>Ga0208506_1000583_pt1 | contig 11027 bp, 10 predicted proteins | sample CryBogCBH29Jul08_FD_184616 | JGI IMG/M metagenome (GOLD analysis project Ga0208506, IMG submission 184616) | Freshwater microbial communities from Crystal Bog, Wisconsin, USA - CBH29Jul08 (SPAdes) | ecosystem: Environmental > Aquatic > Freshwater > Lake | place: Crystal Bog, Wisconsin, USA... | reverse complement strand
GGTCTTTGCCTGCGACCCTGTCACCGCCGCAGACGCAATCGCTGCTGTTCGGCGCAATATCGGCGGTGAACTACCGATCATCGCAAAACTTTCACCTGATGTGACCGATATCGTTTCAATTGCAAAGAGCGTGAGTGATGCAGGAGCAGATGGTTTGGCGCTGATAAATACCTTGCTCGGCATGGTTATCGACACGAACTCGATGCGCCCAAAACTCTCTCAGAAGACTGGGGGACTTTCGGGGCCTGCCATTCGTCCAGTGGCTGTCAGGGCTATCTATCAAGTTCGCGCAGCACTTTCCGATATTCCGATAGTTGGAATGGGTGGTGTTGCCTCTGGTAGAGATGCATTTGAGCTGGTACTCGCAGGAGCTAACGCAGTATCGATTGGCACCGCGACTTTTGGAAATCCTGCCGCTGCTATGGATATTACTCGGGAACTGGAAGAGATTCTTATCGCGCGGGGATTTAATAATTTTTCAGATGCCATCGGATATGCACATAGAGCGGAGCAGGAATGAGTAGAAGTGACTCACCAATAATTCTCGCTATCGATACCGATGACCTAGAGATTGCGAAGCGTTGGATAGAGATAACGCGCGAATCGATTGATGTCTATAAAGTTGGCTTGGAGTTCTTTTTAAAGCATGGCGCGAAGGGGCTTACCTCTTTGCGAGAAGCACATGATTTCGAACTCTTCTTAGATCTAAAATTGCATGATATTCCCAATACTGTAGGTGGAGCCGTAGCTTCCGTGCGTCAATTAACACCAAAGTTCCTAACGGTTCACGCCGCAGGTGGAAGTGAAATGATCAAGGCTGCAGCCGATAGCGCACCTGAAATCTCTATAACCGCAGTAACTGTTCTGACCTCACTTGATGATTCAGAATTGAGTTTAATGGGGATTGCACTTACCTCTTTGGAATATGCGCTGAAGTTAGCGAAGAACTCAGTAGCCGCGGGAGCTCGATCGATTGTTTGCTCACCCCTTGAAGTTGCCGCCATTCGCGAAATTGTAGGCAGTGAGGTGGATTTGATTACTCCAGGCGTTCGTCCTGCTGATTCAGAACTAGGGGATCAAAGCCGCGTAATGACACCGCGCGATGCACTCCAGGCGGGCTCAAGGTATCTTGTCATTGGTCGACCTATTACTTCATACTTTAAGAGTTCAGAAGCCGCTATGCGCGATCGCGCTAAGCAGATCAGGGAGTCTCTTTCTTGACCAATGTGCCTCCGCCAAAGCTCACCCATGAGCAGCGGATTGCTGCGCTAGAAAAGGCAAAATCCTCAAGGCGCGAGCGCGCTGAAGTTAAAAGAGCTATTGCTCTTGGAGAGATCAATATATTTGATGCCATTAATGATCCACGCGACTCAATTAGGCGCATGAAGGTCATTGAACTTTTATCGGCGATACCGGGAGTTGGTATAGCTCGAGCAACGCTGATTATGGAGCGGCGAAATATCTCACCGTCCCGAAGAATTGGAGGACTGGGTCAACTGCAATTGAAGGCTCTCGGTAAAGAGTTGGCTGTTGCTAAAGTGGACCCTATGCGCGGGAAATTGATTGTCATCTCAGGACCTGGAGGGGTAGGAAAGAGCACAATAACCTCCGCCCTTCGACCAGACCCTCGCTTTTGGGTAAGTGTCTCCGCCACCACTCGAGAGCCCCGAATCGGCGAGAAAGATGGTGTCGACTATTTCTTCTACTCCCAGGAGCGGTTTAACTCGCTGATAGAAGGCGATCAACTCTTGGAATGGGCTGAGTTTGCTGGCAATCGCTATGGAACTCCTAGCGCTCCCGTTGAAGAGTGGAGAAACTTGGGCAAGCATGTGATTCTGGAAATTGAGATCGATGGGGCCAGGCAGGTAAGAAATCATGAGCCCGACGCCCTTTTGATCTTTATCGCCCCGCCTTCCTGGGATGAATTGGTACGCCGCCTGACAGGCAGAGGAACTGACTCTCCTGAGCGCCGTGCTGCGCGATTAGCCTTGGCTGAGCAGGAGATGGCCGCGGCTGGAGAGTTTGATGCAGTCCTTGTAAATGAGAGCGTCGAAGCCCTGGTGGCTCAACTGGTATCCTTGGCGACTGCTTAACTGACGAATAGAGGGACACACATGTCTGCTGAACTAACCGATGGAATTACCCATCCACCTATCGATGAACTATTAGATGCCGCTGGCTCTAAGTACAGCTTGGTACTTTATGCAGCAAAGCGTGCGCGTCAGATTAATGCTTACTACTCACAACTTGGTGAGGGCCTGCTTGAATATGTTGGACCACTTGTTGAGACCTATGTTCATGAGAAGCCACTTTCAATTGCGCTTCGCGAAATCAACCAAGGTCTTCTAACGATCGAAAATCTTGAGCCTGTAGCTGAGACACCTACTTCAGAAGTTTCTGCTTAACACCTAGGTAGATGTTCTCTCGCGGGCGAGAAATTCTCCTTGGAGTTACTGGGGGAATCTCTGCTTATAAATCATGTGATCTTCTGCGCAGATTGCAGGATCGTGGTTTCCTGGTAACGGTCGTCCCAACGCGAGCAAGTTTAAATTTCGTTGGTACTGCTACCTGGGAAGCGCTTTCAGGGCGTCCGATCGCAACCGATTTATGGAACAACGTCCATCAGGTTCCCCATGTCTCCATAGCCAAGAAATCTGATGCAATCATCGTTGCTCCAGCTACTGCTGATTTGATTGCTAAATTTGCGCACGGTATTGCAGATGATCTGTTAACCAATATCTTGCTCGCAAGTACCGCTCCAGTAATTGTTGTTCCTGCTATGCATACAGAAATGTGGCTCAACCCGGCGACGGTCTCAAATGTTGAAACCCTGCGCAAGCGGGGCATTACCGTAATTGAGCCAAGATTTGGCAAGTTAACGAGCGGCGATATAGGTCAGGGGAGATACCCAGAGAGCGCAGAGATAATTGAAGGTTTACTTGATGCCCTCAGTTCAAAATCTGACCTCATCGGTAAGAAAGTTTTGATTAGCGCTGGGGGTACACGGGAGTCAATCGACCCAGTGAGATATATCGGCAATCACTCCTCGGGCAAGCAGGGCTATGCATTAGCACTAGCGGCTATCGAAAGAGGAGCCGATGTAACTCTAGTCTCAGCTAATTCAACACTTGCTGATATTGAAGGAGTGCGCACTATCCATGTGACTTCCACTCTTGAGATGCAAGAAGCTCTCAACAAATCCTTTGATCAGGCGGATATCGTCATTTACTCCGCTGCAGTAGCCGATGTTCGACCTAAATCCATTAGCTCAGAGAAGATTTCTAAAGGCAATTTGCAGAGCATAGAACTGGTGGCAAATCCAGATATTGCTCAAGAGCTTTCGTTTCGCAAGACTCACCAGGTTGTTGTTGGTTTCGCTGCCCAAACAGAAGAGCATCAAGAAGATGGATTGAAAATTGCTGCAAGGAAATTGCAGGATAAAGGCCTTGATTTCATATATTTTAATGATGTGTCAAGGGGAGCTATTTTCGGAGCAGATGAAACTTCCGGTGTGATTCTTGCTGCTAATGGGGAGCGTACCGATTTCCCTGTAGCCGATAAGGTGACACTTGCCCATAAACTTCTAGATTTCGCGCTCAATAAGTTAGGTTAATCCAATGACTAAGCGACTATTCACCTCCGAGTCCGTAACCGAAGGCCATCCTGACAAGATTGCAGACCAGATTTCAGATGCAATCTTAGATTCCCTCTTAAGCCAAGATAAGGCGAGTCGGGTTGCCGTAGAAACTTTAATTACCACTGGCCAAGTTCATGTTGCTGGTGAAGTTACAACTCGGGGTTATGCCGATGTGATGAATATTGTTCGAGATACAGTCCTTGAAATTGGCTACGACTCATCAGATAAAGGTTTTGATGGAAATTCATGTGGTGTCTCTATTTCGATTGGTCAACAGTCGAGTGACATCGCCCAAGGGGTTAACTCTGCCTTTGAAAATCGCGTCTCATCGTCTGCTGATCCATTAGATCTACAAGGCGCAGGAGATCAAGGGTTGATGTTTGGGTATGCCTGCACAGATACACCTGAATTGATGCCACTTCCAATTTCACTCGCTCATCAACTCTCACTTCAACTCTCACAGGTTCGAAAGAGTGGAGCCCTAGATTATTTGCGCCCCGATGGCAAGACTCAAGTAACAATTGAATATGATGGCGATAAGGCGATCGCTCTCAACACAATTGTGATCTCCTCCCAACATGCAGCCCATGTCGATCTAGATGGCGTGCTTGCGCCTGATGTTAAACGCCTAGTTATTGATCCTGTCCTTGCCAATCTTGAACTTGATCATTCAAATCTTCGCGTTCTCATCAATCCTACGGGTCGTTTTGTTACTGGTGGCCCAATGGGAGATGCTGGCCTGACCGGACGAAAAATTATTGTTGATACCTACGGCGGCATGGCTCGACATGGTGGAGGCGCTTTCTCAGGTAAAGATCCGTCTAAGGTTGATCGTTCTGCCGCCTATGCAATGCGCTGGGTAGCTAAGAATGTAGTTGCTGCTGGATTAGCTACTCGTTGCGAGGTTCAAATTGCATATGCAATTGGAAAGGCACAACCAGTGGGCCTCTTTGTTGAGTGTTTTGGTACTGAAGTTGTTCCAGTACTTCAAATAGAAGCTGCAATTGAGAGCGTCTTTGATCTACGTCCAGCTGCGATCATTCGTGATCTAGATCTGCTTCGCCCTATCTATCAAAAGACCGCAAGTTACGGCCATTTCGGACGTGAATTGCCATCCTTTACATGGGAGAAGAGTGATCGAAGTGAACTCCTCCAAAAGGCAGTTAAGGGATAGTTCAACGTGGCTGCTGTAAAGCCACTTAAGCTAAAACAAGAGCGAGCTCGACCTGGATTTGATCGGGCTTTAACAGATCCTATTGTTGAAGTCCTGGTTGATCATCAAATCATTCACCTTGATCAACATTTAGAGTATCTGGTGCCAGAACATCTATCAGCCTCAGCAGTAGTCGGCACGCTGGTTGAAGTGGAGTTATCACATCACTTAACACAAGGAATCGTTGTGGCTAGATATGAAAATCCGGTCAGCGGTGGTGAACTGAAGCCAATTTCAAAGGTGTTATCAGATCTCCCTTATGTTCTGCCCGATCTCATCGCCAGTGTTCAAACTTTGTCCCAGATCTATGGAGCGTCAGAATGGGATTTTATTCGAAGTATGGTTCCTCCCTTTTCTAAGATGGGGGAGCGAGCCTCTCACATTGAGGATAATGCTTCAGATAAGGCGATAACCCCAACAGGAACTTTACCGAGCGCTCTGGTTTCGGTCTTAGCAAAAGAGGAAAAGTTCTCTTTCGCTCTTCAACTTCCAACCGCCAAACCTTATTGGCGAATTCTCTCTGAAATCGTTCTGGAAAGATTGAAAGTATCAACAGTGCTGCTCTTGGTCCCGAATGAGCGAGAGCTTCTTATTTTCCAAGATTTCCTAATCACCTTTGGGATCGATCCCATTTGCATCAAATCAGCAGAAGGCAAGAGCCAACGGTATGCCAACTACTTGAGAAGTAGGTCTAAAACTCATCGAGTGATCATTGGAACACGAAGCTCCGTTCTCTTATCCCTTCCAGAAAATGCAGCCATCGTTCTCTTTGAAGATGGCGATGAATCTCATTATGAGCGAAAATCACCAACCTGGAATTCTCGTGAGGTTGTCACTTTGCGCGAGAAGAAGCACTCAGTTATTTATGCAAGTGCCTCATTGAGTCTGGAGATAGCGCAGCGAATCACTGAGGGATCCTTGCCACTCTTCAAATTCCCAGAAGAGGTAAAAATCTTAATCAAGAGCGCTAATGCTTCAGGAGAAAGTGGATATTTTGAACTGATTTCGCAATCTTTGAGAAAGGGTTCTGTCCTTATCAGCATGGGGCTTTCTGGATATGTGACCTCCTTCTCCTGCCAAAAATGCAGAAATGTTGCGCTCTGCACCTGTGGAGGCAAACTCTATATTCCGAAGGCTGGTAAAGCCCCTGAGTGTGCTACCTGCGCAACCGTTTATATTGGCTGGAGCTGCATCTGGTGTGGGGAATCTAAACCAAGGGCTGTTACAACGGGAGTTATGCGTCGTGCCGAAGAGTTCGGCAAGGCTTTTCCTGGTCAATCAATAGTTACTTCATCTGCCGCAGATCCTAAATTGTTCTTACCCGAAGGCCGTCATCTAGTTATAAGTACTCCTGGCGTTGAACCTCGTGGCATTTACTCTGCAATTATCATTTTAGATCTTGAGGGGAAACTTTTACGGACCACTTTAAGGGCAACTGAGGAAGTGCGTCTTCACTTGATGAGAACTGCGACCATGGTAGATCCGCAAGGAGTCCTTTATCTAGATCTCATTCCATCTGATTCATTCCTGCAATCCATACTCCGAGGCAATCCTCTGCTTGCGGCGCAACGCGAAATAGAAGAACGAACTGCGGTTGGGCTGCCTCCATTATTTAGTGCAGTTATTGTTGCCTCTGATGATTTAGAAGCGATGCAACGAGTCTTAGGATCCATCCCTGAAATTCTTGCTGTGGGTCCCTTCATAAGAGGGAAACGCAAAGCCCTTCTATTGAAAGTGCCGAGAGAGCTAAAGCAAAATTTAATTACGCTGCTCGCGCAAGTGAATCGAGTACAAAGTTTGCGTAAAGAACCCCTTTTGACCTACCAAATTGACCCTTATTCTTTGAATTGATATACCTCCTAGTAGACTCTTCCCATGTCTATTCAGCCGATTCGCCTCTTTGGTGATCCCGTTCTGACTACGCCGGCGGCTCCGGTAGAGGTTTTTGATAAAGAGTTACGCAAATTGGTGAAAGATCTCACCGACACCATGAAAGATGCGCCAGGTGCTGGTCTGGCCGCCCCTCAAATTGGAGTTTCCCTGCGAGTCTTTGTATGGGATGTAGATGATGAGATCGGTCATCTCATTAACCCAAGCCTTTCACTGAGTGAAGAGATGCAAGATGGCCAGGAAGGTTGTCTCTCTTTTCCAGATGTTTATTACGATACACCCCGCGCCTTGAGAGTGGTTGCCCGCGGAATGAATATGCACGGGGAGCCTGTAACAGTTGAAGGTTCTGAGTATTTAGCTCGAGCAATTCAGCATGAAACCGACCATCTTGATGGCATTTTATTTATTGATCGTATGCCGAGTGATTCGCGAAAATCCGCTATGCGCGAAATCCGAGAGAGCGAGTGGTTTGGATCTGCTGTAGCAAATGGCCGTGAACCGGTTATCAAAGTTTCACCCCATACAACGCGTGGCTTAGGAATATAGGTAACCTTGCAAATCTCTGTAGCTTCTTCCTCTCTAATAGCCGTGCCCATTATTGAAGCAATCTTGGCTTCAGAGCACACCTTGGCTTCTGTAATTTCCACTCCGGACAGTAAATCTGGCCGTGGACAGGTTCAAACCCCAACTCCACTTGCGATATGGAGTGAGGAGCGCGGATATTTGGTCGCAAAACCATTCGATACTCCAACTCTTAACCAACATCTACTCGCGGCTCAACCTCAACTTATTATTACGGCCTCATATGGGCGGATGATTCCAGTAGAAGTTCTGCACGGCCCTAGATTCGGTTGGCTCAATGTTCACTTCTCACTGCTGCCACGTTGGCGAGGGGCAGCCCCTGTTCAATGGGCACTTCTTGAGGGAGATAGCCTTACTGGAATATCAATTTTCAAATTAGATAAAGGTATGGACACTGGACCTGTCTACCTTCAAGAAGAGGTAGAAATCGGCCCCAATGACACAACCGAGATTCTGCTGGAAAGAATGAGTTATCTGGCGGGAAATCGAATTATGGAAGTTGTTGAGGGGATTCGTAAGGGTAATAAGCCAGTAGCCCAATCTAACGCCGGCATAACAATGGCTCCAAAGATCAGCAAAGAGATGGCAAAGCTAAATTGGAAAGATGGAGCCGACGCTATCTTGCGAAAAGTGCGAGCCTTGGGGGAGCGTCCAGGAGTTTGGAGTACTTATAAAGGAGAGCGCATCGCAATTCATGCACTGCAAGAATCTCTTCTTCCTAACTCGCTCAAGAAATCTGGAGAGATAGAACTAGTGGACGGTGAATTATTGGTTCGATGCTCTGACAGTGTTCTCACTATTCCTGAAGTAACACCAGCTGGAAAGAAGCGAATGAGTGGTGGTGACTTTGCACGGGGCGCAAGGCTGCAAAGCGGAGAGCGATTCGAATAGTGGCAAATGTTGGCCGCAAACCAAAACCTGAACCTTCTCGGTTATTAGTTTTTCACCTGCTCACTCAGGTAAATCGCCAAGGTGCTTATGCCAATTTGCGCTTACCAGAACTCCTCACTGAATCGAATTTGGAGGAGAGGGATCGAGCGTTTGCAACTGAGTTGGGATACGGAACCCTTCGAATGCAGGGAAAGCATGATGCCCTCATAATGCGCCATATTGATCGCCCATTTGAGGAGTTAGATCCTGGAATCGTAGATCTTCTACGAATGGGAATCCATCAGTTAAAAGAGATGCGAGTTCCAGATCATGCAGCTGTTGGAGAAACAGTCGAGATTGCGCGCGCAACTATTGGAGAATCTAAAGCTAGTTTCGTAAATGCAATCTTGCGGAAAGTTTCTACTGATATTGATTTTGAATCTGACCTTTTAGCCATACCAGATATTAAATTACGACTTGCAACTTTGTACTCTCATCCGGAATGGGAAGTCGGAGCCTTTTTCGATCAATTGCAAGATTGGCAGAAAGTCGAATCACTTCTCATCGCCAACAACACCCCCGTGAAACCTCACCTCATCGCCTGGACAGGAAGAAGTACTCAAGAGGAATTGATCGCTGAAGGCGGAGAACTTCTTGAAGGAACTTCACACGGTGTCTTATCTGCAAAGATGCCTGGTGCCTATACAGCGGTTCGCGAGAGGCGAGCGGGAGTTCAAGATCGCGGATCGCAACTTGTTGCTCAAGTTTTCTTAAATACTGCAAAAGATGAATCAAAGAATCTCTCGTGGCTTGATATGTGTGCAGGCCCCGGAGGTAAAGCTTCAGCGCTCTTCACTGATTTATTGGTTAATCGAAGAGAAGATTCTTTTATAGCCAATGAGCCAAGTGAACATCGAGCCCGTTTGGTATCTCATGTCATTCCGAGTGAGAATGTAATGATCCATCCTGGTCAAGAACTTCCAAACCTAGGGGTTAAGTATGATCGAATTATTGTGGATGCTCCTTGTACAGGCTTAGGTGCTCTTCGTAGACGTCCAGAGGCACGCTGGCGACGAACTCCATCAGATTTGAAAGAACTAGTAAAGATTCAAAGGGAATTACTGAACTCTGCCATTTCAGTACTCAATCCTGGCGGGATCTTGGCCTATGTAACATGTTCTCCGCACCTCTTAGAAACCAAAGCGCAGGTTTTAGAGACGCTGCATCGGAACCCCGGTATCTCACTTTTGAATGTTTCGCAATATCTTCCTGAAGGAGTTGCGAGTCGAACCGTTAACTCTGATGGAACATTGCAATTGTGGACGCACGAAGATGATTCAGATTCTATGTTTCTTGCTCTCTTTAGGCTGAATTAACTCTTCGGTAGAGTTCCCTTATGGCCATACGGATCTGTCCCAGTATTCTTAACGCTGATCATTCAAATCTGCCCAATGAAATTGCGCGGGTGGCAACGGCTGATCTGCTTCATTTAGATGTTATGGATAATATTTTCGTTCCTAATATAACTTTTTCACTCGATGAATGTCGCGAGATTATTTCGACTTCGCAGATACCAGTGGACTCTCACTTAATGATCGCGCAACCAGATTCTGATGCAGTTCTTTATGCAGAAGCTGGGAGCGCTAGCGTCACATTCCATCTAGAAGCAAGTAGCGACCCCCTGACTACGATTCAGGACCTTAAAAGTTTAGGTGTTCGAGTTGGTGTCGCTATCAAGCCAAAGACCTCCTTTGCAGAAGTTGCCTCGTTTATTGAACATCTCGATATGTTGCTGATCATGACAGTTGAACCTGGATTTGGTGGGCAGAGCTTTATGGTTGATCAAATGGAGAAGGTCATGGAAGCCCGTAGGAATCTCAATCAATTGGGAAGCGCCGCCCCTTGGCTGCAAGTGGATGGTGGTATCTCACTTGAAACCATTGCAATGGCAGCGAAAGCCGGAGCCGATACCTTTGTAGCGGGAAGCGCCATATATAAGTCCCAGAATCCAGCTGAGATGATCGCTGCTCTCCGTCTGGCGGCTAACTCCTAGTTTCTTCGCCGCGGATAGCCCCCGACTGGAATCTAGGTCGGATTATGAGAGAATTGGCCAACGTTGTTCCGGGGTCGGTGTAATTCCGAACCGGCGGTTAAAGTCCGCGACCCGATGGCCTCCAGTTATCGGTGGATTTGGTGAAATTCCAGAACCGACGGTGAAAGTCCGGATGAGAGGGACACGTAAAGGGCTGAGCCATAGCGTTATGTGTGGCTGGGTTCTTGCTTGTCGCCCCCGGATGATGCGTGCATTTTAAACGCTACCTATCCAATAAGGGGGAACAACTTATGTCAGTAATTCACTGGCTCTTTAATGCACAGGTTCATTTTGGAAATAAATACACTCAAGCGATTTACTGGAAAGAGATCATCGGAAATATCTTTGGTCTAGGAAGCGCTTTGCTCGGAATGCGTCGCAAGATGTGGGCGTGGCCGATCGGAATTATCGGAAATGTTCTTCTTTTCACACTATTTATTGGCAGCATGTGGGATCCACATCAGACAAGTCGAATTATGTTGGGCCAAGCAGGACGTCAGTTACTTCTCATCGCCGTAAGCCTTTATGGCTGGTGGCAGTGGAGTCAGAATCGCAAAAAAGCGGGTAACAATGGCAAACCGCCAGTTGAGATTCGTTGGACAACAAATCGCGAGAAATTGATTCTGGTTCCAGCAACGGTTGCCTTCTATTTCGCGACCTTCTTCACCATCACCGCCATTGGTGGTTCATGGAATGTTGCTGCAGATTCCTGGATCTTTACCGGTACCGCCTTAGCTACATGT
>Ga0208506_1000581_pt1 | contig 11040 bp, 8 predicted proteins | sample CryBogCBH29Jul08_FD_184616 | JGI IMG/M metagenome (GOLD analysis project Ga0208506, IMG submission 184616) | Freshwater microbial communities from Crystal Bog, Wisconsin, USA - CBH29Jul08 (SPAdes) | ecosystem: Environmental > Aquatic > Freshwater > Lake | place: Crystal Bog, Wisconsin, USA... | reverse complement strand
GTAATTATACGGCGGCGATATAGTCGTTCCATCTATAAAGCTTGAATAATATTCTTCCCCAAGGACCTCATGGATTTTTCTGATGGCATTAAAAATTTTTGTGCTGCCAACTCTATGCATAGTAGCAACTACAATCACAGTCTTGTCTTTCATCACAGATTCATAATCCCGATACTCATCTGATTTATTAAAAAACAAAACATAAACAGCAAAAACTATTATAAGAGCCGTGATATATATTTTATGATTTTTGGTTACCTCAATTCTCATCTCTGCAAATCAATTATTACTGGAACATGGTCAGAAGTCGAAGCCAAATCGCGCCCAGATTTAAATATATCATAATTAGTCAAATAAGGTTTTAACGGTTCGGTAATCAATATATGATCCAACCTTCTGCCCTTATTGGATAATTTCCAATCTTTATTGCGATAACTCCACCAACTATATAATTTTTCATGATGAGGTACAAACTCTCTCACAGCATCAATAAAGTTTAGCGAATTCAGTATTTTTCTAAAATAATATTTTTCCATATATGTATGGCTAACAATATCCAATAATTGTCTGTGAGACCAAACATCATATTTTCCAGGCGCAACGTTGATATCTCCTAGAAGTATTATTCTATCTGAAGCTTTTCTATTATGCTGAAACCAATTTGCAACTTCCTCCATGTATTTTAATTTCATATCAAATTTTGAATTAATTTCCGGATCAGCTATATCGCCACCAGCTGGAACATAGAAATTATGCAGCTCCATTCCGTTAGAAATTCTAGCAGAAATATGCCTGGCCTGCCCATTAACAAAAGTGAGTTGATCTGATATTTCCAATGGTACTTTCGATAATATTGCAACACCGTTATAAGATTTTTCTCCTCTAACTAAACGATGCTTAAAGCCCATGTTATCCAGCGCAGCATGAGGAAAATTCTCAGCTTCGGTTTTGATCTCTTGTAAACATAAAATATCGGGCTGATATTGATCTACAAAACTCTTAATCACGCCAAGTCTGATTCGCACTGAGTTTATATTCCAAGTAGCGACTCTCATTCTTGATATTCTTTATTCCTATTTTTGATAAATTTAACGACGTCATTTTTTACAAAAGAGATGACATCCTTGAGACCATTGAGCAATTTTGCATCAAAACCCATACTTTGCTCAGACCATTTTTTTACCCATGGCTCTGCTAATTGCCACATATTTGTTTCTGGATTTAGCTTAGAAATTACCCCCTCCACTACAACTGTAGTTTTCTGAACTAGCAGTAGTTTTGTCTGTGTCTGCATATTAAAATTTCTAGTCAAATTAAAGAGTTGCGACAATAATCTACCTATTGATATTTTATTTGTTGGTTTGCCAACTATCGGCTCTCCTATAGCGCGACAAGCCTGCGCAAACTCTTCCATTGACTGATCATCTGAAACAAATCCTGCATCAAAATGAATCTGCGCGATATGGTGATAATCCTTTGTAACAAATCCTCTCAGAATCTCAGCCAGATACATTCTATTCTTACTATCGAGTCGCCCCATTATACCGAAATCAATTAGCACAATATCTGCATTATCTCTAACCAAAACATTTCCTGGATGAAGATCAGCATGAAAGAACCCATCTCTATATGCTTGATTCAGAAACATATTGGTAAAATTATTCGCAACTTTCTCTATGTTAATCTTTCTTCGTTTTATTTCTGATACTCTATTTATGGGCACGCCCTCAACCCATTCTATAGTCAATATATTAGGCGATGTAAGATCCCAATATATTTCCGGAATATAAATGCCTGCATCATCTTTATGATTCTGTTTTAGCTCAGACGCTGCTGCTGCCTCGAGTGTAAAATCCATTTCTATTTTAATACCATGAGCGAAGGACTCCACCACTTCCACTAACTTCAACCTTTTACAGGATACGAAATATTTATCCATAAAGCGCGCTATAGTATGAAATAATTTTAAATCTTTCTCGAACTCTTGCCTAATACCTGGCTTTAGAATTTTTACAGCCACTTTGTTTTTCGAAAAATCCTCTGCCATAAAAACCTCAGCAATTGAAGCTGCTGCTATCGGCTTTTCCGAAAAGCTACTAAATAAATCATCTATATTCTGCCCTAACTCCTTTTTAATGATTCCCTTTACAGAATTTTTAGTGAATTTCGGAGTAAGCCTATCATGTAACTCAGATAATTCAGAAGCTATATGAGGACCTATCAAATCTTCCCTTGTCGCTAATGTTTGACCAAACTTAATAAAAAATGGACCAAGATCTTGCAATATTAGCTTGACCCTCTTACCAGAAGATAATGATCTAGTATGTATCGAAAATATACTTAATGGCAAAACAATAAATCTAGGGAGTATTTTAAAATCAGATAAAAGAAATAAACCGCCTCTTCTATATAAAATTCCTATGATCCTTAAAATTCTAATAAAATTTCCAGCCATTATAACTTATACCCAAAATGTATAGCAACAATACCGGAAGACATAGGCTTATATCCCACTGCTTTAAAATCCACAGCTTTGATCATCTCGGCAAAATCTTCTTTTGCAGGGAATTGTTTTATGCTCTCAACCAAATATTGATATGCATCTTCATTATTTGTAATTAGCTTACCCAGCTTCGGTATTATATTGAATGAATATAGATCATAAAACTTCGAAAGAAACTTATTATCTACATTAGAGAACTCTAAACACAAAAACTTTCCACCCTTTTTTAATACGCGCCTTGCCTCTTGTAATGCCTTGCTTATATCAGGTACATTTCTGATACCAAAAGCTATCGTAACATAATCAAAACTATCTTCGTAAAATGGTAAAGACATAGCATCGCCAACAACTAAATTGACCTTGTTTAAAATATTATTATCAATGAATTTGGCCTCAGCATAAGATAGCATGTCATGATTAATATCGCATAATGTAATAGATGGATCGAGCTTATTTTCCTTAGCAATATTATAATAACCTAAAGAAATATCTCCACTACCACAAGCAACATCAAGCAAATGACCAGAGTAATCTGGAATCAATTTTAAAAACTCACTCTTCCACAAACGATGAGCTCCAAAACTCATCACGTCATTCATGAGATCGTATTTATTAGCTACTCCAGAGAATACATGATCTACAAAAGATTGCTTCTCAGAAAATAAAACTTCCCGAAAACCGAAATGAGTATGCTTTTTATCCGACATTAACGCATCAACAAAAATTATTTATATAAGAATGCCACCAATGATGAAATTGAGCAAGATTATCTGTTACTTAAAGTAAATAGCAAACATACCGAGCATCATTGTCACAAAAAGAGCTACCATCCACTTGATAGTCTCAAACTTAGCATCTTTCACTACACCGAGAACCTTTTCTTCCATTCCATCCATCCTGTTATTCAGACGCTCCTCGACTTGGTCTATCCTATTATTAAGACGCTCCTCGACTTGGTCTATTTTAATATCAAGTTGATCCATCCTGTTATTCAGACGCTCCTCGACTTGATCTATTTTAATATCAAGTTGATCCATCTTATTATTCAGACGCTCCTCAACTTGATCTATTTTAATATCAAGTTGATCCATCTTATTATTCAGTTTTTGCCCCTCAAGATTCAACTGATCTTTAGTCGCAAGACTTGCAGTATCAGAATTCCTACTAGACAGCAAAGTCTTCACAATTGCTTCGGCATGAGATGCCTTAATACCGGTTTTCATTAAATGCTTTATCTGTTCATGACTATCAAAATTTTCCATCCTTCCAACTTCCATCATATTGTGCCTCATATTATCAGAAATAATTCCGTTTAACAATGCGCTTTAAAATACACACGCCTTTGTTGCGAGTCAATAAAAGAATCGATTTATACGCGAATCTTCTTTCCTAATAGACCTTCGTATAAAACAAGCAGAGTTGCTATAATTATAACACAAGCACCATATACTATATGAGAATCCGGAACCTCTCTGAAGAAAATATATCCCAAAGACACAGAAAATAAAAGCTCTATATATCTGTAAGGCGCTAGAGCAGAAGCATCAACAAGAGCAAATCCTTTTAATAAACAATACAAGATCAGGTTGGCAACAAGCCCTAGAACAAAAAACACTCCAATATCGTACCAATCGATCGGCACCCATACATATATTGCGGGCACAGCACTAAGCAACATCGTAAAAATATTTGAGTAAAATAGCATGCTTATCGTTGATTCGTTTGTAACAAATTTTTTGTTAATTACATCCAGCGTCGCAAACATCAAAGAACTAACCAATAATGCTAAGGATAATATATTGAAATTCATCGATACTATGTTCATCGATACTATTATGCCTATGAAACCAAGCAACGTAGCTAAGATTCTAAATATAGTGAAGCGCTCTTTTAGAAATATTACAGCCAATATAGATACAAAAATTGGTATAGTAAAATTAATCGTTGTAGCTAGACTAATCTTGACTAAGTTAAGCCCCATACACCAAAAGGAAATACCACAAAACAACAAAGCCCCCCTTATAAAATGCAAAGGGATCCTTGTAGTAATGAAAGCAGATTTATTTATATATAGCCATGGCAATAAGATGAGCGTAGCGAACATGAACCTTAAAAACACCACTTGATATGGGTGTATACCCGAACCCAAATATTTCATCAATACATCCCCAAAGCTACTAACCAATAGGCTTAAAATAAACCAAGAAATCCCTCTCAGATTGATAAAATTATATTTCATGATCCCTCTGTTTTTTAAATTCAAACGCCTTTTTCATTTCTTCAACCGCTGGCTGCCCAAATGGATTAATATCTTGAATATATGCAACCATTACTATTTCTAACATTGTGCCCATAATAAACTCGGCCAAAAACTCTTCTTTAGAATTTTGTACTTCTAGAATTCGTAAATTTTTTCCTTTCCCAGCAAGCGCCTTTATAGCACTATTCATTTGTATAGATTTGATATCATCTAATGCGAGATCGTATAGAAAGTCTACCTCAAATTTATTAGTATCTTTCTTATCAAATACATTCTTAACTTCTACGCTATCTTTGAAATAAATCACAGTAAAAAACTTATCATTCAAGCCATCTAGGTATAATTGTAATTGACTATGATGGTCAAGCACTCCAGATGAAATTGCAAGATTCACCCCTTTAGATTCCTTGCCTAAACTCTCAGCGACGATTTGCCTGACCCACAAACTCGTCCCTTCGAATCTAGCATTATAGTACATAAAAATATTAGTAGAGAATTTTTTACTCATCCAATTATTATATGCAACTCCCTGCATGACCCAAGAATCCGACTTTATTAATTCAGCAAAATAATGTTTTGCGTAATTTATTATCAGATCAATATCTAGACCAGATAGGCCAGCCATTAAAAATCCAAGAGATGAGAAAGAAGAAAATCTTCCTCCAGTCTTTGGATGCGCAATGATAGAAGCCCCGATAGACTTTGCTATTCTGTAAACCGCATTATCTGATTCTGTAGTAATAAAATAAAAATGAGTTGCTAGATTTTGCTCTGGTACCTCCATCTTCATTTGATTGAGGACAAAGATTGTTAATGCAATAATTTCAACAGTTTCACCTGATTTGCTGATAACCAATATACACGTATCATTCAAATCTAAATCAGATAAAAGTTTTTTTGCATAGGACTCTTCAGGGCTAGATAGAAATTTTATATTTAGCTTAGAATCACCTAGATCAGAAAACATTCTTGGAATAGATTCAGAAGCGCCCGTACCAATTACTATCAAGTTACGGAATTCATTCCTAATTCTTGATGCTATATTTTTGATTTTTGTAATATCAGAATCCGTCTCGTGAGACAGTAATAAATTCAACTGCTCAGCCTCTGTAAATAACGCTTTACGAGCACTCTCAACACCTTCATATTCAGATTCAGGAATTTTATCTTGTACCAGAAAACGTTGCTTGATCGAGCTCATGTTTAATACCCAGTAGCAATTCTATCAACCAATTGTTTAACTGTAGGAACAAAGCCGTTTTCATAGAAAGGATCAGTAGCAAAACGGTATGCATTATGACCAGAAAACATCAGCTGATTATCTACATCACCAGTATTCATGATTGCAGTCAGTGTCTTCTGTATGCAGAAACTTCTAGGGTCGGCTTTCTTACCAGTTGTATACTCACCTTCATCCATCCAGTTACTAAATCTGCAAGCACTTAAACAGCCCATACACTCTATCTGATCAGTTGTAATTTCCTTTGCTTTCTGAGGAGTAACAAAAATTATCGTTGAATCCGGAGTCTTCATTAATTCTGTAAACCCATCATTCTGCCATTTTATTGCTTTTTCAAAATCTTCTTGAGTTACATATACTAGACGCCCTCTTTTACCAAAAGGTAGCTCAAAAGTCATTTTATCTGAAAAATTTGCCTGCGATGAATAAGGTATTTGTCTTTTGTTTCTTTCATCTAATTCAACAATAAAATTATTCTTTACTGCTGAAGAGTAAAAACCAGTCGGACTAAAACGATTTAAAAACACATCACCTTCCGATAAAGTGAGTAGCTTCTTTTTCCAACTATCAGGCACAGGGCTTTCCTTTGTAAGAATCGGCCTAGTCCCAAATTGAAAAACTATTTTACCTATTTCTTTATTATTTAGCCAATGTTCCCACTCTTTAATATGCCAAACACCTCCAGCCATAATAATTGGTACTTCTTGTAGATTAATCTCATTCATGTAGCTTCTTAACTCCACAACTCTTGCATATGGATCTTGAAATACTCTCGGATCTTCATTATTAGACAATCCATTATGTCCGCCTGCTTTCCATGGATCTTCATATACGACACCGCCAAGCAGTTCTGAAAAATTATGATAACTTCTTTTCCATAAAGCTCTAAAAGCTCTCATGGAAGAAACTATTGGATAGTAATAAACACCGTATTTTACGGCTATTTCAGCAAGCCTATAGGGCATACCAGCGCCACATGTAATCCCGTGAACCAAACCTTTCGCCCCTTCAAGAACTCCTTCTAAAACTCTCTGCGCTCCACCCATTTCCCAAAGAATATTCATATGTATCGGGCCAACACCGCCAGAGATTTCATATGCAATCTTTGCCTGATCTATCCCGCCTTCGATACCCATAGCGACTAATTCTTCATGCCGCTCCCTTCTTGTAGTGCCTTTATATACAGGTAGTTTAGGATTGCCCTCCTTGTCATAGCTTTCAGCATTAGCACCAGAAAAAGTACCTACAGCGTTAGCAGCAGCAAAAGCGCCAGCAGAGCGTCCTGAGCTAACACCTATGCCCTTACCGCCCTCAATTATAGGCAGGACCTCTTTACCTGAAATTTTGACAGCATCTAAAACAAAAGCCATAACATCTGTGATAAGTTAAAACACACTATATAGGCTTATCACCCCTTTATCTAGTATTTTTTCAGAGACTTTTGACCCAGCTATCGCTAATACTTACATTCACCGGTAAGGTAACAGATATACTCATCACATTTTCCATAACTGATTTAATGGATTCAGCTATACGATCTGCTTCTTGTGCATTAACTTCGAATAACAATTCATCGTGAACCTGCAATATCATCTTGCAGTCGAATTTCTTTTTTCTAATTAAATCAAATGTTTTAACCATCGCTTTTCGCATTATATCTGAGCTACTTCCTTGTATTGGGAAGTTGATCGCAGCCCTTTCTCCAAAAGACCTTACATTATATTCTTTTGCATTAATGTTAGTCACGTAACAACGTCGCTTAGAAAGAGTTTCAACATAGCCATGCTGGTGTGCAAATTGCTTAGCTTTGTTCATATAGCTTTCAATCTCTGGATATTTCTCAAAATATTTTGCTATATAGCTGGCCGCTTCTCCTTGAGTAATCCCAACATTTTTTGCAAGACCATAAGCGCTAATTCCATATATTATACCGAAATTGATCGCTTTTGCTTTATCACGCAAAACTTTATCAACAGCCTCATAAGGCACTCCAAAAATTTCTCCTGCCGTCACAGCGTGAATATCCAAACCTCTTTTAAATGCTTCTTTCAACGACGAAACATCAGCGATAGCAGCAATAATCCTTAACTCTATCTGTGAATAATCTAATGCCAAAATTTTATATCCTCTTTTTGCAACAAAAGCGGATCTTATACTATCTGCAAATTCACCACGAACAGGAATATTCTGTAAGTTCGGATCCGTAGAACTAAATCTGCCAGTAGAAGTAAGGGCTATGGAAAAATTAGAGTGGATTCTTTCTCCTGATTTACTGATATTAATATGCCCAACCAAAGCACTAGTATATGTTGTTTTTATTTTCATCAATTTACGCCACTGAATCAAATAATCCGCTATAACATGACCTTCTAATTGCAATTGCTCAAGAATATCTGCACCCGTACTGTAAAACTCAGACTTCTTAGATTTCTGTTGATGCTGAATTCCCATATTATTAAACAACACGTCAGAAAGCTGCTGAGAAGAAGAAATATTAAACTCTATCCCTGCTAATTGGTAAATTTCTCTAGAGAGCTTTGCGATTCTTTCATCGATCATTTTTTCTAAATGCAGCAGAATGTTTTTATCAACCATAAAACCATTCGTTTCCATGCAAGCTACAACCTCTGTAAGAGGCAAGTCTATTTTTCGATAAAAAGATTGCGACTTAGTTTCGAAAAGCAATTTGGATAATTGACCATGAATTTTATAAAGAAAATAAGAATTTTTTGCAATATATCCTGTCTTATCCCTTCCTTCAAGAGCCTCAAAATTGCCGCGCATCTTTGTTAAGCCAGATACTATTATTTCATCATGCTCCTCAAGAAAAAATGAAACCATATTTGCAAACTCAGTATTATCCCTACCAGAACCAAGGTCGTATGCCATCAACATAGTATCCTCAAACGCTCTGGGCTCAATAGAACATCCAGACTCTTCAAACAAATGAATGATAGATTTATAATTCCATACAATTTTCGTTATAGACCGATCTTCAAAAATGGATTTCAAAGCAAGAAACAATTCTTCTAGAGATAGAGTCTTAGCATTGTCACTCAACAAACTACCCTGACTTTCTTTCGCGGAAATTGGAATATAATAAAAATTTTTCTCACCGATACTTATTGCAACGCTGTGTATATCGGAAATGTTCTTAATCTTTTCCCTAATTAAAAAATTAGGCTGAAAATAAATAGACATTTTGCCAAAAATATCAGCCTGAGAAACTAATTGTTTTAGGTCGCCAACTACCTGAATTGTTTTTATGTGATCTGGTTGAAACGTTTCTTTATTACCAAATTGAAAATCATTATCCTCAATATTGAATATTTTCTTAGCCCTTAAAACAAGAGTTCGAAAACTTTGCTTATGTAGAAAATCTAGCAATATCTTTGGGTCTACCGGCTTGGCCTTCAGCCTATCAAAATCAATGCCTAAATCCATTTTATTATCCAACGATACTAGCTGTCTGGATAATTTTACTATATCAACACTATTTGCCAGCGTTTCCCTTCTTTTTGTCTGTTTTATCTCTGTAAGATTAGCAAAGATGCCTTCAATATCACCATATTGATTCAAAAGCTCTGCAGCTGTCTTGGGTCCAACCCCAGGAACACCAGGAATGTTATCTGATGTGTCTCCTACTAGCGCGAGAAAATCCCTTATCTTCTGGGGCACGACGCCATATTTCTCCTCAACTTCCTTTATGCCAATTATCTTAGATTTCATTGCATCATACATATGAGTATGCTCATTGACTAACTGCATCAAATCCTTATCAGACGACACTATCAATACCTCGTCTCTCTTAGACTTTGCCATCTCACATAAGGTAGCTATGATATCGTCAGCTTCGTAACCACTTCTCTCAAGAACCTCTACATTGAGTGAATTAGCAGCTTCTCTAACTAATGTAAATTGAGGAATCAGATCTTCTGGGGGAGATGGACGATTCGCCTTGTATTCTTTATAGATATCGTGCCTAAAAGTTTTATGCCCTGAATCAAAAACTATAACGACATGAGATGGTTTCATATCAAATAAAACTTTAATCATCATAGAGATGAAACCATATATTGCACCAACAGGCGCGCCATCTGATGGCCTAGATAATGCAGGCATCGAATGGTAAGCCCTGAAGAGAAAGCTGTAGCCATCTATTACGACTAGTTTTTTTTCTTTCATATCATACCGAGGTGATTTGGCTTAATTCTTACATTTGAAAATAGAACAAGATTTTTACTAAAGAACCCCACTGTTCTTCTTAGTATTTTCTTTCAGTTTTTTCTTCTTCATAACAAGTGCTTTATCAGGATAAGTTTGCTGTTTAGACCTGCCAACAGCCAAGCTATCCTTACATACATCATGAGTAATAACGCTACCAGCCCCAATTATAGAACCGGCACCAATAGAAACCGGAGCAACCAAAGATACGTTCGAACCAACAAATACATCATCTTCTATTTGAGTCTTATGCTTTGCAAAACCATCATAATTACAAGTAATAGTACCCGCACCAATATTTACTTCTTTTCCAACTTCACTATCGCCAATATATGACAAATGGCTAACTTTACTGCTCTCTCCTATAGAGGAGTTTTTAATTTCAACAAAGTTACCAATTTTAGCATGGCTCGCGAGAGCTGTACCTGGACGCAAATGTGCAAATGGCCCTACAGTGCTTCCTTCCCCTATCATAGCTCCTTCCAAATGACAGAATGATTTTATTGTGACTCCAGACTTTACTTCAACATTAGTACCAAAAAATACATTTGGATAAATCACAACATCACTATCGATTTTTGTATCTCTAGCAAAGTATACGGTGTTTTTATCAATTAATGTAACGCCTTTTTTAATAATTTCCTCTCTCAGACTTTTTTGTATAACTTCCTCAGCCTCGGCCAACTCTTCCCTACTATTAATAGCAATCGCTTCTTCCTTACTGACAGCAACATACTGACAAATTAATTTCTTACTATGTGCTATCTCCACTAAATCCGTGAGGTAATATTCTTTTTTAGCATTATTATTAGT
>Ga0208506_1000579_pt1 | contig 11071 bp, 8 predicted proteins | sample CryBogCBH29Jul08_FD_184616 | JGI IMG/M metagenome (GOLD analysis project Ga0208506, IMG submission 184616) | Freshwater microbial communities from Crystal Bog, Wisconsin, USA - CBH29Jul08 (SPAdes) | ecosystem: Environmental > Aquatic > Freshwater > Lake | place: Crystal Bog, Wisconsin, USA... | reverse complement strand
GCCGTTGACGGCAGGACTGTGCTGCCGTCAACGGCAGGCTTCCCTGATGTGTTCAGTATCTGGAGCGAAGTTACCTGGAACATTGTGACCAATCCGGCCGATACTGCCCATGACGAAGTTTGGGTGGCTGCATATGGCGCTGTATACAGAAGCCTGAATGGCGGTACCACCTGGACAAGAATACTGGGCACATTTGGTTCGGACGATTCCTATTTTTCTGATATTGCCATTTCCAAATCTGGTGTCATTTATGTTTCTTTAAGCTCCACTAATGGATACTCTAATACCAATGCTTGCCCTGACAAGGGACTCTGGCGTTCTACAAATGGGACTACTTTTACCAATATCACGCCGGTTGGTTTTCCCGATACCTTCAACCGGGTAAAAATAGGCATCAGTCCGCTTGATGAAAATCAGGTTTACTTCCTCGCAAATACTCCGGGCGCCGGTTTGACCGATACCAATTATCTGGGCAGTGTGGAATGGAACAGTTTGTGGAAATATAATTATCTGTCCGGCACCGGCGCTGATTCCGGTGGTTTGTGGCGCAACCTGTCTGCAAACCTGCCTACCGGTCTCGGAGTTTTCAATAATTATACCTGTCAGGGATCTTATGATATGGTGGTGATGCCCAAACCCGATGACACGAACACGGTGTTTATTGGCGGCACGAGTATTTACCGGTCCACATCCGGCTTTAAGGACAATATGCACACCAGCTTTATTGGCGGCTACCAGTTTGCGGCTTCATTGCCAGTTGTGGCAGACTACGCCAATCATCACCCTGACCAACACGTGATGTATTTCATGCCCGGCAACCCGTCTCAGGTGCTTTCAGCCAATGACGGAGGTATCTTCCGCACTTATGATATTATGGCCGACACCGTAGCCTGGCATTCTCTGGATAATGGATATATCACCTCCATGTTTTATTCCTGCGCCATAGATCATGCTACGACAAGCAGCGTCATCATAGGCGGGGCACAGGACAACGGCAGTTGGTACACCAATTCCACAAGCCTCACCAATCCCTGGCTGTACATCAATGGTGGCGACGGCACTTATTGTGCCATTGCTGACAGCGGAAAGGCATATTATGTGAGCCTGCAGGATTGCAAAATGAGGAAGCTGAAAGTAGATGCCAGTGGCAACGTGGATAGTTTCGCAAGGATAGACCCGATCGGCGCCAAAGGATACCAGTTTGTAAATCCGTTTTTGTTGGATCCCAACAACAACAATATTATGTATATGGCCGGGGGTAAATATTTGTGGAGAAACGACAATCTGGCAGGTATACCCTATGCCAGCAATTGGGATACTATTTCAACAAACTGGGTGCGCTTCCAGGATTCGATCCCATCGCCGCATAAAGTGATAACAGCGATAGGGGTGTCGAAAACACCTGCAAACCGGGTTTATGTTGGTACAGATTCGAATAAATTGTATCGTATTGATTCGGCAAATCTCGACAGCACCCGTGTGTTAAGAGATATCACGTCAACGTTATTCCCGGGAGGCTATATAAGTTGCGTGGCTGTGAACCCCACCAATGCCGACAGTGTGATTGTTGCTTTTTCCAACTACGGAATTTATAACCTGTTTTTTACTGCAAATGGCGGAGTTACCTGGAGCAAAATAGCGGGCAATCTGTACAGCAGCGAAGGGCCATCCATCAGGTGGGCTACTTTTGCCCATGTACCGGATGGAATTATTTATCTATTGGGAACCAGCACCGGTCTTTATGCAACCAGCGCCCTGGATACCGTTTCTACAGGTACCGTTTGGACACATCTGGCTACCAGCGAAATAGGCGAGTCTATTGTAAATATGATCGACTATCGCACAATAGATGGTTTGGCGGTGGTAGCTACTCACTCACATGGAATGTTCTCCGCTAACCTAACCGGCGTGATAGACGTATTGGGAATCAATCAACGCTGGAATCAGCAAAGCACATCGCTTAATCTCACCAACTACCCCAACCCATTCAATGCTGCCACAACCATTCAGTTCAATCTGGACGAAAATCAGTTTGTGAATGTTTCGATCTATGACGAGTTGGGCAATCTGGTTCGCACAATTGCCAACGGCCAGATGAGCGCGGGCAGCAATTCAGTAATCTTTACCGGCGAAGGATTGAAACCCGGCACTTATTATTGTGCCCTGACCACCAAAAATCATACGGAGAGCAGGAAAATGCTGATGATGAGGTAGAAATCGTTTTACGCACTAAATATTTATTTGGGGCATAATTGACCAGGCGGATTGAATTCATAAGAAGAAAAAAAAATAAATACCTGGTCTATATCAAGATAAAATAATTAAGGCTTTTTTTTTGCGGATTCAGGGCATTAAATACACAATATTTAATGCCCTGAATTGATTTTATCATATTACTTTTACTATTTGTTGCGTTGTTGCACGTTTTCCTACGCTATTTTCATATTCATATGTTCTGTTAAGCGGAGGTAAACGCATGTTTGCGCCTCCTACGAAAACTTTAAATTTTGCTGCTGCGTTACCATGTCTGCCTTGCGAAATATGCCATCTATTATTGTTGGGATTTGGTAATATTTGGACAAATATATCAGGACTGGGAAGCTGAATAGGATTTGGTGGTGTGATGATGCCTGCAAAACAATGCTGTTCAATTGTACGTTGTACTAGTGTTCCTTTTCCAATAATATTGCCATGATAACAAGTTGCGATAGTATTTGAGATATATAATGCAGGAATAATAACCTTGTTTAATATTAAAGCACATACGCCAGGAAGACCAAAATAAGGCGCGATATCATTTGCTTTCGCTGTATGCCAGGGGACTAATTCCAAATCAAGAATATCATTAACAGTCCAGCAAGGCACTACACCACATAGACCACTCGCCCAAGCTGCTCTCGAATTATGCCACTTTACTGCCCCCCCGTAAATCGGGTATGGAGGAGCTTGCTTACCTAAATCTGTTACTGTTTTTGAATAGACCTCTTTATTTTCTTTGTATAAATCGTAAAGAGTATTTGAAGGCGTGGCTGGCAACCTCAAACCACCACCACCGCCACCTGGGTTGATATTGATGAAGATCGCTTTTGGATTACAAGGATTACCCCAATACGGTTCAGGGAAATCTTGCCAAATGGGTGCTTTAGGAATTGGCCAGCCTAAAATCTGATCATTTGGAACTGGATTTTTTCCAGAAGATTTCCAACCAGAAGCTTTCTTAAACCAAACTTTATGCCAGGCATCCCAATATTTTGTAAAGTCCTGGCAGTTCGTAATCGGGGTTGCCGGGAGGTAAATATTGCTCTGGGCGATCTCCAATTTCGGTAATTTTTGAATAATTTCGTGCAGCTTTTCACTGGCTGAATGTTTGAATATTTCAAACATTGCTTGAGATAATTGAAAAAATTCCTCATCTGGAAGTATTAAAGGAATTCCAAGTTCATCCTGTAACTTTTTGACTTCCTCAGGCGTTAAAAAATCTTTACCATTCATAAATATTCGATTTTTAAAATTATAAATAATATCAAGAACAAATCAATTTATTAATACTATTGAAAACATTCATTAATTCAATACATGAATACCTGTCAAAAAACTCCGGACTAACCTTCTTCAATAATTGCTTTGCACTTTCTGTGTCGCCAGCTGAAGTTAAAACTGCCGCATAATAAAGAGACAGTTGGTTTAGATTGTTATCAGCCCAATGACTTAGTAACAGTTCTTTAGCTGGCATTAATTGCTGGTACAAAACAATCGCAAAGTAAAATATTTGCTTTTTTTTCTCGTTACATATTGCGCATGTATTTGATGCAATCCTATACAAATTTCTTATAGCGTGGTATAAAAATGTAACCTGATCGCCCTGATCCCTGATCATTTTTTTTATATCATCGATCTTTTTAATTGCTATCTGATGTGACTTCCAAATAGAATAGGCTGAAGCAATCCCAAACCACCTACCAGCAAGCACATGACTATCTATACCCAATTGTTCACATTCCTTTGTCAAGGCGCGCAGGTTAGTAATCTCATTTCCATTTTCAATATCGCGATCTGCAATAATCAGCTCTCGGAAAGCTGCTACTTTCCTCTGTGTATTCTGCTTTTGGTAATAACGTTCAAGTAGCTCACGGTAATATTCATCATAGTGATCGGTATCTACAAACAATTCAACATAATAATCATAGTTGTAAGTGTTGTAGGTTGATTTAAGCCCATAATAATTGTTCACCGCTATTGTTTGAAACCATTTATGCTTCTGCACATAGCTACCTAGTAGCTGTATTGTATAATAAATGTCGTATCGGTAATTTTCATCCCAAGCAAAAATGCTGTTTAGAGTAAACAATTGGTTAAAAAAAAGCTCGTCTTGTTTCTGAACAGCAATATGAATGATCTGGTGTAGGAGGGTGTAGGCCTTTTTGCATTGTCCGAGTTTTGACATTACCTGCCTTAAATCTTCAAAATCAATGCGGCTTGCATCAATACTCCGGTAAACCAAAAAATCAGCCTTGTATTCCAACTCAGCATTATAAATATCAACGACATGAGACCAACTTTTGAAGCCCGCATATTCAGAAAGTAGGTTGAGCGTCGAGATACTTTTCTTCTTCTTTATTTGCAATAATCCAAACAACTCTCTTAAAGTATCTTTGCTGATAGTATTTTCCGTGACCTTAAGAATAGAATGTCTCAGACCTATACAGTCGGCATCACTAAGAACCCGCCTGCCAAATTTATCTTCGATAAGACGACATAAGTAAGTGATGTGCTCAATTTTCGGCTGTGAAGAGGTCGAGTTTCTTGCCATGCATCAAAGGTAATTTGCCCAAAAATATTAACCAAACAAAACAATATAATCACAAAAAATCACACAATATTTTCTGTTTTTCAACGATAATTTTGCTGTATTGCATTAATAAAATGGAAATAAAACAGCTGCACAAAAAGTACATTGACTATTGGGATAACTGGCATTGGTATTGGTATTATCAATCAAGAAAGTTTCTTAGCAGCGGTTATATTCCACAACCGGATGATTTATTTTCATTGCAACCGCCTCACGAAGTTTTTACCTTCGATCAAAATCAAGGGGATGCATTATTGTATTTGCAGAAAACTGAAAAAATTAAAAATGGCTGGGGCGCTCCGTTTAGAGATGAAAGGCCGGCAATAGGTAAAGACGAAGTAGCCTGTTGGAAATTCTTCCCCATGCCGTATTGGGGTATTCCTTATCATCCATCATGCAAGGCCATTTTTTTAAGACTGAATCATCAATTTGTGAAAGATGAACAGAACATCGTGCTCGGCGCTTACGATAGGTTGTTTAATGCATATATCAAATACAATAAAAAATTTCATTATACAGTGAAATCGCTTTTGCCTGATCCAACTTTTATCTCCAACCGAATGTATCAGATTGATAATCATCAGCAAGCCAGCTGCCTTATTCAACTGATAGACAATGTTGTGGAGGTAAAAACAGATGAGGTAATCCAGTTTTATATTGTTCCCTGGGTGACCTGCTCACCAAAAGAAATTAACACAAATTATATTGTAAAAAATTCAGCCATCATCTTTAATAAAGTTTTGAAACCTTTGGCGAAAATGAGCGCTGAAATTGACTCCCCACTCAAAGGTGTGATACTGATGCGGTGGAACGGTCTTAACAAAATTGATTTTCCCCAATTCAAACTTAAGCATTTCGATGAGCAGATTCCGCCAGAAAAAGAAATTTTGGACAGGCTAAAGTGTCCCGGAAAGGAGTGGCGGATCAGTTACTTCAAAATAGAAAAAGCAACATTCGTCAATTTTATTTTTCACGGCGGCGATAGCTTTCCCAAAAACACAAGGGCGATGATCGATGCCATTGAATACGCTAAAGCGAGCTCAAATTAACATATCTTCATCTGTCAGTTTTAAATTATGAATATGCACGATAAATTATTTGACACGTATCCCTCAATTGATGTTCTGATAGCTACAGAGCAACAACGACTTGAGAGTATCAGCACCATGAAATTAGTAAGAAAAGCTACTCACATCGGCTACAGAGACAGTCAGGAATTATTTCCCGGCAAAAGAGGGAGAGATGCCGCTCCAACCATACAAGGAGTGGTTTCTAAATGGTATTATCCGCTACACTTCGTAGCAGCTGAAATATATGAAAAGGGCAATACCAAAAAAGATGACGGCATCAATTTTATCTTAATAGCATTAACCTGTGCTTCCCTGGATCATGATGACAACTTACCAACTACAACGTCCTGGATATGGGATGAAAAAGATAGCCATGGTTTAGCCCTTATCAAATCATTGATGGCACATATCGGTGTGAAGGGAACATCTTTAATTTGGCTTCCAAAATTGGCGGATTTCTTAAGTGCTTTGAATACCTATCACAGAGACAGTGACAAAGCACTCCAACGATGGACACACAAAATGTTAGGAAAAAATAAAGTTGCAGGCAAGATGATTGATCTGAATTCTGTAATTCATGATTTTTATTTCAATCCGTTTCTACCGGGTAAATCTAATTTTCAGAAAAATTTTGAAAATCTGGAAAAAAGTACCGGGAGAAAGTATTCCATGAAAGAACTGCATGATATAATGGAAAAAGGCTATTTCGCTCCTAATTCGCTGAATACCCATGAAAGAAAACTCAAAGCAGGTTACCTTGTTGATTATACCCATACGCAAATTCACCCAGATTTAATTAGTCAGGAAAAGAACGAAATAGAACCCTATTTGGAACAGTTGATCTTTGGAAGTGCAGATAGGCGTAAAGATATTACTGAAAAAATCGAGGCTTACAACCGCATAAAGGCTTTGCAGATGGTTGGGTGGTATCAATATTGGCTACGGGAAAAGTAATTTAATCGGATTTTCAAATTCCTGATAAAAATTCAAACAATTGAAAATAAATTACAAATAAAAGACAATAAATATGAGTAGATTAATAAACGGAAGCGGCATCCTTGATTTGCATCTTACAAATGCTTTCAACTTTACTCAGGTGTTTCTTGCCTGTAATGAGTTGAATTTTATTAACATTCTGGGTTTAATACCGGACGACTGTAAACTGAACATTTCGGAGTTAGGAGGTAAAGATCGTAATCATTCTTATATTGAGCATCGCAAGTCGTCCGATTTGTCAGATGACATTTTTTGTTATCCGACAATCAATCCATCTGAACCACTCAAAATCATCCAAATGAATGTTTGCGTTAGGGAACTTAGAAACTATATGCAATATTTCACGTCTCTTAAAGTGACCATGTATGAATTCACCACGCATGATGAAGAATATACTATTAAATCGGTAGGCAGCAATGGCATACTCATTACAATAAGAGATGATATTAATAATCTAATCGCACTGTTGGAAAACAAGATACCTGTGATGTCATCATTGCTCGCAGATGCGCTAGAGAACGAAGGGAACTATACAATTTATTCTGATTTGAGAAAGATTATCATAGTTCAAGACGTAGTTGACGGGGTAGAATTTTATCAAAATCTTCGTGATTTTGGAATGACGTACTTTGTCAGGCAATAATTAAATTATGGCCCAGCGAATGAAAGAAATAACCGGTTTGAGATCACTATAAATCACAGACCTTTTACTATCACTCATTACACAGTCTTAGTCTGCAAAAACTCCCGCAACATGATCACAGCGGCCACTTGGTCTATCAAGCCCTTTTCTTCCCTGTCCTGTTTTTTGAGGCCCATCTGGCTTATTTCCAGGGAGGCGAGTTTGGAGGTGAGGCGCTCATCTACTTTTTCCAATGGCAGATTGGGGAATACGTTCTTGAACTTGCCTATAAACTTATCCACCAAAGCTGTAGCATCGGTGGGTGAGCCATCGAGGTTGAGCGGATAGCCTATGATGATTTGCTCCACCGGCTCCTGAAGCATATACTTTTTCAAATAGCCTATCAGTTCGCCGGTGTCTACTGTGTCCAAAGCCGTAGCTATTATTTTAAGCGGATCGGATACCGCAATGCCGGTTCTTTTCTTTCCGTAATCGAGCGCCAGAATTCTTCCCAAAATCAGATAAATTTATATTTATTAAGTTTTAAAACAACCGTGTGATGATTTTTCAATATATCCCGCTGCATTATAATGAGTTTCATGATCTCCGTTTCATATATTATTTGCCTGGCAGGATCGGTCTCCTGATTCAGTGAGTCCATGAGCGTATTTTTCATTTTCAAAATCTTTTTCACCTGAAAATAGGCTAATGTGCTTTCCACGTCGTTTACATAGACCATAGCCCCCGTGAGCGACTTGATGCCAAATTTTATATCCCAGTTTACACTTATTTCTTTGGGTGGGTGCAGCAATCCCGCCATAATGTTGCGTATTTCCTGATCGGGATAATTCACAAAAAAATGCACCTCCGGTGTGCCACCGAAGCGTCTGAAATGATCATAATACTCTGTATACAAACGTATTACCAGCGGTACTTCAAGCAGTTCAGGATCCACTTCGTTTTCAATATGTTTTGCTACCGTTAGTTCATCATTGTACTTCAGATGACCATATTCTATCAATACCCTCAGCAATTGCCATTCCTGCTCTTCATCAGCGCTTTTGGATGCCGGCACTGGCTCCTGTTCGGTGGGTATCTGGTCGGCTTCGGGCAAAATGTGTTCCGGCGTGTCATACTCCTGACCACCGACTTTCGGCGGCCCGTCTTTTATCCTGCGCTGATCAGTTTCTACCCGGTCCCTGATATTCTTGTTTACCAGGTTCACAAAACCGGCTTCATCCACCTGCAATCTGCTGGATGCTTCTCTGATAAAATGGTTGCGCAACGAAAAATCCTCTGCCCGGCTGATGCGCGATATGCTCTCTGCAATTTCGTTAACCAGTTTGGACTTTTTTACAGGATCGTTGCCGGCCTCAGCCATTCCAATTTGCAGCCGGAAGCTGATGACATCCTGCTTGTGGGCTTTTACATATTCATGAAACTGCGTAGCGCCTACCTTTTGTATGTAGCTATCCGGATCATCGCCATCGGGCAGCAACACCAACTGTACATTAAAACTCTGGTTGAGCGCCATGTCGAGCCCACGAATGGCTGCCTTAATACCTGCAGAGTCGCCGTCATAAAGAATGGTGAGATTCCGGGTCATCTGGGCAATAAGACGCAACTGATCTTCGGTGAGCGAGGTGCCACTGCTTGCCACCACATTCTCTACCCCACCCTGATGCATGGAAATAACATCGGTATACCCCTCGACCAGAAAGCACTCGTCCAATTTGCCCACTGCCTGCCGCGCCTGATACATGCCATATAGCACCTTGTGCTTGAGATAAATCTCATTCTCAGGCGTATTGATGTATTTGGGCGCTTTTTCGGTTTGCTTAAGCACCCGCGCGCCAAACCCAAGAATCCTGCCGGTGAGTCCCTGAATGGGGAAGATTACTCTGCCCCGGTACACATCATGATAGATACCATTCCGGTTTTTGATAAAACCGGCTTTCTCCAGCAATTCAGGCTTATAGCCTTTTTTAATGGCCGCCTGATAAAACTGATCATTATTTTCGGGATTGTAGCCCAGCCGAAACTTATCTATGGTCTCCTGCCTGAATCCCCTTTGCTTAAAATAACTGAGCCCTATCAGATTGCCCTCTTCTGTTTTCAGCAGGCAATCGCTGAACCATTTTGCGGCATATTCATTTACCAGCCGCAGGGCTTCGCCCACCTGCTGCTGCTGTTGCTGCTCAGGGGTACGTTCTGTTTCCTCAATTTCAATTTTATAAAAATCGGCCAGCCAGTGTATTGCCTCTGGATACGACAGCTTTTCATGCTCCTGCAGGAAAGTGACCACATTACCGGCCTTGCCGCAACCAAAGCATTTATAAATGCCTTTTACGGCCGATACATTGAACGATGGGGTCTTTTCGTTATGAAAAGGGCAGTTGGCAAGGTAATTCACCCCCCTTTTTTTGAGGCGGATAAACTGGCCTATCACCTCCACAATGTCGGCGCGGCCCATAACCTGATTCACGGAAGTCTGCGAAATCATAAAAAGTAAAGGTAGGACAAAGATTCGGGGGAATGACCTGTAATAGCCCAAATCGCCGTAGCAATAGGTAGTTGTGGCTTTTGCAAAAATTGAAACCCGACCACCGGACAAACCCTGCAAATTGCCACCGGATTTCGGTTTTGCAAAATCTATTTTACATGGCATGACACTTTTTGTACTGTGGCATGACAGTTTGTGTCATGTCATGAGAAAAAAGGTAGTGTCCAGAAAAACTGTAAAGTAACCTTTTGGGACACCCCGGAGCGGGTGCAAGGTTTGTAGCCACAACAATAACCGCTCCCTTACCCACCCAGGCTCGGCGTAGTATTTTACTACGTCGCAAAGGATGGCAACTGTGCTCAGCGAAGCTAATCTCCCGATTGCCGTCCTTTGCTTGACTTGGGTTCGACCACGAGTTTATAATCCCCGCCGGGGTGCTGAATGAGTTGAGGTATCGTTTCTGGCTACAAATCTTGCACCCGCGCCGGGGTGCTAAAAATGTGGGATTGACACAAATGCTAAAAACATTGCACCCCGCCCCGGTGCCAATGACACGGCATTGTCTTTTTTACCCTTTTCTCGTCCGGGTTGCGGCGTGAATGCCTTGGCGTCACATTAATATAATTTGGCGAATAAAACTTGTTGTGACCAATTGTTCAACACCTTCGGCGTTGTTTCATAAATAATGCTTAACCGCCGGTTGTACCGACGGCTATTCACATTTAAGCCCTTCGGGCTATTCGGTCCCTGACTCGGCGTAGTTTGTAAACTAGGTCGCAAGCATGGCAACTGTGCTCAGCGAAGCTAATCTCACGATTGCCGTCCTTTGCGAGACTTGGATCCCATAACATGCCTCGCCCGCTCTACAATTTTCCATGGCATTACACAAAATGTCATGCCACAGTACAAAAAATGTCATGCCATGTAAAATATTTTTGCGCCATAAACCTACGCATGGTAATTTACATTGTAATTTTCCGGGGCAATTGCCCAATCGGGGTAAAAAGGGCGTTACATACGCCGTGCCGCGG
>Ga0208506_1000575_pt1 | contig 11177 bp, 13 predicted proteins | sample CryBogCBH29Jul08_FD_184616 | JGI IMG/M metagenome (GOLD analysis project Ga0208506, IMG submission 184616) | Freshwater microbial communities from Crystal Bog, Wisconsin, USA - CBH29Jul08 (SPAdes) | ecosystem: Environmental > Aquatic > Freshwater > Lake | place: Crystal Bog, Wisconsin, USA... | reverse complement strand
AGATTGGAAGGCGCAAGATCGCGCTTTGGGAGAGAAGGAATGAGTGATGACCTTGTGAAACGATTGCGGGAACATGCCGAAAATATGTATGTAGATTTCCTCAATGAAGCCGCCGACGCTATTGAGGTATTAGAACGGGATGCTGTTTTGGTTACGGACGCAATGGTTGCCCTGACAGACCGTGTGCAGGAATTAAAGGCAGCGTTAAAGCCGTTTGCTGACGCCAGCGACCTTCATCTTGGCAGCGATGATATGTCGATAGCGTTTGGCATAACTATTAAAGACCTACGCCAAGCCCGTAAGGCATTAGAAAATGCCTGACATCAGTATGTGCGCTGTAACTGATTGCATAAAGTCGAACGAATGTTACCGACACAAAGATAGTGGCACGAAACCCTGCGAATATTGGCAATCATATTTCATCTGGCCTGATGATTACAAAGGCCCATGTGAACACTTTTGGCAGATTTTACCGAACGGTAAATACAATAGTTCCCAAATGAAAAAAGATAAAAATTTTACTGAGCAGTAAATATTACAAATACAGCATAAACAAAAATTATGTCGCATTTAACATACGGCAAAATGCCATGTTCGTGATACAGTAGGCGCAAATATGACCCACAAAGCTTACAAATGATCCAAATATGGTTTGGCATTTGGTATAAAAACGTAGTGAGCTATGAAACGAAACTCTATAGATCAGACTAGACGTTGATGGAGAGGCAGATGATTAAGCTTGTTAGCTTGTTAACACTGTTAACAACACCAGCGATGGCTGGGATGTCTACTTATTACGATGGATCTGGCCAGCCGATCGGCTCCGCGATCACATCAGGCAACAATACGTTTTATTACGACAACTCCGGCCAATCCATTGGCTCTGCAATGCAGTCGGGGAGCGATACCTATTACTACGATAACCAGGGAAATACGGCTGCGAGCCGCATGGATCTGAACTTTGGCAACCAGTAACTATTCATTTGGCTGACCACGACTGATGTGGTAATTTGTTTGTGTGCCGCTTCGCCGGCAAAAGATTAACACCCGCTGGATCGCTCTGGCGGGTTTTTTTATGGGCGCCATATCATGGACAAAGTAAATTTTGGCAAGCTTCCTGGTTACAAGGAAACCGCTATTATCACAAACCCTTCACGCAATACTAAAACGCCGGCTGCAAAAAGCATTCATGCTGCAGATAAAGGCTCTGTGCGTGGATCTGGAACGAAAGCCTGGTCAGGTTCTGAAAAGGGCGTTGGCAAAGGCAAAGGCGCTAAGGGCTGCTAACGACAATGGCTAAGCAGCCAGTAAAATTTTCCGGCCCGAATAAATCTAAGGCAAAGCAAGTAGTCGCTGAGCCAGGTAAGAAGCTCACCAATAGCGATACACCAGTAAAGATGGGTAGACCTACCATCTATACGGAAGAGCTAGCAGACGAGATCTGTGAGAAGCTAGCGTTAGGTAAGTCACTCGTTAGCATCTGCGAGAAAGATGAGATGCCAGGTTATCGAACAGTGATGACCTGGAGGAGAGACAACGAGGACTTCCGACAGAGATACGAGCGTGCGTGCGAGGATCGCGGCATCAATTCCGGTGATCGCGTTGCCGATATGATCGAACAGGTTCTGACCGGTGAGATCCCTGCTGATGTAGCACGCGTTGCACTCGACAATCTCAAGTGGATGGCGTGCAAGTATTACCCCAAGATGTTCGGGGATAAACAGCAAGTTGATGTGCGTGTTGATCTTGGCAAGACAGCAGCCACTGTGTTGATGGAGCTGAGCAACAAGGCCAATGAGAACAACCTCATTGATGTGACACCGACTGAGGCTACTCCCTAGATAGGGGAGTGCTTACTCAATCATCTCAATCACTTACGGATCGCTCCACCGATATTGATCCACGATCGGCTCCAGGATCGCGGCCACCCCGTCGAGGCCCCCAGGGGGACGACCACCGGAGGGGGCATGGTCACGGGGCTATCCCTTCATTTCCTGGATAAAAAATCCATCCCCTCATCTCCTACCCAAAAAATCCAAAAACATGGTTGTTGCCTCTGATCTCAAGCAACGATCCTCAAAAAAATAAAAAAATGGAATTTCATGCGCGATTTCGTTTCCCCCATGCTCACTCACTCCTATCTCGCGGATCTTGAAAAGCGCATTGCTATTCTTGAAGCGCGTCTAGAAGCCTCAGAGAAGGTCGCTGACGAGCCGATTGATCTCGACACGATAGAAACTCTACCCAAGACGCGAAACGAATACATGCGCAATTATATGGCTGAGAAGCGTCGCAGGGAGCGTGAGAAAGTCTCGGTATAATGGCTGATGACTTTAGCGTAGCTTATGCGAGTTTTGTCAAAGCTTATCGAGATCAGCCGGTAAAGTTTGTCAGAGAGGTTTTGAAGGCTGAGCCTTTGCCCTGGCAAGCTGATTTTATGGAGCATGTCGCTAAAGGCGAGCGCCGGATCTCGGTTAGAGCTGGCCACGGTGTTGGCAAGTCTACTGCCTGCGCCTGGTTGCTTATCTGGCACATGCTGACCCGAATGCCTCAAAAGGCTGTGTGTACTGCACCGACTGCTGGCCAGTTGTTTGATGCGTTATTCTCGGAAGTAAAGCATTGGTGCAATAAATTACCGGAACCTTTGCGAGAGACGATTGAAGTATTCACTGATCGAATTGTTCAACGCGGTGCGCCGGAAAGTAGCTTCATATCTGCCAGGACAAGTTCGGCAGAGCGACCAGAAGCCCTCGCCGGTGTTCATAGCGAACATGTGTTGCTTATCTGCGACGAAGCGAGCGCTATACCCGAGGCAGTTTTCGAGAGTGCCGCCGGATCAATGTCAGGCCACGCGGCGACGACCGTTTTAATCGGAAACCCGACCAGGAATACGGGGTTATTTTTTAAAACGCATCATCAGTTATCCAGTGATTGGAAAACGATGCATGTTAGTTGTCTAGATAATCGGTTAGTCAGCAAAGACTTTATCAAGCAGATCTCGACGACTTATGGCGACAGCTCGAATGCGTTTCGTGTTCGGGTGCTTGGCGAGTTTGCTTTAAAAGATGATGATAGCTTAATCCCCGCCGAGCTAGTTGACGCGGCGATGGATCGTGATGTGGTTCTTAATCCCGCCGAGCCTATTTATTACGGCATCGACGTTGCGCGTTTTGGTGACGACAGAACTGTTATCTGTAAGAGACAGGGTAATGTCGTTCTCGGTTTCAAGCATTGGTCTGGCGAAGATCTAATGGGAACTGTTGGAAGGATTGTCCATGAAGCTGGTATGGATAATCCCGAGGAAATTATGGTCGATAGCATTGGCCTTGGTGGTGGTGTTGCCGATCGTTTGCGTGAACTTGGTCTTAACGTGCGCGATGTCAACGTCTCAGAGAGCGTGGCACTTAACCAACAAGCGGCACGTTTAAGAGACGAGCTTTGGCTATCCGCTAAAGAATGGCTTGAGACGAGAGCTGTTAAAATACCAAAAGATGATGAGTTACGTCAGGAGCTAATTGGCCCGACATATTCATTTACATCTAATGGCAAGATTAAAGTTGAAGGCAAGTCGGAGATGAAACGCAGAGGACTGCGATCGCCTGACTTAGCTGATGCCTTGTGTCTCACATTTGCTGGGCAGGCAGCATTGATAGGCGGCAGGGCATTAAAATGGCAAACCGGCAAGCCAATATTGCGACGGGTTTCAATTTGTTGAGGTGATACATGGCTAAAGACAAGCAAACTGCATACGGCCTGCAGACCGGATGGCCTGAGAATAATCAATCTGGCGATCCAGTTGATCAAGGCACGCGCACAAAAGGTCTTGATTACGACCGCGGCGACCAGGATGATGCTCGCGGTAATGCGAAAGCATCGAATGCCAAAGATAAAGTGTTGACCCGCGATGGCGGTGGTAAAATCACGAACGGCCACGGTCGCTGGTAAGGAATATAAATGGCTCGGCGCAGACGAGGTCGCGCATCTCCAATAGATGCTCCTGAAAATACCTCTCGCTCAAATTTTGCTGGATCTAATCGTGATCTAGTGAATGATGATGACGGGGTTAGTTCAAGGCTGCGCCCGAAATATGTCGATGGTGTAAGAAACACCACACAAGGCATGAATGAAGGTGGAGATAACTCTGCTTATGTTGGCATCTCGAGCCAGCAGCAGGGTGATATATCTTCGCCGACCACTGATCGTGAGGAATATCGCCCACTAGATCCGGTCGAATTTCAGTCTCGCGTATTCCAGGCTTACGAACAGGCAGAGAATTATGTCGATACGGTTATATCGCCTGCTCGTATTTCTGCTGCTGAATATTATCGCGCTGCACCTTTTGGCGATGAAGAAGAGGGAAGATCTCAGATCGTTCTCTCTGAAGTAAGAGACACTATTCAATCTATCCTGCCGAGCTTGATGCGCATATTCAGCTCTGGAGACAGAATAGTTGAATATATGCCGCGAACTGCAAACGGCATTCAGATAGCTGAGCAAGCATCAGATGCGGTGAACTTTATCTTCCAGGAAATGAACCCTGGCTATCAAGTCATCATGTCAGCCTTTAAGGATGCCTTATTAAAGAAGCTAGGTGTGATCACCTGGTGGGCAGAAGCTGACGATCGGGTTATTGAGAAAAAATTCTCTGGCTTGCTTGAGCAAGAAATAATGATGTTTCAGCAACAGCATCCAGATGCTGAGTTTACATCAATTGAACCAGAGCCGGTAATTCCTGGTGAGCAGCAGACATATCGCTGCCAGGTAAGAACGATTGACCGACAGAGGAAGTATCGCGTCAGAGCTTTACCGCCGGAAAGTTTTGTCATCGACCGTCGAGCAAGAGATACTGATAAATTCTTTGATCTTATTGCTTACCGAGACATGCTCACTGTTTCTGAACTTGTTCAAATGGGGTTTGATGAGGACGAGATCCGCGAGCATGGCGCCCCTGGTCAAGATCAGACCTGGTATTGGAACTATGAAGAGACAATAAGAAATCCAGGGTTTGCCTGGCCTGAGTATCCACCAGATCCTTCAATGCTTCGCGTAAAGTATATGAAAATATACATGCATGTTGACAAAGATGGCGACGGTATTGCTGAATTAAGATGCATTCATGCGATCGGCACTGGCTGCTATATCTTAAAAGATGAAGTGGTAGACCATGCGCCGTTTGCGGTGTTCTGCCCAGATCCAGAGCCTCATGCTGTATTCGGTCATTCAGTGGCTGATGTTACGATGGATCTGCAGCGTATCAAGTCGCATGTATTACGAGCGACATTGGATAGTTTGGCTCAGTCGATATTCCCTCGCACAGTAGTTGTCGAGGGCCAGGTCAATATGGACGATGTGCTTAACAAAGAAGTTGGCGCGATCGTCAGAACCAGGCAGATCGGTGCGGTCCAGGACATGTCCACGCCGTTTGTCGGCCAATCAGCAATGCCGATCCTGGAATACTTGGACGAGATCAAAGCTCAGCGCACCGGTGTGACGCCGGCAAGCCAAGGTTTGGATGCTGACTTACTACAGTCTACGACAAAGGCAGCAGTCACAGCTCAAATTAGCGCGGCCCAGGAAAGAATAGAAATCATTGCTCGCACATTCGCAGAGACGGGCATGAAACAGCTATTTACTGGAATGCTAAAGCTTATCTGCAGACACCAGGACAAGCCGCTTATTGTTAGATTGAGAGGTAACTGGGTTCCGGTCGATCCGACCATCTGGGACGAGAACATGGATTGTTCTGTCGCGGTCGCTTTAGGTCGCGGTGATGATGCTCAGCAAATGGCATTTTTAACGCAGATCGCTCAAAAGCAAGAGCAGATCCTTCAGCTTCTTGGACCAAGCAATCCGCTGGTTAAGTTGAGCCAGTATCAGCAAACGCTAAGCCAGATTGTGCGAAAAGCCGGATTTAAAAACCCAGAAAGCTTTTTTACGCCAATTACTGCTCAGATTGATCAGCAAATGGCGCAAATGGATCAGCAGCAAAAAGCTAACCAGCAAGATCCAAATGTTCTCCTAGCCAAGGTTGAGCTCGCTAAAGCACAAGCAGATACATTTGCGAAGCTTGAGGCTCAAGCGATTGATCGCGCCAAATTGCAATTGGAAGAGGACTTCAAGCGCGACAATATGGAAGCGGATATAATTCTTAAAGCTGCAGAGATTGCCGGCAAGTTTGGCTTACAAGTAGATTGGCAGCAAATTGTAGCTTTAACACAACGGCCACGGCCAGATATTCAAAAACTGGCAGACATGCTGATCAACAATGAGAAGCAAGCATCAGCTCAAATATTAGCTCAGATTGGCATACAGGCTCAGCAGCAGGCCCAACAACCTGGTCAGCCACCACAACAGCCGCATTCTAGCCAGCAAATGCCACAACAGGCCATGCCACAGTGACGGACGACATTACGCGCCTCGGTAATGAGGCTGAATACATCCTTCAGTCTGAAGCCTTCAACAAAGCGATGGACGAGCTTGATAAAGGCATCGTCGATATGTGGGCGTCTGGAAGTTTTAGAACGACTGAGGAGCGTGAAGAAGCTTTTAACCGCGTCAGGGGTGCGCGGATGTTTAAGGAACGCCTGGTTTCACTAATCGAGAGCAAAAAGCTCTCAAAGGCTCAAGCGGAGAGACGCGTGAAGCTCCGCTCGATATCGGGACATGCTGACGAATAGCATCCGGTAATTTAGCCAACGCGACCAAGACCCGCCCTCATCCGGCGGGTTTTTTATTTAAGGCTCCCTAAACATGGAAAACACAATAACGACTGCGTCGACAACGCCAGGCGATGGCGCCGGTTCAGTCACTGATGCTGCGGCAGCAATTGAAAAGCTTTTGTCCGGTAATACGGAGAAACGAAAGACAGCCAACGCTGACAAAGTATCTCAGGCAGAGACAGAGACGCCAGAAGTTGAAGAAACTGCCGACACTGGAGACGATGCCCAAGAGACGGCCTCGGAAGGATCGGAAGATCAGACGGGGGACGAAGCAGAAGCTCCAAACGACGAAGCCAATGAAGAAACTGAAGGCGACGAGCCAGAAGAACGCACATTCACCGTTAAAATAGACGGCAAGGATGTTCAGTTCACTGAGCAGGAGTTGCAATCCAGTGTTCTGAGGCACGCCGATTATACCCGTAAGACGCAAGCCCTAGCTGAAGAGCGTAAAGCCTTCCATGCAGAGGCTCAACGGATACAGGAAGAGCGTGCGCAATACGCCCAGCTTCTGCCTGCACTAACGCAGCAGATCCAGGCGGCGATGCCACAGCCACCAGATCCGAGAATGCGTGAAACTGATCCGCTTTCTTACATGCTCGCAAAAGACGAGTATGAAGAGAAACTTGGACGCATCAATGCAGCGAATGCAGAAATGCAACGTCTGCAAAGTGTCCAGCAGGAAGAGCAAGCCAAACAAATCAAATCACTTGTATCTAATGGCTATGCAAAACTGTTGGAAAGCGTTCCAGAGTGGAAAGATCAAAAGGTTTACGACAAAGAGCGTCAGCAATTACGGTCGTTCTTGAATGAGGCTGGTTATTCCGACGAGGAAATAGACCAGGCTTATGACCATAGAGCGATTTTACTTGCACGCGATGCGATGAAATATCGCCAGTTATCTTCGCGTAAACCTAGACCGGATGCCCCGCTTGAAAAAGCATTGCGTCCAGTTCCACCGGTCAATTCACCGGCCCCTCGCAGAGCAAAAGAGGCTCAAGTCTTACGAAGTCGTCTCGCAGAAACCGGCAAGCTTGAAGATGCAGCTGCCGCAATCCGCTCACTTCTTTGAAAGGACTAGAGGTCAATGGCTACTGTAACTACCTATGGTTATTCTAAGAGCATCCGCGAGGATCTCGAAGATATTATCTACAATATATCCCCTACTCGAACCCCTTTTATGTCAAACATTGGCCGCACAACGGCTGATCAGACATACCACGAATGGCAGACCGATGTGCTTGCTTCGCCAGATGGCAGCAATGCACGCGTCGAAGGCGCTGACGCTTCCGATACGTCATTTACTGCTACAAACCGTGTTGGTAACTACACGCAGATCTCTGACAAAGTGATCAACGTATCAGGCACCTCTGGCTCGGTTGATACGGCAGGTATGAAAACGGTCGAGGCTTATCTTTTAGCCAAGAGAGGCCGCGAATTAAAGCGCGACATGGAAACGATCCTGCTGTCAAACCAGGCTGCAGTTGTTGGCAACGCGTCAACGGCTCGTAAGCTTGCTGGTTTCCCTGCTTGGATCAAAACCAACACTGTTGCGAACGGTTTGACCGCTCCAACACTTTCCTCAACCACGGATGGTTATCCAAACGCTGGTTGGACGGGAACGAAAACGGGTGACGCATTCACCGAAGCCATGCTGAAAACGGCGATCTCTTCGCTGTGGTCAAGCGGTGGCGAAGTGAAAATGGCTCTTACGGGTCCATTTAACAAAGTGAAGTTTTCGCTATTTTCCGGTATCGCGGTCAACCGCGTTAACGTGAATGACCCAAAACAGACCTTCATTTTGGGCGCCGCTGACGTTTATGTTTCTGATTTCGGAAACCTCGACGTTGTTCCGGATCTATTCACGGATGAAAGTTTCGTCCATCTGATTGATCCTGAGTATGTCAAGATCGCTTATCTGCGTCCTTTCCAGCGCAACCCGCTGGCAAAGACCGGCGATAGCCGTCGCACGCAAATGCTCGCTGAATACACGCTTGTTGTTCAGACTGAGAAAGCTCACGCGACGATCGCGGATCTTGCTACGTCTTAATTGTAGCTAAAACTAACAACCAGAAGGGTCGCCATGTGCGGCCCTTTTTTTATGGGCTGAATAATGGCCGAACAATACAGAGAATTAGACGATCATAACTTTGATTACGATCCAGTAACTGGCGTTAAACAAAGAATTAAGATCGACAATGATGGCGTCATTCATTTTCAGAATACGCAAGACGATACGCAGATCCGTAAATGGGCGCATGAGAGCCGAGAAAGCTTTTCAAAAAATCAGCGCTTGGGCGATATCGCACCGATCGGATCAATACCAGTGATCGTGCTTTACGATTTAATGAAGCGCGGAATTTGGAACGACATGGATAGACGGCGCAAATGGTGGAACTCAATCGAAGCGGCTCCATATCGCTTACGAGATTTTAGGGTGTAATATATGTCATTAACTAATTACACCGAGCTAAACGCTGGAATAGCTGATTGGCTTAATAGGAGTGATTTAACTTCTCAAATACCGGATTTTATTGCTTTAGCAGAGGCAAAGTTTAATAGAAACATCCGCACTAGGGATATGATTTCTCGCCAGGTTGCGACAACAAGTAATGAGTTTGTTCCAGTTCCAAATGATTGGTTAGAAACATATCAATTAGAATTACCGCCATCGTCTACAGGTGGAACTAAAACACCATTGCAATATATATCACCAAATGAAGCTGCTATTTATCAAGCAGGATCTATGAGTGGTGATACTAGATATTACACAATAATTGATGGTTTATTTGAGTTGGTTCCAAAGCCAACAACAACGCCAGTTACATTAACCTGCGTTTATTACGCAAGAATACCTGCTTTGACTGCTACAAATGGATCTAATTGGCTCATTCAAAAAGCGCCGGATCTTTATTTGTATCAATCATTGGCTGCTGCGGCTCCATATCTCAATAATGATGAAAGAGTAGCAACCTGGTTAGCATTAGTTGGCCAGGGAATGGATGATCTACGCATGGAAAGCGAAAGAGCAATGAGAAGTCAAACATCTCTTATTGCTAGACGCAGAAGTTTTTAACTGAGGACTTACAATGGCTAAATCTAGTGCATGGGATAATGCGTTATTGCAGTTGTTGTTTAACAACAATAATGCTGCAAATATCGGTGACACCACTGGTTTAAGAGGATCGTCAACTGCGGGTTCATTATATGTTTCCCTGCACACAGCAGATCCTACTGCGTCAGGAAATCAATCTAGCTATGAAACGACCTATACAGGCTATGCTCGGGTAGGCGTAGCTCGTTCAAGTTCTGGCTGGACTGTAACAACTAACTCAGTATCTCCGGCAGCATTAATTAGCTTTCCTCCCTGCACAGCTGGAACGTCAACGATTACTTACTTTGGTGTAGGAACGGCATCTAATGGAAACGGGACGCTGCTTTATTCTGGAACAGTGACGCCAAATATTTCTGTTGCTTCTGGCGTTACTCCACAATTGACGACATCAAGCACGATTACTGAAAGCTAATTTAATTAATCCAGACGGAAGCTGACATATGGCTAATAAGATCGTCAACCGCGTAAAAATGACTGTTTCTGGTTCGCCTGGATCGGGAATTATTACGTTAGGAAGCGCTGTAATCGGGTTTCAAGACCTTGCTGGCGCTGGTGTAAGCAATGGCGATACAGTTCCATATGTAATTGAAGATGGATCTTCATGGGAGCTTGGTGTTGGAACAATAGCCGTAAGCGGATCGACATATACATTATCTCGATCTGTTACAGCATCTTCTAATAGTGGATCTCCAATTGCTGCTGATAGCTCGTCATTAGTTTTTGTCACGCCATTGGCAGCAGATTTACAGTCTGGAACAAGCGCGAATAACCTTGTTCGTTTGGATGGGTCAGCTAAATTACCCGCCGTAGATGGCTCTGCATTAACCGGATTGAGTGCGTCTAATCTTTCAACCGGAACTGTTTCATCCTCATTATTGCCAACGCCTACGTCAACAACATTAGGCGGCGTTAAAGCAAAGGCGGCATTAGCTAATTATTTCCTGACTGCTATCGGGACAGATGGCAGCGTTTCGTATGCACAGCCAGCATTTACGGATATTTCTGGCACTGCTACTGCGTCTCAAGGTGGAACTGGTCAGTCAAGTTATACTATTGGTGATATATTATACGCTTCCACAACATCGGCATTATCAAAACTTGCAGGTGTTGGAACAGGTAAAGCCCTTATTTCTGGTGGTGTAGGAACCGCACCATCTTGGGGAAGCATTGGCTTAACCACGCATGTCACTGGCACATTGCCGGTAGCCAATGGTGGTACTGGAATAACAGCATTTGGAACAGGCGTAGCTACTGCATTAGGCAATAATACAAATGCCGCTAGTGGTTTAGCCGTTCTTAATGGCAGCGGTTCATTAGCGGTAGGACAAGGAGGCACTGGCCTCACC
>Ga0208506_1000564_pt1 | contig 11264 bp, 7 predicted proteins | sample CryBogCBH29Jul08_FD_184616 | JGI IMG/M metagenome (GOLD analysis project Ga0208506, IMG submission 184616) | Freshwater microbial communities from Crystal Bog, Wisconsin, USA - CBH29Jul08 (SPAdes) | ecosystem: Environmental > Aquatic > Freshwater > Lake | place: Crystal Bog, Wisconsin, USA... | reverse complement strand
GGCATCAACTAAGACGAGTGCGCCCTCGGTTCCAGCAGGGCGAATGATGGGAGCAGAGACACCAGTACTTGTCTCATTGTGGGTGAGGGCATAAACATCAACACCAGCCTCAGCAACCGCTACTGGGTGAGTACCTGGCTCAGATTTGATGACCGTTGGATCATCTAAGAATGGCGCCTCTTTCGCAGCTGCTGCAAACTTAGAAGAGAACTCACCAAAGACCAGATGCTGTGATTTCTTTTCAATCAAATTAAAAGTAGCGATATCCCAGAAGGCGGTAGATCCACCATTACCAACTATTACTTCATATCCCTCTGGCAGATTAAAGAGTGAAACTAGTCCAGCGCGAACTTCTTTGACTATATTTTTTACAGGTGCTTGACGATGTGAGGTGCCTAGCAGCAACTCATTGCTAGCAGCTAAGGCAGCAACTGCAGCACTTGGAATCTTGGAGGGACCGCAACCAAATCGACCATCGCGCGGCTTGAGGTGGGCTGGAATCTGAATATCACTCATGGCCAAACCCTAAAGCATTACTAAGGATGCAGGCGGGAAAGTTGCCAGCCGGCGGGAGATGTGGTGTAAATCAAACGATCGTGCAACCTGGAGTAACGACCCTGCCAGAACTCAATACTTTCAGGGATAACTAGATAACCTCCCCAATGTGGCGGAGTTGGAACTTCGCTCCCTTCAGGGTATTTAGCCGCAAACTCATCAAAACGACTTTGCAGATGCTCCCGAGATTCAAGGTCTTGAGATTGCGAACTAGCCCAAGCTCCGATCTGACTACTCCACGGCCTGGTCGCAAAGTAATCCGCGCTCTCCTCTGGGCTCACCTTTGCTGCCCGACCCCGAATTGCTACTTGCCGTTCCATCGCATACCAAGGGAATAAGAGGCTGACTCGCGGGTCAAATGAGATCGCCTGACCTTTATTGGATTGGTAATTTGTAAAGAAGGAGAAGCCAGCTTCGCTAACCTCTTTAAGCAGAACGGTACGAGAGGAAGGACCTGCGGCCGAATAGGTTCCAAGAACCATGGCATTTGCTTCGATGATCAAAGGGTTTGAAGCCGCCTCGGAGAGCCATCTGGAAAATTGTTCGATGGGGTTGGCAGAGACTGCACTTTCTTGGAGGCCAATTTCACCGTAAGAGCGGCGCATCGCCCTGATCTCATCTCGACTAGGGAGCGAAATTGGACTCTCATCTTGGCTCATAGGTGTATCTAACGTCACTTTCTCCCATTCGGCTATTTAGGGCCGAGGGGTTTGTACCTGCCAGCATCTAGCGTAAGAATAAGCGCACCTACTTTGGTACTTTGGAGGGATTTTTCGTGAGCGAAGATTTCAAGCCGGGCCTAGAGGGCGTTATCGCCTTCGAGTCGACTATTGCAGAACCAGATAAAGAAGGTAGCGCCCTTCGCTATCGCGGAGTTGATATTGAAGACCTAGTGGGTCGAGTCACTTTCGGAAATGTTTGGGGATTGCTCGTTGATGATGAGTTCAACCCTGGCCTTCCACCCGCAGAACGCTTTCCACTCCCAGTGCACTCAGGTGATGTTCGCGTAGATGTGCAATCCGCTATTGCAATGCTGGCGCCGGCATGGGGCTTGAAGCCGCTTCTTGATATTTCAGATGATGAGGCTCGCTCTAACTTAGCTCGTGCATCAGTGATGGTCCTTTCTTATGTTGCACAATCCGCTCGCGGCGTAGTACTTCCTGTCGTTCCTGAAAGTGAAATTGATAAGGCTCATACAGTTGTTGAGCGCATGATGATCCGCTGGCGCGGAGAGCCTGACCCACTTCATGTTCGCGCAATCGATGCTTACTTTGTATCTGCCGCAGAACATGGCATGAACGCTTCTACCTTTACCGCTCGCGTAATCGCATCAACCGGTGCAGATGTTGCCGCTTCACTCTCTGGTGCTATCGGAGCAATGTCAGGTCCACTGCATGGTGGAGCACCTGCGCGCGTACTCTCAATGATTGAGGGTGTGGAAAAGCAGGGAGATGCTCGTGCATATGTAAAGGGAATTATGGATCGCGGGGAGCGTTTGATGGGCTTTGGCCATCGCGTCTATCGCGCCGAAGATCCACGCGCACGCACACTTCGCCGTACCGCAAAAGAATTGAATGCTCCACGTTATGAAGTTGCGCTCGCACTTGAGCAGGCTGCGCTGGCTGAATTGCATGAACGCCATCCAGAGCGCGTGCTTGAGACCAATGTTGAGTTCTGGGCTGCGATCGTTCTTGATTTCGCTCAGGTACCTGCGCCACTATTTACATCTATGTTTACAGCAGCACGCACTGCGGGATGGTCAGCTCATATCCTGGAACAAAAGCGCACTGGTCGCCTGATCCGCCCTTCAGCTCGTTACGTTGGCCCTGGTCCACGTAGTCCTAAGGATGTAAAAGGTTGGGATGACACCGTTCACGCACTGCATAACTAATTAGTTTTACCTTTAAAACTCGCCGGTTACTAGTTGATGTGAGGTAGAAAGTGGAGATAAAGCACCCCCATCACGACGGCAGCGATTTGTACTTAAGCACAAGCTCACCCGAACTGGGTGAGCTTGTTGAATTTAAAGTACGCATCCCTCACGGATTTCCAGTCGAAAAAGCCTTCATTCGTATTTATCATGATGCGGAACCCCGCACCTTTGAGATGAGTCTGCTTAAGGCAACCCCTTGGGAACATTGGTGGGGCGTTAAAGCTCCCGTCATTAATTTAGTTGCGCAATATCGCTTCTTATTTGTTGGAAAGACTGGATATCACTGGCTTAATGGCGCTGGACTGTTTCCATTTGATGTAACCAGCGCGAATGATTTTCAGATCTTTGCAAAACCAAAGTATCCACAATGGATTAACAAATCGGTTTTCTATCAGATCTTTCCAGATCGCTTCGCAAAATCAGGAAAGGTCCGAAAAGTTCCAAAGAACTTTGTGCCACGGGATTGGAATGATCTTCCCAAAGGAAAAGATAAGACAACTGGGATTGAATACTTTGGGGGTGACCTTGAGGGAGTAAAAGAACATCTGGATCACATCTCGGATTTAGGTATCTCGGGGATTTACTTCACCCCATTCTTCCCGGCGAGTTCTACTCATCGCTATGACGCAAGTAGTTTTTATAAAGTAGATCCACTTCTTGGTGGCGATGATGCGCTCATTGCTCTGAGCAAGGCAGCGAAGAAAAAAGGTATTCGCATTATGGGAGACCTGACCACCAACCATTGTGGGGCAGCTAACCCCTGGATTAAAAAAGCCTTACGAGATCGTAAGAGCCTAGAGCGTGGATTTTTCTATTGGGATAAAACCATCCCTCATGGATACGAAGGTTGGTGGGGCCTTGCCTCATTACCCAAATTAAATTACAACTCACTCAAGCTTCGAAAGTTAATGTGGGAGTCTAAGAACTCAGTGGTTCGCAAGTGGCTGCGTGCTCCGTATTACATGGCGGGTTGGCGCATTGATGTAGGAAATATGACTGGGCGATTTAAGGATCAAGATCTCAATCGCGAAGTGATGCGCGGAATTCGTGCCGTTATGGATCAAGAGAATCCAGATGCCTGGCTAGTCGCTGAGAACGCTGATCATTTCCCAGTCGATCTCGACGGTTTTGGTTGGCACGGAACTATGAATTACAACGGTTTTATGCGCCCGGTATGGGGTTGGTTGCAAGAAGATCCAGAAGTTGTCGGTGGGTTCTTCGGATTACCAACTGATGTTCCGCAATTTACGGGACGCGAAATGGTTTCAGCGATGCAGATGTTTAACGGGGGAGTGCCGTGGCGCGCACTCGTTGCAAGCATGTTGCTGCTTAACTCCCACGATACTGCCCGTTTTAGAAGCGTGGTTGGCGGCAATGTAGAACGTCACTATGCCGGCATGGGATTACTGCTTACATACCCTGGTGTTCCATCGATTTTTGCTGGTGATGAAATTGGACTTCGTGGCGCATGGGGTGAAGATTCCAGACGCACAATTAATTGGGAAGATAGATCCGATTGGGATAATGAATTTCTCTCACGGGTTAAACAGTTAACTACTATTCGCCGCAACAGCCATGCCCTGGCATACGGTGGGTTGCGTTGGGTTGCAATCGCAGATGATCATGTCGCCTACCTTCGCGAGAGTGTTGAAGAGAGTCTTTTAATCCTCGTCGCGAGAGCGAAAACAAGAATTGATATTGATCTTGCCAGTATCGGATATGCCATCGACTCAGTCTTAATTGGAGAGCAGGTATTAGGATCCGTTCTCGCTTTGGAGACCAGCGGCCCAGATGTTTTAATTTTAAAACTGAGAGATTTCAGTAAATAAAATTAGAGAGTCTTTCCAGTCGATTTTTTGCCCTTGAATATAACGATTCGGTATCAATATTTTTGCTTTAATTTTTCAAGCGCAAAATTAGTGCTATCTCTTAGCCACAACCTGCAAATGGAGCGTTCAGTCCTTGACTTGAACTCCGCAAAGTACTGAAATTCAACCACAAGCCTCATCTCATGGTGAGCTACACCCTCAAGAAGGAGTCATATGATTCGCAATCGATTTGGAAAGATAGCAGCAGTTGCTGTTGCGACAGGCCTTATGGCCGGCGTCGTTACTGCACCTGTACATGCTGCTTCCAACACAATCATTGTTTGGGCCGATGAAACTCGCGGACCAAACTTGCAGAAAGTAATTGCCGCAAAGGGTAACTGGGTCCCTGGTTACACCATCAAGATTGTGCCTTTCTCAAGCTTTGATGCATTAAAGGCAGCTTTCGATAATGCAACAGCACTCACCGGTCCAGATATCGTGGTCGGTGCAAATGACTGGGTTGCAACAGGCGCTAAGGAAGGCAAGTTGGCACCAGTTACTTTGTCTTCAACAGTGCGCAACAACTTCACTGCAAATAACTTCTTTGACCTCTCGTACAAGGGCGTTCTCTATGGCGTACCTCTAGATGTCAACAACGTTGCAATGATCTTCAATGACAAGATCGCTCCAAAGCCAACAACACTCGGCGGAATGGTTAAGTTCTACCTTGCAAACAAGGCAGCCGATAAGTTGACTGCTGGTCTTTGCGTTGCTGGTGGCGGAATGTCATGGGGCGCAGCTTCAGTGCTTAGCGCACTTGGCGGAGCACCATATGTCATGACTGCAAACGGTTCAGTCAGTGCAACTGCTGATCCAGTTCCTTCAGACACAGTCGGAGCAAATATCAAGGCTTTGTTCTTGGATAAGAATGGCAAGAGCAACGGCTTCTTCCCTGCAACAGATACCGGTTGCAAGACCGCGTTTCTCGCAGGCACAGTCCCTTACGCAATCATTGGTAACTGGGAGTGGCAGGATTACACCAAGGCTGGATTCACAATGAATCTCATGCCAGTTCCTGGAATCAAGCACGGTACATATGGTTCAGCATTCGCATCTGTTTCAGGCGCAATGCTTACAACCTTCGCTGCTGCTCACGGTGTTGATCAAGGTGCCAAGAGCCTCTTGAACAACTTCTTTGGTTCAACAGCTGGTGCAGTCGCATACGAGAACATCGAATTGCGTCCACCTGCAAACAAGAAGGCTCAAAAGGATGGTTCAATCTCTGACGCTCAAAAGGGCTTCGGAAAGTCTGGATCACTCGCTGGTATTCCACAGATCGGTGCAATCCTTAATGGCGCACCTGGTGGAAAGAGCTTCTGGGATCTTCTCCCAGCATTCTGGACCGATGTATTGGTAAATGGAAAGGATCCAGTCGCTTCAGCAGCGAAGATGGATTCCTTCTTCCAGGCCAATATCGCGGCTGGAATACCTCAACTCTAAATCTTTCTTATAGATATTTAATTATTTAATATCTATAGTAAAGGTGTTGTTGTAACGAAACTGGTGGGCAGAGTAATCTGCCCTCCAGTTTCGCTTATTGATCGATAACAAATATTTTTCGCGTACTGTCTTAATGAGACCTACCAACTGAATGGATAGCCACAGTGGAGACGTTGTTTCATCGCAAGGTAACGGTGACTTTGAAGTACATCGTTGTTACCTTAATTGCCTCTCTACTTTTGATGCTGATCATGAGCGCATTTGCAAAGCGCGAATATGCAATATCAATATTCCTAGGCTTTGCGCTCTTCGCAATGGCAATCACATATCTCACTAATTTTTCAATTCCAATGAAGTTCTTCCTACCCGGAATGTTCTTCCTCTTCGCCTTTGTAGTCGGTCCGATTCTCTACACCGTGGCGATGTCAGCCTTTCATTATGAGACCGGAAATTACATCTCCAAGCCGGAAGCGATCACGCAGATCCTCTCAACCGGTGTTCGCCCAGATGCGAATCAGACCACTTTCGACATAGTTATTGGAGAAGATGCCGGAAAGAAGTTGGAGATTTTGGCCTCCGATCCCACTAATAAGAAGTACTTTATTTCTTCAGAAACCACCAAGATTGATCTTGACCCATCTACTCTGAAAATCGATGAAAACGGCGATGTTGCAACGGCGCCAGGATTTCACGCGCTTACGCCGAGTGAGCAGAGCGCCCTAGATGCCCAATTGGGAAGTGCCAGATTTACATACTCCTCCGATTACTTCATCACTATTGAGGGTGGAACTTTAGGATCCCTCAAGCGCCAGACTCTGGTTTATGACAAGGGCACTGACACCTTTAAGAATGTACTGACAGGCGATGCCTACAAAGACAATGGCACCGGTGATTTTGCAAATATCAAGAACAAAGCAGATATCTTGCAGCCTGGCTGGCGTGCGCCCATCTGGTTCTCAAACTACACGAAGCTCTTTACGGATCCGCAGATTCGCAAACCGCTTATCCGGGTATTTATCTGGACTGTGGTCTTCGCATCGCTGACTGTGCTCACCCAATTTGCTTTAGGTCTTCTGATCGCCGTTGTGATGAATCGTAAATTATTTGGCCGACGCATTTATCGATCAATTATTATCTTGCCGTACGCCATGCCGAGCATCATGAGTATTTTGATCTGGGGCGGAATGTTTGACACCGAATTTGGTGCCATCAACCATCTCTTTGGAACGCATGTCCACTGGTTCCAAAGTCCGCTCTACGCACGTATGGCTGTGATCATTGTTAACTTATGGCTTGGATTCCCATATTTCTATCTGATCACTAGTGGAGCACTGCAGGCAATCCCAGCAGAACTCTCTGAAGCGGCGGCGATTGATGGAGCGACAAGTGGTCAGATTTTCCGAAAGATAACTCTGCCACTTCTTCTCCAAGTGGTGTCACCGCTCTTAGTCGCCTCATTCGCCTTTAACTTCAATAATTTCAACATCATCTATCTCCTGACGGGTGGTGGACCTGCAAATACCTTAGGGGGAGATGTTGCAGGATCGACAGATATTTTGATCAGCTATACCTACAAGATCGCATTTGGCGCGGGTACCCAAAACCTAGGGCTTGCCAGCGCAATCTCCGTGGTGATCTTCTTTATTATCGCTTCCATTTCGCTCTATGGAATTCGTCGCTCTAAGGTATTGGACTCATTCGCATGAAGAGATGGCTGAAAGAAGATCTTTGGCGCCATGCAATCGCGCTCGTCACCTGTTTCTTTGTGCTCTTCCCAATCTATCTAGTCATTCTTTCGGCGCTTAGCCCTACCGGAAGTTTGCAGGTAACCTCGTTTATTCCAAAGACCATCTCTTTCCGCAACTTCTCAATGCTCTTCACAAGTCCAAAAATTCCATATCTGGTCTGGATGAAGAACTCACTGGTTATCGCTGGTGTGGTTGCAATCTTGTCGGTCGTTATTGGTGCTGCCTCAGCTTTTGCATTTAGTCGCTTGCGTTTCAAAGGAAAGAAGCAGGGATTACAACTCCTGCTACTTGTGCAAATGTTTCCTGCGATCCTCTCTCTTTCGGCTGTATACGTAATCATGTCTCGTGTTTACTCATTCGCGCCACGCATTGGCTTAGGCACTCAGCCAGGACTTCTCTTGGTCTACATGGGTGGAGCGATGGGTGTGAATATCTGGTTGCTCAAAGGCTTTGTTGATTCGATTCCCATGGAACTCGATGAGGCAGCGAAGGTCGACGGAGCTAGCGCGGTTCAAACTTATTGGTTAATTTTCGTCCCTCTTGCAGCACCAGTGTTGGCTGTTGTAAGCCTGCTGAGCTTTATCGGAACATTTAATGAGTTCATTTTGGCCAGACTCTTCCTGGTGGATATGCATGCCAGAACCATTGCCGTTGGCTTGCAAGGCTTTATCAGCGGTCAATACGCCTCTAACTGGGGTCCATTTGCTGCTGGTTCGATCATCGCCTCTATTCCACTTATCGCCATATTCCTCTCGTTACAGCGCTACATCATCAGTGGTTTAACTGCCGGCTCCGTAAAGGGCTAACCTTGAGGAGAATTGGCAACTATGCCTTTCTAGCAATTCTCTTATCGTTGATCGCTGTAACTTTGCCGGCAAAAGCTGCGGTGACCACCTCTACGCATCCAGAGATGATCTACTTTGTAATGCTCGACCGCTTTGAAAATGGAGATACATCCAATGACACTGGGGGAGTTACTGGAAGTGAAACAACAACGGGCTTCCTTCCTTCCAATCCTGGTTTTTATCATGGCGGAGATATACGCGGCTTAATAAAGCGAATCCCCTACATCAAATCACTTGGCTTCACCGCTATCTGGGTAACTCCAGTTGTTCGCCAACTTCCAGTTGCCGCTGATGGAAAGAGCGCTGCCTATCACGGATATTGGGGAGTGGGCTTTGATCAAGTAGATCCACACCTTGGAACAATGGCTGACTTTAAAGAGTTTGTAGCCGATGCACACGCGCAGGATATGAAAGTGATTTTGGATATTGTCGTTAACCACACCGCTGATGTGATCCACTACGTGCAAGGTGGTTCATATGTTGGACTTGCAGATCAACCTTACAAAACCGTTAAAGGAACTACATTTGATGCGCTAAAACTGGCTGGAAGTTCAAACTTTCCTGGACTTGATCAACTCAGCGCGACAACGAGTTTTCCTAAGACACCTGTTGTCGCACCATCTCTTGCCTCCATTAAAAGTCCTGATTGGTTAAATGATCCGCGTAACTATCACAATCGGGGTGACGTTGGACAATCTCAGGAGTCGATGCAGTACGGGGATTTCTTTGGTTTAGATGATCTTTTTACTGAGAGCCCTGTTGTAGTTCAAGGTTGGATTGATGTATTTACCAACTGGATTATTGATACTGGAATCGATGGTTTTCGAATAGATACAGCGCGCCATGTGAATAAAGAGTTCTGGAACGCTTTCTTACCGGCTATGCGCAAGGCCGCTTTCACTCAAGGAAAAGATAATTTCCCAATGTGGGGAGAAGTTGCTGATACCGATCCGACTGCAACTTCCTATTGGGTGAAAAACGCTTCATTCAATGAGGTTCTCGATTTTCCCGTTCAACCCGTGATTGTTGATTTTGTAAATAATCAAACCGCAAGTTGGATGGGTCAGTACTTCAACAACGATGACTATTACATTTCCGCGACTACTAATGCCAATGGCCTTGGAACATTCTTAGGTAATCACGATATGGGACGTGTGGGAACATTTATTGCCCAGAGCACCAATAGCGCGAGCGTGGCTCTGAAGCGCGATCAATTGGCTCATGCGGTGCTCTTCACAATTCGTGGAGTTCCAATTGTTTATTATGGTGACGAATTTGGATTAACTGGAGGCGGAGATAAAGAGGCGAGACAAGATCTCTTTCCGACTGCCGTCGCCAGTTGGCAGGATCAATTTAGGATTGGCTCAGATCCAATTGGCACAGCGAGTAGCTTTGATACTACAAATCCTTTGCAAGGCACGATCAGAACTCTGACCGCGCTTCGCGACAAATTACCTGCACTTGCTTACGGAACTCAGCACACCATTTACGCAAATAACGGATTGGTTGTATTTTCGCGATTTGATTCCAGCACCCATCAAGAAGTTCTCGTTGCCCTTAACTCCGGCAATACTCCAACTACCGCGACTTTTGGCTCTCCCAGCGCCGGTGAGAATTGGACGTTAGCTGGTGGCGTTGGAAAGACCTCCACTGCATCTGGGAAAACAACCGTTTCGGTGCCAGCAATTGGATGGGCGGTTTTCACTTCAAATAATCCGGTGGCGAAAGCGAAAAAGATTTCTACTGTGCTAAAGACTGTTCGACCTGATCCAATTGATTCAGATCAAATAGAGCTCGATGCAACCGCCAGTGGATCAACATATATTGATGTGACATTTAAGTATCGGGTGGGCAAGGGTTCATGGTTGAGTCTGGGAACTGATTCGGCGCCTTCATATTCGGTAATTCCAAAGCTCAATGGGCTCTATCGAGTTTTCCCGCTCGTTAAAACTTTTCCATCTAAGGCCGTTGTGCAGTTTGAAGCCATTGCGGCAGATTCCTACGGAGTGAGCGCAACTAGCGCTGTCCTTACGCTAAAGATGAAGTAGTTAGCCAGAATCGAAGGGCTTGATTTACATAGCCGCCCCACGAAAGTTCGTTATGTGTGGTTCGATTAAATATTGGAGTCGCTAAATCCCGACCATACTTATAACCAAGAGCAATGGCAATGTTATTTGCTCGCTCTTGGTAAGGAGCATAATTTGCATCGTGGGATTTAGTGCCACGGCTCATCCAAATTTTGTGCTCTCCGGCCAACGGCAACGATTGCATCAATCCATCAACTAAAGGATTGAGTCCAGTTGTCCAATGAGGTGAGAATGCCAGCGCGGTGCGAAATATCTTGGGATATTTCGAGATTCCATTAAGGGTTGCAAGTCCACCCATACTTGCTCCGAGCATTGCAGTGTGCACCGGTGAGAGAGTGTGACCCACAAAGTTACAAATGGTCGGAACTATTTCTTCACTTATCTGCTGGAGATATTTATTTCCACGTAGCTCGGATAGGTCAAAGGTTGGAGTTGGAGTTGGCCATATTCCTGCATGATTTACAACAGGCAAGATCCCATCTTTAAAAATATCTTGTGGCGCTAAATCTTTACTTCGTCCGTACCGATCATTCGCATTGCTCGAATGAAAGACCGCGATTATTACCGGCGGAGGTACCTGAAACTCCTTTGCTACTTTTACTGCGGTTCCCGCTAACTCCCAAGTTCGTTGACGCGTCGAAGTTTTTTTATCAAAGATATTTTGACCATCGTGAGCAACTATCAAATATTGGGTGGGTTCAAAAGGCGCCCAGAAGTCAACAATCCGACCACTGAAATCGCTTCGCAGAACGCTTCCGCGTGCCCCACGGACTTGAAATTTTTTCAAG
>Ga0208506_1000563_pt1 | contig 11273 bp, 14 predicted proteins | sample CryBogCBH29Jul08_FD_184616 | JGI IMG/M metagenome (GOLD analysis project Ga0208506, IMG submission 184616) | Freshwater microbial communities from Crystal Bog, Wisconsin, USA - CBH29Jul08 (SPAdes) | ecosystem: Environmental > Aquatic > Freshwater > Lake | place: Crystal Bog, Wisconsin, USA... | reverse complement strand
GAAACATTATTGAATAGGCTTTGATGTCACAAAGCGAAGTACAGCAACGATAATGCCAATAGCAATAAAGCTAATGCCATAATATTTTGGATCAATAATGTTTTGGACATAAGAAAAATTATCTGCTAAAGCACCAAATATAACAAGAAGCAAGGAAAACCACATAGTCCTTGATTTGTGCATTGCTTTCATTTTTTTTTCAAAATAGGCTTTTTAATAGTTTTTTTAGCTGTTATTGGTTTTTTAACAGTTTTAACCACTACTTTTTTGGCTACTGGTTTTTTCTTTAAAGGCTCACTTAAAGAAACAATATCCATAATTTTTGGTTTCTTACGAAGTAAAGCACAAATAGTTTTAAACATTATTTATCTGCCTTCCTATCTAATTTGTCATCTATTTTGTCTAATTTAGCAAAAATAGCCGCCGCAATTTTGTCAAAATCTGTTTTAGACATATAATTTCCAGCAATTAATATCTCAATTGAAGCAACTTTTTCAATCAAAATTTTATCTGCTAATTGCAATTCTTTAACAGCTTCCCAAATAACTTTTAATACCCAGCCACCTAAAAAGCCTGTTACAGCCAACGCAATATTAAACACAGTTTGGTCAAACATAAAAAGCCTTTTTATAAATAATTTTTAACAATCTCTGGTTTTACAAAACTATTAGGATTATGTTCTGTTGCTTCCCACCAAAGAAACTGATTTTTTGATAGATTATCACGATTTTCAAGTAAATTGGTGTTTTCTGGATGTCCAAATATTAAAGGGTCTGATACTGACCAAAGAACAATGCCCGATTTTTTTTCATCCCAAGCTAAATGCTGAAAAAAGCTGTCTACGCCAATCCAGATTCGACATTCTTGAATTAACTTTCTAAGTTCTGGGATTGGCAAATTTTTACGAAAATCAGGCACTAATTGTTCTTCCCCTTCTACGCCTATTTGAATAATAGGTTCATTAATCATGGAAATTAATTGTTTCCAATAAGGATAGTTTTTAGGGTTAGTTTTGCCATTTCTTAATGTTTTGGCAAAAGGATGAATGATTATCATAAATATAGTTTTCTATAAGCATTTTCTAATGTATCAGTCCATTTCCATTGATCCATCTTGCCATAGATATTCCATTGATCTATGCTACCAAAAAGGTGTTGAGCTTCAGCTATAGAACGACCTTCAACAATTTCTGGATAACAAGTAAAAACAATAGGCTTATTAATTTCAGGCAATATATGACTGAACACAATGTGATCCCCAAGACCAGCATTAAGTACCACAATAGTGTTCCCAGAATAGCTAATGAAGTTTCTGAAAATTTGTTCGTCATGGTCATACATTTCTTTCTTTGTTTCAGCACGAATACCCCCTTGAGGGTTTTTCATGTGCCAAGAAACAGCATTAGGTACAACCCATACTTTATAACCTTTTTGGTGTAAACCATAGGTAAATAGCGTTTCTTCTCTGTGCGCTACTCTAGAAAGCCCTGTATTAAAGTCATAAACTCCTGCCCGATATAAAAAAGAACAATGTAAATGTTCTACTTCCCTAATGCCATCAATAAAATTCCATTGAATATTAGGCTCAGAATCAATGTCTTTAATAAGCCCAGTAGATTTAGATGTGTTTTGTAATGGTGGAGTAAGAATTGCACCACCTACAGCCCCAACATTGGGAAACTGTGTAGCATGGCTATACAAGCTTTGCAAAACTGTGGCTTCAGGAACGCAATCATCATCTACACGCCAAACCCAATCAAAATCCATACGATTAGCCATTTGATGAATGTGATGTTGTCCTTTTTTTTCAGCAAATAACCACTCCCATTCAATACCTTTAATAGCCATTATTTGAAAGAAATGCTGATAAATCATTTCTTTTCGCATATCTTGGGGTTCATCATTGTCGTCAAAAATAACAATTTTGTTAGGTAGCCAAGTTTGATTAATAACAGCTTCTAAAACTAAAGGAAGCGTTGTGTGATAACGCCCCCTAGTTGCTATTGAGCATAGTATTTTAGGCATTATCCCACCTACAAATCATTAAGTTACTTGGGTTTTCAGGTGTAACTTCTTGCATTACATCTGATATTTCACCATTATGGTTAATGTAATTAAAATGAAAACCAGAAAAATTACTTTCATTTAAACCATGCAATTTATGGTGTTCACCCCAAAAGCCTTTAGGCTCATTATGGGGAACTGTAATTAAAAGCCGTTTGCAATGTCGTTTAAGCATTTCAACAATCTCTAATCCATTGTCTAAATGCTCAATTACTTCAAAAGCAATAATGGTGTCGTAGTGGTCAATTCCAATTTTATTAATATCAACATTAACAAATTCGCAATTAGCTCGCCATTTCTGTTCTTTAGCAACTTGAATAATAATTGGATCGTAATCTATACCCATATAAGTATAGTTATCAGGTAAAAATTGACATCCATACCCAGTAGAACAACCAATCTCTAATATAGATGTTCCTCTTAAATTTTGTCTAGCCCAGTTATATCTTTGAGTTTCTCTAGGAAATACTGGATCACCTTTAAGAAATACTGCTCTTTCATAGCTATTTGATAACAAATATCTATAGTGTTCTGGGTTATATTTTTTAGCCAATTTTAATTCATTCTTATAAAACTTTTGTTTCCAATCTTGCACCAAACTGTTGTCATGGACTGTTCCTTCAGCTACATGATATATAGGAAAATCGCCTTTAAAGCCAACATCTACAAGGCTAAAACCATTTTGATCTGCTCTAAAGCAAAAGTCTATATCCTCACATCCACCAGTTTCAAAACTCTCATCTAATAAACCAATGGTATCAAACACTTTTCTATCAATCATTGTGCAAAAGAAAACACCAAACTTTTGATTTGTAATTTTAGAATGTAGGGTTAATACTGAAGATATGTCAGCATGAAAATCATCTAACCTATTTAACCATTGATTTTTTGGTTGCTCTAACAACAAAGTATCATTGTTAAGCAATACTATTTTATTTGTTTTAGCGGCTTTAATACCGACATTAGTGGCTTTGGCAAAGCCTAGAGGTTCATCATTCCACCACCATTGCATATTAGGAATAGCAGTTTTTAAATATTGTAAATACGCTTTAGTGTTATCAGTACAGCCATTAGCAGAAATGACCAACTCTATGTCAGTCATTTCTGTGTATTTTATTATTGAATCAATACAAGGTTTTAAATATTTCTCACAATGATTGTAAGTCGGTATTACTACCGAATATTTTGGGGATTGCATCACTAATCCTTAAAGTTTATTTAAAATTATTGTACCGCAGTTGGCTCTACTGTTTCTGCTGGAACAATTGCTTCTAAAGATTGCTTTAAAAGGGTGATAAAAGCATTTTTTCCCACATTAAGCTGATCCAAATTAAATTGGCTAGAGCTAATTTTTCTGTCTAAATCTACACAATGATTAAATAAAGCCTGTTGCTCTGTGGTTAAATCTTCAAATTGATACTCTACATTGTCGATAGTAATGGGTGTTTTTTTGTTTTCCATTATGTTTCTCCTAGTTAATATTTAAATAATTGATAGCTATTCCAGCCTACCACTTCCGCTATGACTTCTTTTAGGAGTAAAACTAATTCGTCTTTATTGATAGATTCCATAATTCACTTATGCTGGTGGGATTACATCAATTATAGGTGGAATAGTATCAACTACAGGCTCAATAATAGGCTCAACTACTGGAGGAGCATCCCAAGGAAGCGGAGGATTCACCACCGCAGGTGTGTACTGAGCAGTAATCCACGCACTAATCTTGTCGGAATACTCTGCCCACATCCATGCTGGTGTGTAGGTCTGAACCCATCCCATGACCTGCTCTTCGGTGAGTTGGTCGTATGGTGTGGCGGCTTTAGGGTCGCTTGCTGGAATGTCGGTAGAGCCTTGCATAGCAGTACCTACGCCTGTATCGTCTTTACCTTCATAGTTCCAATAGACTCGGAATACATAAAGAGGCACTTCCTGATATACAGGATAAGCCTCCATTGAAGTGATTGTTGTTGTGAATTCGATTGTCATTGTTTTTCCTTAAATTAGCCGATTCGCCAGTTTGTTGCGTCCGAGTAGACTGGTACAGGGTTTGAGCCACCACCAGCAACGATTGAAGCAAAGGTTGTAGCAGTTGCATCCGTTACAAATGCCCTTGCGCCTACTCCGCTTGTTGAAGCAGAAGGTAGAGTAGCTACTGTGTAGTTAGTTGATTTAGTAACACCATAGGTCTGAGTTAGTGTAGTGCTTGTATTACCAATAACTGTAGTGTTAGAACCTAGTCCTACTGCTTGGTAGCCAATAGCAATTTCATTGGTAGTATTGTTTGCTGAACCTATAGCAGAATATCCAATAAATACATTGTTTGTACCTGTTGTTGTTCCTACGCCACCAGCACCATTATAGTTACCAGCGTTGTTTCCAATACCTATATTGTTACTACCAGTTGTTACGGCTGCTAATGCTTGAAATCCAATGCCTGTACAATGGTTTGCACTTGTAGCACTTTGTAAAGCCCCAGCACCAATAGCTTCTATTTGAGTGCCTGTAGCATTTGATTTTGCTGAACCTACACCTACAGCAGTTACATAAGTTGCTGTTGTTATAGAGAATCCAGAAGTATGGCCAACCATTACATTGTTTGTACCAGTAGTATTACTATACCCAGCTTGATAACCTACTGCGGTGTTGTTAGAAGCGGTGGTGTTAGAGTAAAGGGCTGAAGAACCAACAGCAGTATTATTTGCGCCAGTTACTGTTCCTCCGCTTGTGTTTCCGTTTAGTGCTGCATAACCTAGAGCAGTGTTATCGCTTCCCAGTACCCAAAAAGAAGAAGCCTGTCCTACGCTGGTATTTTTTGAGCCTGTGCTGTTGGCATACAATGCAGCGTAACCTATTGCAGTTAAGTTTGTACCAGTTGTATTACTATAGCCTGCTTGATAACCATTAAAAGTATTATTTGTTCCCGTGCTGTTTGTGTACCCAGCCTGATAACCCACCGCCACGTTGCCTGTTCCTGATTGCAGAGTAGCTACTGGCACAGAGAATCCACTACCAGTACCACCAATAGATGCAGAAGGTGCAGTTAATACTGTCGTAGTATCTTTAAAGCCAACACCATTAGATGTTAGTGTGACTGTGGTAACTACTCCACCAGCGACTACGATTGTTGCAGTAGGGTAAGTGAGTGCAGTAGAGCCACTTGATAGGGTCATTACTACACCAGCGTATGTACCATTGGTGTAGCTTGAACCACCTGTGATTGTGCCAAGTGTGGCTACGTTGGTGGTGTTTGAGTAAAGGGCCTGTGAACCAATAGCAGTTAAATTAGAAGCAGTTGTATTGTATGTTAGAGAAGAAGAACCAAATGCAGTATTGGAACTGCCTGTAGTATTTGAATTAGCACTTAATCTTCCAAAGAAAGAATTATAACTTCCAGTTGTTGTATATTGACCCGCAGAATATCCAAAAACAGAGTTACCAGAAGATGTTGCAAATTGCAAACAAAAAGAACCAAAAGCTGAGTTTTGATTAGTAGTTGTACTAGCATTTAAAGCTAAATTACCGAAAGCGTTATTATATGTTCCTGATGTATTAGATGATAATGCAGAACCACCAAATGCAGAATTATATCCTCCAGTAGCCGTAGCCGCCATAGCACCAGCACCCACAGCCGTATTCGTACTTACACCACCACCACCTAGTCCTACCCTTACACTATTAACATATAAGTCTTGTCCTATTGCTAAATTCCTAGCACTTCCTGTACCAGCATTTTGAGTAGAGATAGTTGCTGTATTGGCAGTAGTAGTCCAATCTACAGATAGACGCTCATAGTTACTAGCATCTGTATAGGTGTTATATAGTCTAAAGGCTTGTGCATTGGTAGAGTTGCGTTGTGCTAGAGTGTTGGCTGCGTCACGGTAAAGCATTGTATCTGGACTATCTATTCCTACCGACCCAAAAGCAAATCTTCCTGCCGGTGCAACTACTATTTCTCCATTGATATTGTAACTAAATCCTTGATATGGATTACCAGCACCTCTTGTGAATACTAATGCGCCATTTGAACCATAAATTCCTGATGTTGACGAACCAACACCAATAGCTGGAACACTTGCAGAACCAAAAGCAGTTAACACCTGACCACTAGGCACATTAATATTATTAGTAGTAGTAACTGCTACTGTAGTGGTAGGGGTATAGGCAGAGGCTACAGAGCCTAGTTCTAGTTGTGCGCCCCATGCATATACAGAATATGCCTGACCTAGATTGAATCCAACCTGCCAAGTAGTAGCACCGATGGGCGCAGTTCCAGATAGTGTATAGCGTGTCCAGGTGGCGGTTGGGATAACAGTTGTTGTTGCAAAAACAGCAGAAGTGGAATCATTATAAATGTATAATGGAACCGAACCCCCTGTTGCATATTTAAGCCAAACGCTGAAAGTGTAGGTTTGTCCGGCAACAACAGAAAGACCTGTTTCCCTTGTTGCTTGGGATATCGTAGATGTTACCTGTGCTGCGGTTGTTGTTCCATCCGGAGCAGTTGTAACATTATCAACAATAGTAATTCCATTAAATAAACTCCACCCACTTGCATTACTAAATTGTTGAGAATACTTTAATAAATTATTCCCACCCTGTAAGTTCAGACTCTTATCAATTACAGCACCATTAAAGCTAGACGCTCCTGTTACTTGTAGGACTCCTGTGCCTTGGTCGTAGGATTGGTTTACTAAAGTATTACCTTGTGGGGAATAGGTGAGTAAAGGTGCGCCAGCAAATGAGCCAGCATTGTTATATTGAATCTGTGTGTTTGAGCCACCAGCAGAAGTTCCACCAGAGTATCCAGAGATGCCAGAGTAGCCGGAGATACCACTGCCACTGTAACCAGAGATACCACTACCACTGTAGCCAGAGATACCGCTAATTCCAGAATATCCGCTATAACCGCTAATTCCAGAATATCCGCTATAACCAGAGATACCGCTATAACCGCTAATTCCAGAATATCCGCTATAACCAGAGATACCGCTATAACCGCTAATTCCAGAATATCCGCTATAACCGCTAATTCCAGAATAACCAGAAATACCTGAATAACCGCTAATTCCGCTATAACCACTTATTCCTGAATATCCACTAATTCCACTAAAACCAGAAATACCAGAAAAACCAGAATATCCTGAAATACCAGAACCGCTATATCCGCTAATGCCAGATCCGCTGTATCCCGAAATACCAGAATAACCTGATATGCCGCTATACCCACTAATGCCAGAATAGCCACTAATTCCAGAATAGCCAGAAATGCCGCTAAATCCGCTAAAGCCGCTTATGCCAGAGAACCCTGATACGCCTGATCCAGAGTAGCCAGAAATTCCAGAGTAGCCTGATTGACCACTAAATCCTGAAATTCCTGACCAACCAGAATAACCACTAAAACCGCTTATGCCAGAATAGCCAGATGTACCTGAATACCCACTATACCCAGATATGCCGCTAAAACCTGAATAACCAGAAATACCAGAAAAACCAGAATACCCTGAAATACCAAATCCAGAAAATTGTGTCCAAATAATGGGGGTTACATTAATTGTTCCCTCTACTGGAGCAAGAGCTACCCAGCCAGTATTTGTGTTATATGTACCATATTGAACAAAAGTAAAAGCACTTGGCACTTCTGACCAAACATTCATATCTGCTGTTCTAACCCATACATCAGAACTAGCTACATAAATACCATTTTGAGCAGGGCTGTCTTGGTCTTTGACCAAAACACGATCCCCATTTACAGTTTGATAACCATCAATAATTTGCAAACCAAATAAAGCAATATTGCCACCGCCTTGTGCAACTGTTGTTGTGGCACATTGAGATTCTGCTTTTGGTGTCATGCCTTGAACTAAATAGTCGGCATATTCTTTATTTACTAAATCAGTAGGGTTTATAGGAACAGAATCAACTTGTCCTGTAGTAGCCCTCATATTTTGCAAATAAGCAGAATAAAGATGGTTTTCTAGACCATAAGTTTGAACAAAAGCATCTGAAGAACCAGCAGTATCTAAGTTAACTGCAAAAGAACCAAAAGCCCATGCTTGAGGAATAGTACCTTCATCTCCACGAATAACTGTTAAAACATCACCTGTTCTGGCGGTTACTAAAACAATTTCGTTTATTAATGCGTTTGTAGAATTAACTAAAGTAAGTTTAAATGCTTGACCAATTTCTGGATTAGGAAAATATGTTCCAGTACCACTAGCTAAATAAATAGTGGTATCAGAAGGGGTTACTGGTAATGCAAGTGTAGTTTGCGCTTGGTTAGCAAAAAGTAAAATAGTCAAGAGCTATACTCCATTAAATAAGATGTAGCCCTTATCAATAATTCAGAAGAATCTTGAAATAAGCCTAATCCAACATTACACTTAAAACAAAGTAATCCTCTAACTTTTTTTGTTTTATGACAATGATCTACTGCCAAAGGTTGATGAATTCTTGCCCTTCTGTTTCTTTTTTGATCAGAATCATCTTTTCCACAAATTTTACATTTATTATTTTGTAATTTTAAAAGTCTAGAATATTCTTCATAGTTTATTCCGTATTTTTCTAGATTTTTATTTACCAAACCAACAATATATTTTTCTGTTTTTCGAAAACGAGCGGCAGCTTCTCTGCCTTGTTTTAACTTTTTTTCAGATGTTATTGTCATGGTAAACCCTAAGTAATACTATTAAAGAATACTGTAAGTGTCGTTTGCTACGCCAGTAAATTTAATTTTTGTAACTGGAAAAGTTAAAACATAATAAATTTGACCTGTTGCAGTTCCAGTAGGAGTAACTGCTGTAAGAAAAGTAGCTCCACTATCTAAAGATAACTGAATTGCTCTACCACCATCCGCAGAATTTAAAACAATTGTGGCTGGATAAACCAGATTAGGCAAACCTACAGTAGCGGTTGTGCCAGTTAATGTGCCTGTAATGGGGCTACCATAGTTGTAAGTCATAGTTAAAATCCTTCAGGTTTTGGATATTTAGCCTTAATTTCTAGGCATTTTTGTTTATATTCTTCCATTGCTTCTTTGTTATCAGTAATATAAGCATCAATAAAATCACCAATATCGGGATAGCTATAAATGCGTTTTCTATACCAATCTTGTGCATCAAAATCAGATTGTTGTTTTTGAAGAATTAAAGCTTCTCTTTCTTCAATAGTAATTTCTTTTTTATTACCAATTAAATGATTTTGAGATCCATCTTTTGGATACGCATGAACAATATTATTTTCATCTACAAAATGTTTCATTAAACTAGCTCCCACCATGAATTGACTGATCCACTAGAGCTAATGTAATAAGTAGCTCCGGGCGGGATAATTGCCGCCATATTACAGCTATAACCACCGCATCCATTAAACTGTGCCGCCCAATTAGCTACTAAGTTACCATTGATCCAAATAGAACCATTACCGCCACCATTACAGCCAGAATTACAAAATGCTTGAATGTATTTACCAGTTGTATTTGTGTAGGTAGTAAAAGAAGTTTTTATCCCTGTGTAATTAGTCCAAGTCGATCCTAAAACAGGGACAGTTGAAACAGCATTTTCAACAAAAGCAGTTGAAGCTATTTGAGTAGTACTTGTACCATTTGAAGCTGTTGGAACTGTTGGAATACCAGTTAAATTTGGGCTATAAAGTGGTGCATAGTTAGCTAAATTGTTTTTTACATAAGCTGTATTGGCAATAATAGTACTATTGTCATTAATTGCTGGTGTTGGAACTCTAGGAGTTCCAGTAAACGTTTGACTATTAATTAAAGCATAAATATTTAAATTAATACTTCCATTAGTAAGAACCCACGCATTATAGGTAGAGCTATAGCTTAAAGTAATTGGGTATCCAGAAGAAGGAATTTCACCACCAATAAGGGCTGTAGCATTTACAGAAAGAACAGGCAAAACCCCTGTTGCTGTAGATCCTAAAGTTAAGTTTAAAGTAGTTGCTCCAGTATTGGCAAAAGCAGACTGAATAACAATAGACATCCCGTTAGGGACTGTTGTTAAAGACGAAGGAATAGTAGCAGTTAAAGCGTTTGCTGATCCACCAGCTACTCCAAATAGATAATATTGATTTTGAAGCTGAACAGATTGAACCAATCCATCCATTACGCCAGCAGTATCAAAATTACCAACAATATCATTTAATAAAAAAGGCGTTCCAGAAGTTCCTTCTTGACCTCTAACTACAGATAAAACATCTCCTAATCTGCCATTACAAAGGCAAATTTCATAGGTTGTAGATGAAGCGGCACTAACCAAGGTAACCATAAAAGCTTGACCAGAAGCAGGGTTTGGGAAAAGCGCACCTGTTCCGGGGGCTACTGTAATGGTAGTCTGAGTAGCATTAATAGGTGATGCCAGCGTTGTTTTTGCATTATTAGCATAAAGCTGAACAGTCATAACTTTTCCTTAGTCTTGTCTGCTTGCATTACCAAGCGATTTACCACATTGTAACTAATTACAAACGCAAGTGGGAGCGTATTTGGGTTTGTAAGTCCATGTTATATATTTATCCATGCTTGATTAATATCATCAGCACTTGAAATTTTTTGCTGAATTGGGGGTACTAAATTGCCAACTTGTTCTTCTATACTTTTCTGTGCCGCTTTAGCATCAGCTAAATTAGAGCAAGCAGTATATTGACCAGTAAAAGTATCAAATACTTGGTAATCATCTTCTTGGTCAAAACTAAAAGGATCTACGGGAGTCCATGTTATCGAACCATCAGGATTATCAATATCCATATTGACTGAAAATCTTTCTTTTTGATTGACAATGTATTCTTGTTTATTGGAAGTCTGTTTATTTGTAGCGTCATCTAAAGAATTATAGTAATCATAAACTCCTGTAACAGTATTTAATACTCTGTATGATCCATAAATAGGATTTGGGTTTAATAAAATTATATTAGCTTTTTCATTAATAAGCCAAAGTGCAAAATCATTTTGATTATTATCTTTTAAAGTTTGAATAGCAAGGTTGTATTCCATGTTATTTAACCCTAAAGCTACGCCTGTATCAATTCCTTCTTGACAAGCGTTTAATTCTTTCATTATTTCTACTGTAATAATCACGATACTGCTCCATATACCCTAGTTGTATCCCCAGAAACCCAAGAAACTGAATAACCATTAAGTGCAACTGCTTTACCGCCAAATGCTCCGGGGTATGTAGTAGAAGTGATGTTGTTGCGCCCAGT
>Ga0208506_1000560_pt1 | contig 11323 bp, 6 predicted proteins | sample CryBogCBH29Jul08_FD_184616 | JGI IMG/M metagenome (GOLD analysis project Ga0208506, IMG submission 184616) | Freshwater microbial communities from Crystal Bog, Wisconsin, USA - CBH29Jul08 (SPAdes) | ecosystem: Environmental > Aquatic > Freshwater > Lake | place: Crystal Bog, Wisconsin, USA... | reverse complement strand
CCGAGCCAAGCGCCCGGCACAAAACAAAAGCCGTTATGATCGGCGAAGGCCCCGGCGCTGTCAGTGTTGGCGGCGGCGCGCCAATCATGGTGCAGTCGATGACCAATACCGATACAGCGGATATTGGCGCGACTGTCGCCCAGGTCACGGCGCTGGTTCAGGCGGGATCAGAAGTCGTTCGGATCACAGTTGATCGTGATGAGGCCGCTGCCGCGGTGCCGCATATTCGTGAAAAATTAGATCAAAAAGGCATCCACGCGCCGCTTGTTGGCGACTTCCACTACATTGGCCATAAATTGCTTGCCGATCACCCGGCATGCGCTGAGGCATTGGCAAAATATCGCATCAATCCTGGAAATGTCGGCTTTAAAGATAAAAAGGATAAACAATTTAGCGCCATCGTCGAGCTCGCTGCAAAACACAATAAGGCTGTTCGCATCGGTGCTAATTGGGGCTCGCTTGATCAGGAGCTGCTGACGCATTTAATGGATCTCAATCACGCCTCTGCACGCCCAATAGACGCGCGCGCCGTGACGCGGGAAGCACTTGTTCGATCGGCCTTAATATCCGCGCAGCGCGCCGAAGAAATTGGACTTGCAAAGAACCGCATTATTATTTCTGCTAAAGTCTCGTCCGTACAAGATCTCATCGCCTGTTATCGCATGCTTGCGCAGCGCAGCGATTATGCATTGCATCTTGGTTTGACCGAAGCCGGCATGGGGTCAAAAGGCGTTGTCGCATCCGCGGCGGCGCTGGGCGTCTTATTACAAGACGGCATTGGCGACACCATCCGCGTGTCCTTGACGCCAGAACCAGGCGGCGATCGTTCACTCGAGGTACGCGTCGCACAAGAGATCTTGCAGACGATGGGCTTTCGCACCTTTGTGCCGCTGGTTGCAGCATGTCCTGGTTGCGGCCGCACGACGTCAACGGTTTTCCAAGAACTGGCGCGCGATATACAACAGCACATTCGTGAACGCATGCCTGTCTGGCGCGCGCAATATCCTGGCGTTGAAACGCTCAATGTCGCTGTCATGGGCTGTATCGTGAATGGGCCTGGCGAGTCGAAGCACGCGGATATTGGCATATCATTGCCAGGCACGGGAGAAACGCCAGCTGCCCCTGTCTTCATTGATGGCAAGAAAGCGATGACGCTTCGAGGAGACGGCATTGCCGAAGAATTCACGCGTATCGTTGACGATTATATTGTCTCGCGTTTTGGCGCAGGAGCCAATAAGGGCGAAGCTGCTGAATAGATTATGCAGGGGTTTCAACGAACGCCCGCGCAACAGCTCTTAGATCACGCCACGCAGTCGGTTTGAGTGAAGCGCTTTTTAGCATGGCGTCTAGGCTCGAAAAGGCCATAGCGCGCAGGGAATGCGCGCCGCATGAAATATCAAACCACTTGCCGCGTAATTTTGACACAGCGTCGGTTGACCCAAGAAACGCGCGCGCTGGCGCCTCGCCAAATAAAAGTAGAATTTGTGGTTGTGCGAGCTCAACATGACGCTGCGCGAAGGGCGTTAATATCGCCAGTTCATGAGGCGTCATTGGCCTGTCGCCTGGCGGTCGCCATGGCGACACATAGGCCAAGCGCGCGCTATCTCTGCTTTTCCCTATCGCGGCAAGCATATTATCAAGCAATCTTGCCTGTGGTCCTGAAAAAGGGACGCCTGTGCGTTCTTCTGTTTCCCCAGGCGCACTTTCAAAAGCCATCAATGACGCTGATCCTGCGCCAGCATGTAAAAGAAAATGCTCCGCCATGTCACGAAATGGCGCAGGAAAGAAATCGACAAAACACTGCGCTAACTCATCAAGATTGGCGGCGGAAAGCGCACGATCTCTTGCTGCGCGAATAGCGTCATCAGGCGGAAGAATCTTAGTTCCTGACTGCTTTGGCCGAGAAGAGATCGCATTTGTCTGCTGCCTGGCGTCAGATGTTACAACAACCGTTCTCTCAAGCTCACGCGCGCAATCCGCGTAACGGTCATGCGCAATGTCGTCGATGGCGAGATCAACGCCACTTTCAACATACCAGTTAACAAGTCCCAGCAAGGCTTTTTGGTTTTGTTCACGCTCCGTAACGGTCATGCGGGCAATTATCTCACGCCCCACAGCTGAAGGAAAGTCTCAACAACAGCGAAAGGCTCTTTTGCCGCCAACGCCAAATCTCGCCTCCTCGCATGCCCGGTAATATTGCGTGCGCGTGAGTGGCGTGACATCGCCGTGTTTCTGCAGACAATGTGCAACATAGGCGTCATAATCTCCTTGGCCAATCATCAAGCGTGCGCTTTGTTGCAGCTTGAGATAGATTTTTTTTAATTCAAGCCTCGGCTGGCTGCAGCATATCATCTTCAATCTCTCGAGTTGTTGCAACAGCGCTTGCGCGCGCATCGCGTATCGCAAGAAGAGCAAAAACTAACATGGTAAGAACTAGTACAATATAAATTATACACAAACTGACATCGACATAGTCATTAAAAATAACGCGCTGCATCTCATTGATCGACTTTGCTGGCGCAAGCAGCTGACCGCTATCAAAAGCCTTTGAAAATTTTTGCGCATGCGCAATAAAACCAATGCGCGGATCTTGATGAGCAATCTTCTCATAGCCAGCGGTCAGAGTGCAAATATAAAGCCATAGCGTTGGCGCAATCGCGATAATGGCATAGGCGTCACGTTTCATGCGAAAGAGCACCACAACGCATAAAGTTAGCGCAATTGCTGCAAGCATTTGATTGGCAATGCCAAATAATGGCCAAAGCGTATTGATGCCGCCCAATGGATCGATAACGCCTTGATAAAGAAAATAACCCCAACCTGATACGGCGATCGCCGTTGCAATCAGATTGGGGCCCCATGCCTTTGTGTTGCGAAAAGCTGGGACAAAGGCTCCAAAAAGATCTTGGATCATAAAACGCGCCACGCGGGTCCCCGCGTCAATTGTTGTAAGAATAAATAAAGCTTCGAATAAAATTGCAAAATGATACCAAAATGACATCATTGTTGAGCCGCCAATGACAGACGCCAGAATTTTCGCCATACCAACGGCAAGCGTCGGCGCGCCTCCAGTGCGTGAAAGTATCGTCTTTTCACCCACATCGCTGGCAACCTGGGTTAGAGTCTCAGGCGCTATGGCAAATCCCCAGCCAGAAATTACCTGCGCAACGGCTTCAGGCGTGGCGCCAATAACAGCCGGCGCGCTATTCATCGCAAAATAAACGCCTGGCTCAAGAACGCTTGCTGCGATTAACGCCATGATCGCGACGAAAGACTCCATCAGCATAGCGCCATAGCCAATGAAGCGCGTTTGCGTTTCATCAGCGATCATTTTAGGCGTTGTCCCAGATGAAACTAATGCGTGAAAACCAGAGACAGCGCCACAAGCGATGGTGATAAATAAAAATGGGAAAACACTGCCAGCGAAAACAGGTCCTGAACCGTCAATAAATTTGGTGAGCGCTGGCATTTGCAGGGTGGGCCAAACAACGCAAATTCCAATAGCCAATGACAAGATTGTGCCGATCTTGAGAAAGGTCGACAGATAATCGCGCGGCGCCAACAACAGCCAAACCGGTAAAACAGAAGCGATAAAACCATAGGCGATCAACATGAAGGCCAGCGTTTCGCCTCGAAAACTAAAAAGCGGCGCTAATGTCTGGTTTGCCGCAACGATGCGACCCATCATGATGCTTGCAATGAGCAAAACAAAACCAATTATGGACATTTCAGCGATATGTCCAGGTCTGAAATAACGACCATAAACACCCATGAATATAGCGATCGGCAATGTCGCAAAAACCGTAAAAGCGCCCCAAGGGCTATCTGCTAAAGCTTTAACAACAACGAGCGCCAGCACCGCCAAAAGAATGATCATAATTGAAAGAATGCCAACCATGGCGATCACGCCCGGTATCGGCCCCATCTCTGTCTTGATCAAATCTCCAAGCGAACGCCCATCACGACGGGTAGAAATGAATAGAATAACGAAATCTTGAACAGCGCCAGCAAAGATGACGCCAGCAAGCAACCAAAGCGCTCCAGGCAAATAACCCATTTGCGCGGCCAACACAGGACCAACTAGCGGACCAGCGCCTGCAATCGCTGCAAAATGATGGCCAAACAACACCCATTTGTCGGTTGGCACATAATCCAAGCCATCATTGTGACGATAGGCTGGGGTTCGTCGCTCAGCGTTTAACCTCAGCACTCTGTCAGCAATGAAGCGAGAATAAAAACGATACCCAATGGCGTAAATGCTTGCAGAAGCAGCAACAAGCCACATCGCATTTACAGGTTCGCCGTGCGAGACCGCCAAACTATAAAGCGCGACAAGCGCAAATAAGCCAACGCCAATCCACGCCAAATACGCTGGAACGCTTAGGTAAGCAGACCTGTTCGTCATATTATCCTACAGAGAAAGCAATGGACTGTGTGTGAGTGTCGTGCGTGTCTTATGCAATGACCTGAGGCGCTGCTTCATAATTTAAGATCGGCGCAAGCCACCGTTCGACAGCTGAAACCTCCATGCCCTTGCGACGGGCGTAATCTTCAACCTGATCGCGTTCAATCTTAGCAACACCAAAATAATGCGCTTCTGGATGCGCAAGATAAAGGCCGCTGACAGTCGCTGCAGGGGTCATCGCGAAACTGTCAGTGAGCGCCACGCCCGTACGCTTGGTCACGTCAAGAAGCTCAAATAATGTCGCTTTTTCTGTATGGTCGGGTTGTGCTGGGTAGCCCGGCGCCGGCCGAATGCCAGCATAATTTTCCGCGAGCAGCTCCTGAGGTAAAATATTCTCATTAGATGCATAGCCCCAAAACTCCTTACGCACACGTTCATGCATGCGTTCTGCAAAGGCCTCTGCAATGCGGTCGGCGAGCGCTTTCACCATGATTGAACCATAATCATCATTAGCACGCGCATAGCGCGCGGAAATTTTTTCCTCTTCCGCGCCAGCCGTGACGACAAAAGCGCCAAGATAATCATCCAAGCCCAGATCAACAGGCGCAACAAAATCAGCAAGAGCTATGTTAGGTTTACCATCACGCCTGGCAAGCTGCTGGCGCAAGGTAAAGAATGTTGCAATTTTCTCAGTTCGGGCAACGCCGCTATAGAGTTCAATATCATCGCCGTTCGCGCTCGCTGGCCAAAAACCAATCACGGCTTTCGGGGTAAACCATCTTTCATCAACGATGCGTTTCAACATGGACTGCGCATCATCATAAAGCTGTTTTGCTGCGTCCCCGCGTTCTGGATCCGTCAACAAAGCTGGGAAGCGGCCTTTGAATTCCCAAGTTTGAAAAAATGGCGTCCAGTCAATATAGGGAAGGAGCTCAGCAACGTCATAGCTTGTGAAAACTCGTGCGCCAAGAAATGATGGTTTTTTGGGTTGATAGCTTGACCAGTCAATCTTTAAAGCGTTCGCGCGGGCTTTCTCCAGGGTAATACGCTGCTTATCGGCTTGAGCTTTAGCATGAGCTTGCGCAACCCGTTCATATTCTGCGCGCGTTTCAGCGATATAATTGTCTCGTGTTTTTTCTGACATCAAAGCCTGCGCGACGCCAACGGCGCGACTGGCGTCTGTCACATAAACGGTCTGGCCGCGGGTGTAATTTGGGTTTATTTTTACAGCTGTGTGTACGCGACTAGTTGTGGCTCCGCCAATGAGCAATGGCGTTGCAAGACCCTCGCGCTCCAATTCTGCCGCGACAAAACACATTTCATCAAGAGAAGGCGTAATTAATCCAGAAAGACCGATAATATCGACCTGTTCTTTTTTAGCTGTCTCGAGAATTTTAGCAGCTGGCGTCATGACGCCAAGATCAATTACCTCAAAATTGTTACATCCCAAAACAACACCAACAATATTTTTACCTATATCATGCACATCACCCTTTACAGTTGCGAGAAGAATCTTTCCTGCAGAGGAACGCGCATCTTTTTCCTTTTCCATGAAGGGCATTAAATACGCCACCGCCTGCTTCATAACGCGGGCTGATTTGACGACTTGCGGTAAGAACATTTTACCAGCGCCAAAGAGATCGCCAACCACATTCATGCCCGCCATGAGCGGGCCCTCAATCACGTCAAGCGGTCTTGCAGAATTAACTCGCGCCTCTTCAACGTCAATCTCAATATAATCGGTTACACCATTGACCAGAGCGTATTCGAGACGCTTTTCAACACTTGCATCGCGCCAGGCTGCGTCTTTTTCCTGAACTCTTGCGCCCGCGCCCTTATATTTATCGGCAAGCTCAACGAGCCGCTCCGTTGCATCTCGTGTTCGGTTAAGAACAACATCTTCGCACGCCTCGCGTAACTCATCAGTAATTTCTGCGTAAACCGCGAGCTGGCCGGCATTGACGATGCCCATATCCATCCCTGCAGAAATTGCATGATAGAGAAAGACAGAGTGCATTGCCTCACGCACTGGCTCATTGCCGCGAAATGAAAAGGATAGATTAGAGACTCCGCCCGAAACATGCGCATAGGGCAAATTTTTCTTAATGGCGCGCGCTGCTTCTATAAAGTCAACGCCATAATTTTCATGTTCTTCAATTCCTGTTGCAACAGCAAAAATATTGGGATCAAATATTATGTCTTGTGGCGGAAAGCCAACTGTCTGCGTCAGAATTTTATATGCTCTTGTTGAAATTTCCACCTTGCGCGCCAGCGTGTCCGCCTGACCTTTTTCATCAAAAGCCATCACGACAACTGCTGCGCCATAGCGCCGAACTTTCTTGGCTTCCTCAATAAATTTTTCTTCACCTTCTTTGAGAGAAATGGAGTTGACGATTCCTTTTCCCTGCAAACATTTTAATCCTGCCTCAATAACCTCAAATTTAGAGGAATCGACCATTACCGGGACACGCGCGATATCTGGCTCAGCCGCAAGTAGATTCAAAAAATCAACCATTGCTTGCTTGGAATCGAGCAACCCCTCGTCCATATTTATATCAATGATTTGCGCGCCGTTAACGACCTGATCTCTTGCAACGTCAAGAGCTGCCGTATAATCTCCATTGGTGATCAACTTACGAAACTTAGCCGATCCTGTTACGTTGGTGCGCTCGCCAACATTGACGAATAAAATATCTTTCGTCAGTGTAAAGGGCTCTAAGCCTGACAACCGCAGCATGGGCTCAATTTTGGGAAGCTTGCGCGGCGTTTTTCCTTTGCTTGCCTGAGCAATCGCAGAAATATGATCAGGCGTTGTGCCGCAACAACCGCCCACAATATTAACGAGTCCCGCTGCGGCAAATTCACCAACGAGTTCGGCCATATATTCTGGACTTTCGTCATAAAGTCCAAATTCATTTGGCAAGCCTGCATTTGGAAACGCGCATATGCGCGTATCCGCAACGCGTCCAATTTCAGCAATATGCTGACGCATTTCACGTGCGCCGAGGGCGCAATTAAAGCCAATTGAGAAAGGTCTGGCGTGTGAGAGAGAATTCCAAAAAGCAACCGCGGTCTGACCAGAAAGCGTGCGACCAGAAAGATCTGTGATTGTGCCTGAGATCATGATGGGGAAGCGCGTACCTACTTCATCAAACGCATCTTCAAGCGCATAAATTGCTGCTTTAGCGTTTAATGTGTCGAAGACTGTTTCGACCAGCATAATATCTGCGCCGCCATTAATTAACCCAAGCGCCGCTTCCTTATATGCAAGGCATAGTTCATCAAAACTTACTGCGCGAAAACCTGGATTGGACACGTCAGGCGAGATTGAGGCAGTGCGATTTGTTGGGCCAATAGAGCCAGCAACAAAACGTCGCATACCTGTTCTTGCGGCGACCTCATCTGCTGCAGCGCGAGCAAGTTTTGCTCCCTCGAGATTAAGTTCATAGGCAATCTCTTCAAGGCCATAATCCGCCTGTGCGATCGTTGTTGAAGAAAAAGTATTAGTTTCAATAATATCAGCGCCAGCTTCTAGATAGGCGATATGAATTGCCTTGATGGCTTCAGGTTGCGTTAGAATTAAAAGATCATTATTGCCGCGCAAATCCTTGCCGTGACCCTTGAACCGCACGCCGCGGAAATCGACTTCTTCGAAGTTATGCCGCTGAATCATCGTCCCCATCGCGCCATCAAGGATGAGGATGCGTTGCTGCGCCATTTCTTGAAGCAATTTTGTGATTTTTGGTCCGTGGTCGTGATCGAAACTCATGCGCTTACTTTCTCTTTTGCTGGCCGCACGCCAAGCAAATGACAGATGGCGAAGACCATGTCTGCCCGATTATTTGTATAAAAATGGAATTCCTCGACGCCAGAGCGCGCCAGACCCATTACTTGCTCGACAACGGTCGCCGCTGCGACAAGCGCGCGCGTTTGCGGATCATCATCCAAACCTTCAAACCGCTCCGCAACCCATAAAGGCACGCTTGCGCCAGCCTTCTGTGCGAAACCAGCAACCTGTTTAAAGTTTCGAATGGGCATTATGCCTGGAACAATTGGAATTTTGACGCCGCGCGCCCGCGCGCGGTCCAGAAACCGGAAGTAAATATCATTATCAAAAAAGAATTGCGTAATCGCCCGCGTCGCTCCGGCGTCTATTTTTGCCTCAAGAGCATCAAGATCCTGCATAATTGACGCGCTCTCAGGATGACCTTCGGGATAGGTCGAAACAGAGATTTCAAAATCATGCAGCTGCCGAATACCGCGCACGAGATCTGTCGAGCTTTTATAGCCATTGGGATGAGCGTTGAATTTTTCGCCGACCCCTGTTGGTGGATCGCCTCGAAGCGCAACAATATGGCGAACGCCGACGTCCCAATAGTCATGGACAATCTGATTTATCTCTTCGCGAGAGGCCGAGACGCAGGTCAAATGCGCAGCTGGTTTCATCTTTGTTTCACGCGCAATACGCGCAACAAGATGGTGCGTGCGTTCACGCGTCGTTCCGCCAGCACCATAAGTTACGGAGACAAAATGCGGCGATAAGGCCGCCAGACGATTAACGGTCTCCCATAATTGCGTTTCCATTTCTGGAGTCTTTGGCGGAAAAAATTCATAGGAAATATTAAACCGTTTTCCTGACGCGGTTGGGTGCAAGGCATTAAACATCACGCAATCTCATAGGTCGTCGTTGGCGAGGCGTCGGATATGATGCGTGGATCACGTGCGAGCCAGAGTGATACTGTTAACTTCGCGCCCTCATGCGCTTCAGGCGTGAGTTCTCGATGCAGAGTTGTTTCCAAACCCGATTGCTTCAACAGACTGGTTATTTCGTTTTCGGAGAAACCCAAGCGTCGATGCGCGTGTTTGTCGCGCAAGGCTTCCTCCTGATGTGGCGCAAAATCCACAACCAACAAGCGCCCACCCGGGGCCAACACGCGCGCAGCCTCACGCAACGCACGTGCTGGATCATCTAGATAATGCAATACTTGATGCATGATGGCGAGATCTGCAGAATTACGATCAATTGGGAGCGCATAAATGTCTCCCTGCCGCAATTGAATATTTTTCAAGCCTGTTTCTTCAAGACGTCCGCGCGCTACTGCAAGCATGGCCGATGAGAGATCAACGCCAATTGCGCGCTGTGAAAGCGGAGCAAATATCTCCAGCATACGTCCTGCGCCTGCGCCAAGATCAACAAGACAATTGACAGTCTTGTCGCCAATAGCCTCGCGCATTGCCTCTTCCACCAATGCTTCTGGGACATGTAGAGAGCGAATATCATTCCATTCTTTTGCATGAGCGGCAAAGTATCGCGCAGCGTTTTCAGCGCGTGCGTGACGAACGTCGGCTAATCTTGCGCTGTCTTCAGAAAGCACCTGGTCGCTTGGATCCAACCAATCGACGATATCGCGCGCCAAGGCGCCAACGCCTCTGGGCCGCGCAAGACGAAAAAACGCCCATGCGCCCTCCCGTCGACGCTCAACAAGACCAGCCTCTACGAGGAGTTTTAAATGACGCGACACCCGCGGTTGTGATTGGCCTAGGATTGTCACAACCTCGCTAACCGTCAATTCGCATTGCGCCAGCAGCGCCAGCAAACGTAGACGCGTTTCTTCTCCAGCCGCGTTCAAAGCGGCTATTGCGGGCTCCAGCCTGGCGCTTGTGCCGGGGGTGACCATTCAAGACCTCTAATTAAGATATAAAGATATCTATATACGTCGATTATAAAAGCTGCAAGTCATGACCCATCAGCGCACCATTTTCTATAGTTATTATCTTAAATTCAATTATTTAAAATGCTAACGCCGGCTTTTGACACATGTCTCCTTAAGCGCAATGACCGAACCAAAGCCTTCGTTGCTCTGGTTCGGTCAATCACAAAATCATCCCGCAATAAAAACCTAGGAGATACAGCCTACCGGTTCGAGGCTCCCTCATCGGCAACAACCTGAAGGAAGGTTTCCGCCGCTTCACGCCGCTCAAACACATGTGGTTGTAGACCGCGTTTGGAGAGCGCCTCTTTCATTTTTAGCCGCGCAAAAGCGCTCGTGGCGTATCGGGTAGTCGTTATGTAGTAATGCTTACTCATATATTCGATCATTTCAGCATAATCGTCATAAAGCGCTTCATTGATCTTCCAACCGTCATGATTAACGACAGAATTGACGCGCTTGCCGACCTTGTCTGAGGCTTCAACCAATGTCTTACGTAACTCATCGATGTCTTTTTTCGTACGTGCGTTCCAACCTTCTAGATTAACAAAAAGAATATTTCTCTCGGCATCATAGGTCACACGATCTGACATGTTCAGGTTGATGAGATCATTCAACAACCCCATTGGCTCATCAATAAATATCCGCTTATCCATCAATTGCGGTTCAACGATAATTGGCTTGAAGTCCATGAAAGGTAAAATATGTTTATCGATATCAATGCCAGGCGCAACCTCGATAAGTTCAAGGCCTTTTTCTTTTAACTCAAACACGCAACGCTCTGTGACGTAGAAAACTGGTTGTTTACGTTTTTGAGCAAATTTTCCTGAGAAGGTGATTTGTTCAACAAAGTTGAGGAATTTTTTATTGCGTCCTTCTTGCAGGATGACGACGTTGCCATTTTCAATTGCGACGCGTAAACCGCCATTGGTAAATGTGCCGGCAAAAACAACAAGACGCGCATTTTGACTAATATTGATGAAGCCGCCGCATCCATTTAACCGACCGCCAAATTTTGACGTATTGACGTTGCCCTGAACGTCTGCCTCCGCCATTCCAAGGCATGTCATATCCAGACCGCCGCCATCATAAAAATCAAATTGCTGGTTCTGCTGAATGATGCTGTCCGCATTTGTTGCTGCGCCAAAACTTGATCCCGATGCGAGCACGCCGCCAATAGCGCCTGCTTCTGTGGTCAAGGTAATAT
>Ga0208506_1000558_pt1 | contig 11351 bp, 18 predicted proteins | sample CryBogCBH29Jul08_FD_184616 | JGI IMG/M metagenome (GOLD analysis project Ga0208506, IMG submission 184616) | Freshwater microbial communities from Crystal Bog, Wisconsin, USA - CBH29Jul08 (SPAdes) | ecosystem: Environmental > Aquatic > Freshwater > Lake | place: Crystal Bog, Wisconsin, USA... | reverse complement strand
ATTCCTGCATCAACAACTGGAATTATACCAGTTACTACGGAGTTTAACTTCTATCGTTACGACCTTTTTATGACAAATTCAACGACTGGATCAATTTTAATGTTGTTTCATGGCGACATATTTGTTAACGATCAAATCACTCAATTATCTTAATGGCTTCTAATCCCGCTGATATTTATGTTAGTTTGGTTTCTGGTGGCTTAATAGGCTTAACTGGATCAACTGGGCCTATTGGAGTTACTGGGCCAACTGGCCCGACTGGTCCTATTGGACCTACTGGCTTTACAGGATTAACTGGTGCTACTGGTCTTCAAGGCGTAACTGGGTCTACGGGAGTCACTGGTGTTACTGGCGTTACTGGGCCTGCTGGACCAACTGGGATAGGAGCCACTGGACCTATTGGACCTACTGGAGCAAGCGGTGAAACTGGGCCTACTGGGGTCACTGGACCAACTGGTTCTCAAGGTCCAACTGGGGCTGGAATTGTTATTAAAGGTATTGTTTCTACAACTGACGCACTGCCTAGTACTGGAAACACTCAAGGGGATCTTTGGATTGTTACTGCTAACTACCATGCTTATGTTTGGAATGGTAGTGCTTGGATTGATGCTGGAGCTTCGATTGGCCCAGCGGGACCACAAGGAGTTATTGGAGTTACTGGGGCAACAGGCCCAATAGGTTCAACAGGCCCAATAGGTCCAACAGGCGCAAATGGATCAACTGGTCCTTCTGGATTGCAGGGTTCTACTGGCCCAACAGGTCCAACCGGACCAACTGGTGCTGGCGTTACTGGGGCAACTGGTCCGTCTGGATTAAAAGGATCAACTGGTGTAACTGGTCCGACTGGTCGAGGAGCTACTGGAGCTACCGGACCTAGTGGAATAAAAGGATCTACTGGCCCAAGTGGAGTTACGGGACCAACCGGACCTACTGGTAATACTGGACCCACTGGTCCTAGTGGTTGGGGAATCCAAATCAAGGGAATTGTTGCAACGGTTGCACAATTACCTTCTTCTGGAAACACTTCTGGAGATACATATATTGTTCAATCCAACCAATATGCTTATGTTTGGAATGGATCTGCGTGGATTCAAGCTGGTTCTATTTTTGGATTTATAGGGGCTACTGGACCTATTGGGGTGACTGGCCCCATCGGTGCAACTGGAGTTACTGGAGCTACTGGACCTATTGGGCCAACTGGAGCTACTGGAGCTGGAGTTACTGGAGTAACAGGGGTTACTGGAGCTACTGGTGAAACTGGACCTACTGGATTTGTTGGTTTTACAGGAGCGCAGGGTCCAGTTGGACCTACTGGTCCTACTGGTGCTTCGGGAGTTGCTGGTGCTACTGGAGCAGGGGCTACAGGAGCAACTGGAGCAACTGGAGTTACTGGCGTAACTGGCCCAACTGGTGCAACAGGAGCAGGGGTCAATATTAAAGGATCTGTAACCACTGCTGGAAATCTTCCTGCTTTTGGAAATACCAATGGAGATCTTTATTTGGTTCAGTCATTTTCTCCAGCACACGCATTTGTTTGGAATGGTGCTACTTGGGTTGATTCTGGTCCTTCAACTGGACCTATTGGAGCAACAGGACCAATAGGAGTTACCGGACCTATTGGTCCAACTGGGGTAGGAGCTACTGGTCCTTCTGGTTCTCAAGGTCCAACTGGACCAACTGGCCCTACTGGAGCAAGCGGAGTAGCTGGAATTACTACATTTAACGCTTTGTTAACAAGCGCAAATTCTCCATATACGCTTCCAACCCCTGTATCTCGTGTTGATGGAGGTGTGTATGTTTGGAATATTAGACAAGATGCAAATGGAAATCATACTATTGTGTTTCCTCAAAACATGGTATTAACATATAGCTAGTAATGAATTTAAAATCTCTTTATAAATTTGGACTTCCGATGCATGGAAGTTTTGTTGATCAAAATGCTTTTTTCCTTGTACCTAGGCAACCAACTCTCCCCCCTAGCACAGGAGGAGGGGGAGCAGGAGGAGCAGGAACAGTTGTAAGTGCATCAGCGGCAACATCTACTGTTGGAGGTTATAAACTTTGTTATATTTTAGACAAGACAGTAGATCAATATGGTAATGTTGATGTTTTCTACAATAATGGAAATCCAATTCCTATCTTTCCGGGCGCAACTACTAATATAAATAATGGATCTCCTGCGTTTATTACAGATGCAGGCGGGAATGTTGCAATTTCATCAGCTATTGTAAATATTTCATATAATGGGGATTCAAATCCTCCGACTGGAGATCCCAATACAGATACATTGGTAAATGTATTGGTTACAATGACCTCTCCTGTCGTTGTAACTTTTCCAGCTTTTTCATATACAATCAAGGCGCAGAGAGATCAGCAAAACAACCTAGCTTTATCTGGTAATCCTGCAACAAAAGTTTACGATGGGCTTGCTTTGGACTTTTTGCAATTTGTAACCACCAATAGCAATGCCCCAATAAATATTTCATATACTGGAATTTTTGGAACAATATACGGACCTAGTTCATCTGCGCCAATAGATGCTGGAAATTATTCTGTAACTGTATCTCAAAGTGCAGATTCTATTCATGTTTCTGCATCAGCTGTTGTTGGTTTTGAAATTTTGCAAATATCTCAAATTGGACAATTTGCATTTACTACAAATCAAGCATATTACAAAAATGGAAATCCCGTTCCACTTGCTTGCACAACAACCCCCGTAGGATTAAATTACACTGTTTTTTATAACGGATCAACAACGGCTCCTTCAAATATTGGGTCTTATGTTGTACAAGCGCAGATTTCTGATCCCAATGTTTCTTCTAGTGCAAATGGTGCGATAATTACAGGCATTTATAATATTGTTCGATCAAACCAAATTCCTAGCTCTGCTCCTAATTCAACAACGATTGTAAGAGCTACTTATAGTGCCGCTATTGACAAGTTCCTCGTTGACTTTGTAGGAACTTACCAATAAAAACAAACGAATATGGCTCTTCTATTCACCATCCCCAAAGGCTATTCCCTCCCAGACGGAGTTAAGGAAGGCAAGGAATTTACCGATATTGCCACCTTTAAGTACGATGGCAAGGACATGATGCTCCTAGCTGTTGGACAGGATGCAACTCCTATCCTTAACCGGGGGGTGAAGGAGGACGAGTCCTCCAAGCCCAAGGGCGCAAAGGCCGCAATGAAGGAACAGCTTGCTTCGATGGAAGATAAGAAGGGCAATGAGATGATGCCCGACACAGAGGAATCTGAACAGGGGCCAGAGTAGTTTATGAGTGATCCGAATCTACCGGATACCTCTGGATTTACGCCGTTTCAGCCCGTCTATTCCAATCCTAGGAATGGGCAACTTATCACCCTCTGTCAGATAGTAGAGTTGCTTTCCAACTCTGGAGTGGTTACTACCACTACTGGTTCAGTAGGTACTTCTAGTGCAGTTTTGCTTTCTGGAGGAACTGCATCTAGGTATCTTTTGATTCAAAACACTTCCAACCAAACTCTTTATGTGAGTTCTGTTAATCCTGCCACATCTGCAAATAGCATTGCAATTAGTGCAGGAACACAATATCAATTTCCATTCATCCCTTCAAATACCCTGTATTGCCTTGGGGGTGGATCTAGCACAACCTACTCAATAATCTACGCATAACATGAGCGACCCCGATCTCCCAGATCCATCTGGATTTACTGCATTTCAGCCAGTTGTCAGCAATCCTCGAAATGGGGATCTTACCACGCTTTGCCAGATTCTTGAATCTGTTGCTCCAAATGGATCTCTTGCCGCTGGGTTTAGGATTCCTCCCTACGACGAGGTTACATTTGACAATAATGGCAACGGAGATCCTACCGAAATCTATTTTAAGAAATACACTCCTAACGGGACGCAGACCATCTTCCATCTGAACCTTGGATACGATGGTAATGGTTATCTGAATCGGATTAGCAACGACAACTAATCATGGCATTGCTAGATGGCATTTTAGCCTATTGGAACCTTAATGATGATGGTTCTGGTGGCGTAAGCCTTGTTGACTCAACGGGCAATGGAAACACGCTTGCTAATAGCGGTTTAGTAAGCCTTGGAACTGGTATCATTGCTGGTGATGCTGTTTTTAATGGAGGCGGTCAAAACCTTTCTGATGGTGCAACAACAGCAGTAAATTGGGGAACTGGAGATTTTAGTTATGCAGTTTGGGTAAATCCTACAAGTTATGGATTATCCCCTGTTTCAGATTTTGGAGAAACTATTGTTGACTTTAGAACAAGTGGATCTGGTGGTGCATTTTTTAATATAACTACATCTGGCTATATTAGACTTTGGGGAACAACTCAATATACAAGTACTACTACACAAATTCCATTAGCATCATGGACTCAAATAATTTTTACAAGAACTTCTGGAGTATATAACATATATAAAAATGGAGTTATAGCAGATACATTTGCTGATTCTGGAGATAGTTATGATAGTCAAAGCATTATATTAGGTGTAAATTATGATGGATTAGTTCCATATGATGGACAAGAAGACGAAACAGGACTTTGGAATCGTGCATTGTCTCCAATAGAAGTAGGCGAACTTTATAATAATGGTGCTGGAAACACATATCCTTTTACGCAACCAGTTACTACTCCTCAATATTACAACAATGCTCAAAATGATGGAGATTGGGGAAATATTCTAAACTGGTGGATTGATTCTGGATTTACTCAACAATCAGCTTTACTTCCTACTTCTAGCACTCCAATCAACCTTTACGGAGCAGTCACCCAGAACACGCAGGGAGCCAACCAATGCTTTTGCTCAACTGCAAGTTTTTGGTCTGCTGACTTTGCCTCTGGACTTACTCTTCAAGCCTCTGGCGTAGTCAATATGCAGGGTTCCTCGGTGATGGCTGGACACACTACCGATGGAGTGTCCATGCACGATTCCTCCACGCTTGCCGACACATCCGTTATCGACGCAGATGTGACCATGCGTGATTCCTCTAGGGCGTTTGGATATATCGGCGGCAATGCCTATGTTTATTACGATACTGGCAATGGTCAGTTCCCTATTGGTGGAACCGTTGCAGGAAGCGTTAGTTACCTCGGATGGCCCGCCGTCACTCCACAATGGTTCAACGATCAAGTAAGCGGCGGTGCTGATGATGGAGATTTCTCCAACAAGGCAAACTGGTGGACTGACAATAACTACACCACTCGTCCTGTTAATGCAGAGGGTACGCAAGAGCTTCCAGATGCCTCTACGAATGTGTTTATTGCACCGAATGTTGGGATAACAGCAAACACGGGTACATCCAACCCAACTATCAACAGCGTAACTGCGTACAATTCCAATATTCAAAACATCTCGATTACTGCCACCAATGGTTTTCTGTTCTCTGGAAATGAGGGAGTTGAAAATGCCGTTCTTTACGGAAATGTAACATTCCAAGATACTGCGTACAACTACAACGCAATAATCAATGGGACGGCAACATACAAATCTGCCGCATCTTTGCAAAATTCTTGGAATCAAGACTCACTAGCAAATCTTAACTTTGAACGCATGGAGTACGGATCTACTGGATTTGTTGTTTCTATCCCTACTGGAAATTCCAGAAAAGGATTCCTTTCATCCTTGCTAGGCTTTCCTTGGTACATTAGGTTCTAAAAATTATGATCTCTCTAACATCTCCCATCACTATTTCGCCTGCTAATGTTCATGGCAAGGCAATCAAGCCTACCACGCTGACCAGCATTGAATACAGCGTGAGCTACGACAATGTTCAGCAACAGGCTATTGCTCGTCTGAAGGGAGTGAATGTGAGCCTAATTCTCTGGAACCAGCACACGATACCTCCTTATTCTTCGGTTGGTCAGTTCACAGATGCAGATACGGATGCCCGTGTGAGCGAGCTTCTGAATGTGAGCAAGGGCAATTCCGCGATTGAATCAGCTATCCTAGCTTTGTTTCCTGCCGGAGCAAAAGAAGTTCCAGCCCCCGCAACAATCAAATCCACTCCTGCCAAGACCACCTCGGCTCCAGCACCTAAATCTTCCTAGTCATGCACCACATTGACACTGCCGCTACTGGAGCAATAGGCTTTACTGCCCCTATTGCGGCGGCGGCTATCAGCCTTGACCCAACTCTTGACCTAGAGCTTCGTCTGGCAAGCATGGTGATTGGTATTCTTGTGGGACTTGCTTCTTTTGCGAAACTGGCTTATGACCTCTACGCAGATCACAAGAACAGGAATAAATGAGCGTTGATGATCGTCAGTTTTGGCTTGGGGTACTTATGGTCATTTTTATGGCAAGCCTTATTTGGATTCTTTCTGGATGTTCTCATCCTGCTTCACCAATTTCGGTGGCATCTGCGACTGTCATCCTGCTTCACCAATTTCGGTGGCATCTGCGACTGACCATATTTCTGCTGTGCAGGGCAATCTCTCTGCTGTGGACGGGAAGGCCGTAGTGATTGAGAATTGGCTTAAATCCCACTAAAAATTAGTGCTTGCAAGTGGCAAGCTGGTGGCATAGGTTTTGTGCCTATGAAAACCGAAACAAACGATACGCCTAGGACGGATGAGGCTTGCGAGGCCATGGGATTAAAAGCCTTTGTAGTGCCAGTAGAAACCTCCCGCCAGCTAGAACGCGAACTCGCCGAGAAAACCAACGAGGTCGCAAGGCTCCGTGAGCTTCTGAACCGAGCGATTGAAATTGCTGATGGGCTTGTTGATCCTTTCACAAGGATAACAGGTGTTCCAGAACAGGAACTCGCCAAGCTAAAAGCAAGCGTCGCACTCGCCCCCTCGCCAGAGGAACCCGTCTCAGATAAAAACACGGAATTGAACACGGATAAAAACACGGAACAACCCGAACAATAAACCATCCTAGTTTACTGAAACACCACAGGTTTACTCACCAGTAAAAGACCTCACAACCAATAAAAACATCAGCACCGCATTCAATATGAATATGAACCCCGATACCAACAACGAAATCGCAAGGCTCAAAGAGATGGTCATGGACGCCGCAAGGCGTGGCGATGAACTCGCCGCTAATTGGAAGGAACGAGCCGAAAAAGCCGAGGCGATAATCAAGCAACTTCACCACCTAGCAGAACAACTACCCGAAGCTAGTAAAGCCTAATTACCACTCACAGCTAGTATGAACCAAGACACTTTTAATAAAGCACTAGACGCTTGCGTTGAGTACAGAAAACAGCTCGACGAGAAAACCAACGAGGTCGAAAGGCTTCGTGAGGAACTTGATCGCCTTAAGCGGGGATGCCAAGGGTCATGCTATGCTTGTGAACCAGTCGGAGAAATGAACCTCAAACTAGAAGCCGAAGTCGCAAGGCTCCGTGAACGCATCGCAGAGTTAGAAAGCGGCTGGGACGAAGAAGCATATCAACGCAGACACCAAAACCTAGAATGAACCAAGAAACTATATTGAAGCAAGGATGGCATGACAATTTGTCTGTCTATAGTACCCAGACTAAATACTGCAATTTTTGCGGTGGTTTTAAATCTGAAGCCTACGCTGGAAACCCAGCTTTCTGCCGATGCAATAATAATGAGAAGCTAGAACGCGAACTCGCCAAGAAAACCAACGAGGTCGCAAGGCTCCGTGAGCTTCTGGAAAGAGCGATTGAAGCAATAGAGGAGGAAGGGTGTCCTAAAACTGCAAATGATATTCGTGAAGAACTAGCCCCACTCGCCCCCTCGCCAGAGGAAACCGAAACCTCTGCACATATTGATAAGTGCATAGGAAATGTAACGGAACCAGCCAACCCAACTTGCGCCAACACCACGCACAAGTTTAGCCACTGCGATTGTGAGGAACCCGTCCCCGAATGGCGAGAGCTTGGCCCAGACGAAATACCTCAAACTGGAGATCAATGGTATGATGGAAAACTTTTTGGTTGGGTTCGTATTGAGTATTCGACCAAAGAGCCAGCAAGTCGTTTTACTTTCCCTATCCGCACCCGCCGCCCGGATTACAAATGAACAAAAAATACAGGATCATCAAAACCAGATCCGACCAGTATTTTATCCAGTATAAGTTTCTGTGGTTTTGGCTAACTCATCGTCCAATAAAAAGCCCTACTTATATGGATACATTCACTCACGCAGAAAAAGAGATAAAAAGGATTAAGCAATACGAATCCTCAAAGCGGGAAGTGGTCTGGGAGGGATAGATTAACTACTTGAGTTAGGTAGTTATAGGTGGTATAAGGGGGCTTGATGAAACGCACCCTCCTAGCCCTCATGCTTCTCACCACCCCAACCATGGTGGCTACCACCATTACCAAGGCAGACATTATCAAGACCGTGGAGCATCAACGTGAGCTTGTTCACCAAGCCCAAGCAGATGCCGCTATTGCCAAACAGGAGCTAATAGTCGTGCAGGACGCTATCAATGCCCAGACTGCCAAGCTCCATGAGACAGAGGCCAAGCTAGGCGTAGTTACCAAGGAGCGTGATAATGCCCTGCATCATCTCCACCTTCTACTTTTGATTGCCTCCACGCTTGCCGGTGCTAGTGCTGGATTATTTGCCATGCGTTTTGTTTCATTCCTACCCCCCAATTTGATTGCCTATGAACTCCTCTTCGCCAGCGGTATTGGCATCATTACTGGAGGAATCACATGGGTCAGTCTCGGTCATCTGTAATCAAGGAGAAGCTGGAGCAGAAGCCACTTGGCTCCAAGAAAGCGTTGTATGCCGCTTGTGCCTCTATAGCTGTACTCGTTGTCTTTATTGGTTCTGCACTTTTGATACTATCCCACGCAGAGGTGGCGAGAGAAATTGTGGAGCTTGCGACTACGAGCATTATGGCATTCATGGCACTAGCAGTTACGATAATAACGGGTCAAGCGGCGTTTGATTGGAAGGCAGTATCAGCCCTCCAACACATTAGTGACGACCAGAAAATTGATTCCAACGCTCAAGCACCAGAGGTGGAGGTGAATCAGAGGATTGTAAAGCCGAGATACTATGATGACGGCTCGGTTTAAGGATGAGATAATCCCTTGGCTTTTCAAGTGGGAGGGGACTTACTACGAGGATGACAAGGACGACCCCGGAGGAGCAACCAAATTTGGGATTGACCAACGCTCACACCCTCATGTGGACATTCGGAATCTGACTGCTGAACAACGGAGTACAACAACCTTCATTGTGATGAGTACAAGATTCCCTTGGATTGGGTGTTTTTTAATTGTTGTGTGAATTGTGGTGTAGGTCGGGCGACCAAGATAATTAGAGCATCTGGAGCTAATGCGAGTAAGTTTTTGGATCTACAAGATTCATTTTATGAATCACTGGCAGAAGCTCGTCCTTCATCCAGAAAGTTTTTGAAGGGATGGTTGGCTAGGACAGAGGATCTACGTAAAGTTTGTGGACTAGCCTAGTTGCTCTCTGCAAGAGGAGTATGGGGTACATAGGGGTTATTCACAATTCGTGTCAAGCCAATAATTTTTTCTTGCATACCAAGGGGGTTGGTATAAAAGGAGGCTCTATGGAAAACCAATATGAACAACTCAAGCAGGAATTTGAATCCCTTAATGATCGTTTCCTCCAGCAGAAACAAAACCTCATGTCGCTCGTAGCCGCAGTAAATTGGGCTATCTCCGAGTACCCATCAGACAGGGCAAGCAAGTACCTTGACACGAAACAAAACCTCATGTCGCTCATAGCCGCAGTAAATTGGGCTATCTCCGAGTACCCATCAGACAGGGCAAGCAAGTATCTTGACACGATCATTGAAAATCTTTTTTCAAAATAATTCTCGACATCCATTTCCCCTCCCCATACAAATCCCATCGTTATGAAACCAACAACCAAACCTAAAAAGAAATCCACCACCTCCAAGTGCGATGAATACAACATCAAACTCAAAACATTCGGAGCAGTCATCGACAACCACGCAGAAATCCTCAACGACCATGCAGAGGTTGTCAACAGCTACGCAGAATCATGGAAACAGATCCGAGAGAATCAAGAGGTTCTTTCAAGCAGGATCACTCTCGTCTTCTGGTTCTGTGGTATCACAACAGCGATTGCAACGACTCTCGCAATCACCTCTCTTGTCTGCAAGTGAGCGAACAGGAGCCTCTATCAAAAGACGAAAAGATTGAGATTCTTCTTGAGTCTCTTGAGTCTCTTCGCTCTACCCTAGATGAAGCAATTTCCTTTATCGACGATTCGATGATCGAAGCCGACGAGAGGGGATAAACCAAAAAATATGGAAAACACAGCACAACAGCAGTACGCACAGGCACTCGTTGCCGCAATAGGGGAACTATCCAATGTTCCCAAAACAGCATCCAATCCTTACTTCAAGTCGAAGTATGCTCCTCTTGATGCAATCGTGGAAGCCACTCGTCCAGTATTAGCAAAGCATGGTCTGGCTATCCAGCAACAGCCATTGTTTATGGAAGGAACAGCGGGGGTGGAGACAACCATTCTTCACAAGTCTGGTCACTCAACTACCACCACTCTTCTTCTCCCACTGAAGGATCAGTCCCCACAGGGAGTGGGAAGTGCCATCACCTACGCCCGCCGCTATGCCCTAGCCGCCGTGCTTGGTCTTGCAACCGAGGATGATGATGATGGTAACATCTCAACTGGATTGGCAAAGAAAGAGGAGGCTCGTCCTGCCATTGCAAAAGCTATGGACAAAAGCCCATCTGTGAGGCCAGCAGGAAACGCTGTAGCCACTTGGAGGGGCGTATTGCCAACTCAAGCAAAGGTGGCGGCGCAGAGCAAGGAGGGAGCCGCAAAGAAGTGGGTTCTTTACTCGGTTGAGTTCAACGACAATGGCAAGGTCATTGAGGCACTCACATTTGACGAGAAGCTATTCACTTCAGCAACAAAGTTTGGTGAGAACGGAACTTTGGTTGACGCAGGGGTTGCTCCGGGCAAGAAAGATCCTTCAAAGTGGGAGCTTGTGTCCCTAGTTCCAAATGAAGCCTAAAGCTAAAAACAGGGGGGCGAAAGCCCCCCATATTGCTACCAAGTATGAGAAATTTATGGCGGTCTCTTGTTCGCATGGTAAGTACGCCGACCCCACTGCGATTGAAGCAGTCCTCACGATGCGTGAAAAATGGAACCCGCAAATATGTGTTCACTTGGGAGACTGGTGCGACACCACCGCATTTCGGAGTGGTGCGGCTGGAACTTCTGATGAGTCCGAACCAGTCGCTCCCGATATTGATGGGGGAATTGCGTTCCTTAAACAATATCGACCAACTCATGTCTTGGACGGCAACCACGAAGACCGCATACCCAGACTTCTACATAGCAATAACGCACTCGTCGCATATGCCGCACAGCAAGCAACAAACTTCATTG
>Ga0208506_1000556_pt1 | contig 11371 bp, 9 predicted proteins | sample CryBogCBH29Jul08_FD_184616 | JGI IMG/M metagenome (GOLD analysis project Ga0208506, IMG submission 184616) | Freshwater microbial communities from Crystal Bog, Wisconsin, USA - CBH29Jul08 (SPAdes) | ecosystem: Environmental > Aquatic > Freshwater > Lake | place: Crystal Bog, Wisconsin, USA... | reverse complement strand
GCTCATGAGTAAGGCATTTATTTAGGCTTCGGCGATAGACGCAGGGGCCAAGAACCAGGAAGGCAACTGTGGCAAAGGTCCGCGTTTACGAATTAGCAAAAGAATTAGGGCTCGATAGCAAAGAGCTCCTCGCTAAGTTACAAGAAGTTGGCGAGTTCGTTAAGTCAGCATCATCAACTGTAGAAGCACCAGTGGTGCGCAAGTTGATGGAGAAGTTCCCAGATATGAAACCTGCAGAGGGCGCCGCCCCTGCTGCGAAGAAGGCACCTGCCAAGAAGGCAGCAGCTAAAAAGGCTGAGCCAACTCAAGCCGAGATTGATGCAGCAATTGCTCAACTCGATGAGAGCACTCGCAATCAACTTGGTATTGCAGCTGGATCAACAGCGCCAACATCGGCTGTTCCACGTCCGCCTGTCGCACCAACTCCACCACCTGCCGCAGAGGTTCCTGCGCCAGCTGCACCTGAAGATGGTTCGCTTCCTAAGCCACCTCGTCCAGGTAACAATCCATTCGCTACTCCAAATCCAGCACAAGTTGCAGGTGCGATTCCTCGCCCACCTCGTGCCGGAAATAATCCATTCACATCAGCAGCAGGTGGAGCGATACCTCGTCCTCCTGCGAATCGTCCGATTCGTCCAGGTGAGCGTCCACCAATGTCAGGCAATCGTCCTGGCGCAGTTCGCCCAGGTTTTGCAGCACGTCCAGCAGGTCCAGGAGCACCTCGCCCTGCAGGTGCTGGAGCACCTCGTCCAGGTGGAGCAGCCGGAGGATCTCCGTATCGTTCACCATCAGCAGCGCCTTCAACAGGTCCATCGAACTTTGGCGGAAAGGGTGGCGGTCGCCATCAACGCGGCGGAACAGCCGGAGCATTTGGTAAGCAAGGAAGCAAGAAGGGTAAGGCGCATAAGAGCAAGAAGGCTCTTCGCGAAGAGTTCGACAATATGGCGGCACCTTCACTTGGTGGAGCAGTAATTCCTCATGGTGATGGAAAGACCGTTATTCGCTTACGTCGCGGTGCGACTCTTATGGACTTCGCCGAGAAGATCAATGGCGATCCAGCCTCATTAGTTTCAGCGCTATTCCACCTCGGTGAGATGGTGACTGCAACCCAATCAGTTGATGAAGATACCTTCCAGATTCTTGGCGGAGAACTTGGTTTCGTAATCCAAGTTGTAAGCCCAGAAGATGAAGATCGCGAACTTCTTGAAGAGTTCGATATCAACCTGGAGCAAGAACTTGAAGATATTGCCGAAGAGGATCTCGTCGTGCGCTCGCCGATCGTTACGGTCATGGGTCACGTTGATCACGGTAAGACACGTCTCTTGGATGCCATTCGTAAGACTGAAGTAATTAAGTCTGAAGCGGGTGGAATTACTCAGCACATCGGTGCATATCAAATTCACCGTATGCATGATGGCGCCGAACGCGCAATCACCTTTATCGATACACCGGGTCACGAAGCCTTCACAGCTATGCGTGCTCGTGGTGCGAAGGTAACTGATATCGCAATCTTGGTTGTTGCTGCTGACGATGGCGTTATGCCACAAACCATCGAAGCTCTTAACCATGCTCAAGCAGCAGATGTCCCAATCGTTGTTGCTGTTAACAAGGTTGATAAGGAAGGCGCAAACCCAGATAAGGTCCGCCAACAATTGACTGAGTACAACTTGATTGCTGAAGAGTATGGCGGAACCACAATATTCGTAAACGTCTCTGCAAAATCTGGTGAAGGCCTTGATGAATTGATTGACAGCGTTCTGCTCACCGCAGATGCAGCTCTTGATCTTCGCGCCGTCGCTGATGATGATGCTCGTGGTGTAGCTATTGAAGCGAACCTCGATAAGGGTCGTGGTCCAGTTGCAACAGTCTTGGTACAACGCGGAACTCTTCGCGTTGGAGATGCCATTGTTGCCGGTGGTTCTTATGGTCGCGTTCGTGCGATGCTTGATGAGAATGGAGATGCCGTTACAGAGGCTGGTCCGTCTCGTCCGGTTCAGGTACTGGGCTTCACCTCAGTTCCAGGCGCTGGTGATTCATTTATCGTTGCTGAAGATGACCGCACCGCTCGTCAGATCGCAGAGAAGCGTCAACTTGCTACTCGTAATGCGCTCTTGGCTAAGACCCGTAAGAAGGTCTCGCTCGAAGACTTCATGGAGCAATCCAAGGTCAGCACCCTTAACCTCATCCTTAAAGGTGACGTTTCCGGTTCTGTTGAAGCCCTCGAAGATGCACTCTTGCAGCTCGATGTCGGAAGTGAAGTTGATCTTCGCGTTATCCACCGTGGCGTTGGAGCAATTACCAAGAACGACGTCACCCTCGCATCTGCTTCAACAGCAGTCATCATCGGCTTTAACGTTAAGCCAGAGCCACAAACCGCAATCTTTGCTGATCAAGAAGGCGTTGAAGTTCGCTTCTACACGGTCATCTACCAAGCAATTGAAGAGATCGAGGCATCCCTCAAGGGTCTGCTCAAGCCAGAGTACGAAGAAGTTGTACTTGGAAATGCAGAAGTCCGCGACATCTTCAAATCAAGCAAGGTCGGAAATATTGCTGGTTGCCTAGTGCTCGACGGATTTATTCGTCGAAATGCCAAGGCTCGCACCTTGCGTAACGGAGTGGTCGTCGGCGAGAACCTCGCCATCGAGTCGCTACGTCGCTTCAAGGATGACGCGACAGAGGTCAAGGATGGATACGAGTGCGGTATTGGACTCGGTTCATACAAGGAGCTCGAAGTCGGCGACGTCATTCAGGTATTTGAGATTCGCGAGAAGAAGCGGGCTTAATCATGGCATCGAATCGCGCACTAAAAGTCGCAGATCGCATTAAGGAAGTGGTCGCAGCAACGCTTGAAGCAAAGGTAAAAGATCCGCGCTTGGGCTTTGTCACGATCACTGACGTACGCGTGACGGGTGACTTGCAACAAGCGTCGGTTTTCTACACCGTGCTTGGTGATGCAGATGCACAATCAGGAACGGCTGCAGCACTTGCTTCGGCTAAAGGATTGATTCGTCGTGAGGTTGGTGGTGCGCTCGGATTGCGCATCACCCCAACGATTGAGTTCTTCGCTGATGGATTGCAAGAGTCTGCAACCGCGATGAATGATCTGATGTCTTCTGTTCGTGCGGCAGATGCAGAACTCGCAAAGTTGCGCGAAGGTGCAAAGCCAATTGGCGATGCCGATCCTTACAAAATTTCTGAGTAAATAACCGCAACACATGAATGGCTTCTTGCTTGTAGATAAAGCCAGCGGGATGACGAGCCACGATGTGGTTGCAAAAATCAGACGCCGCCTTGGCACAAAGAAAGTTGGTCATGCCGGCACGTTGGATCCCATGGCTACTGGAGTCTTGGTTCTTGGTATCGGCAATGCCACTCGTTTGCTGCAATATGTTGTCGATGGCACCAAGGGCTACGACGCAACTATCGCTCTTGGCAAGGCAACAATCACCGATGATGTTGAAGGTGAAGTTATCTCTACCGCCGATCCCCACACCCTTGCCTTAGTAACGGATGAGGCGATTGCCACGGAGTTAAAGAAGATGGTCGGCACTATTTCGCAAAGACCAAGTTCTGTCAGTGCGATCAAGGTTGATGGTAAGACCGGGCACGAGAGAGTTCGTGCGGGGGAGGAGTTTGAACTTCCCGCCCGCGAAGTGACTATCTCTGATATCACCATTCATTCCATCTCGCGAAGTTCAGATTCAATACGTATCGAGGTTTCGGTCCTTTGCTCTGCTGGGACGTACATTCGGGCAATCGCCCGCGACCTTGGCGTATCCCTTGGGGTAGGTGGGCACTTGACCGCCTTACGACGCACCCTTGTATCACCCTTTGAAATTTCAGAGTGTGGCGATTGGGAGAGCACAGATCTGATTTCAACTGCCGCTGGAATCTCTCGGATTCTGCCAATTCGCGAGCTTGAGGCCGAGGAGTTGAACGAGATCTCCTTTGGCCGCACCGTGAGTGCAAATAGTTCGCAAGGACCAGTTGCGGCTCTTCGAAGCGATGGAACTTTTGTTGCCTTGCTTGAAAACCAGGCGGCCGGTGAGCAAATTCTCGCGAGACCCACTCTTGTATCCATGAAAGAATAAGCGCTATGACCTCAGTGGCAATCGGCATCTTTGATGGAGTCCATCGTGGACATCAGGAGATTCTGGCTGAAGCCGCAAAATATGGTGCGGTCACCGTCCTTACCTTTGACCCCCATCCCACCTCAATCTTTGCTCCCGAGCGCACTCCTTCAGCGCTCGTCAATCTTCACGATCGAATCGAACTTCTCAAAGACCACGGTGCATCTGACGTAGTCGTCATTCCATTTACTAAAGAGTTCGCGGCGATGTCACCTGATGAATTCATAGAAGAAATTTTGGTTAACCAACTTGGCGCAACTCACGTAACAGTCGGAGCAAATTTCACCTTTGGTCACAAAGCGGCAGGAAATGCTTCATATCTCAAGGAGCACGCGCAAGGCTTTGGAGTAAGCGCCGTCCACTTGGAAGAGAATCGTGGAAGCGCAATCTCCTCTAGTCGTATCCGCACACTTATCGTTGACGGTGATGTCGAACGCGCAAATGAACTTCTCACTCGCCCCTTCTATCTTCGCGGTCCCGTGGTCCACGGCGAAAAGCGTGGACGCACGATCGGCTACCCGACTGCCAATATCGGGCTTGCAGATAATGCGACTATCCCAGCCGACGGGGTTTATGCGGGCTGGCTGACCGTCGGAGATAAGCGTTGGAAGGCCGCAATCTCGATCGGCACCAATCCAACATTTCCAGGAGTCCGTGGTCGACAGGTTGAGGCATATGCCATCGACCAATCTGGCCTTGATCTCTATGACCACGAAGCAAAGCTCGAGTTTGGCTTTCGCCTCCGGGACACCTTGAAATTTGATGGCCTAGATCCGCTACTGGTGCAGATGAAGGCAGATTGCATTCAAGCCAAGCAATTACTGAATTAACTGCCCTTTCACCAGTTCTTGCCCACCGAAACCCGCCTCTTGAGCGTGAATCTCGGAAAGTAGTCGAAAAATTTCCCTCGATTTCCTCACATAATCCTCAGGTTGGTTCCACAATTACCCCAAGCAATTCCCCAGACCGGTGGGGAAGAAATTTGGGGGGATTATGTCCGAACGAAAGCTTGTAAAGAATCTGAATGTTTGGGAGGCCATCGGTATTTCGGTGGCGCTTATGGCTCCATCGATGGCAGCAAATATCAATCCGCAGGGCAGCGTCGGGCACTCAGGCCGCGCCGTTCCACTCGCCTTCGGCATTGCAACTATTGGAGTGCTTCTTATCGCTTACGGTTTTGTTCGACTCTGCCAAAACTTTAACCACGCCGGCAGCGTCTACGGTTTTGTTGGCGCAACCACAGGTCCTCGCAGCGGAGTAGTCGCTGGTTGGGGATTGATTGGTACCTACACCTTCTACGGTTGCGTTACCTCAATGGCAGCTGGAATTTTCGGCGCTGACTTTCTAAATAAGTTGGGCGTCTGGAAGCACCAACCAACGTGGTCGCCATTCCTAGTCGGTGCCTTTGCCCTCGCCTTGGCCTATTGGGTCGCGATCGTTCCCGCCCGTAATGGAACTCGCCTTCTGCTCTCCTTCGAGGGAGTAACTGTTCTTCTCATCATCGTTACCACGATCGTTGTGTTCATTAAATTGGCAACAGGTCATGCTCCTAATGGAAACCATGTCGATTGGTCAGTCTTCTCTATTCCAAAGAGCGCTGGATTTAATGGCGTCTTTGTTGGTGCGGTATTTGGATTCCTATCCTTCGCAGGCTTTGAAGCTTCATCTACCTTGGGCGAAGAGACAACAAATCCTCGTAAAGATATCTCGCGTGCAATGCTTGGTACCGCAATCTTCGGCGGATTCTTCTTCGTCATTGTGACTGCAGTTGAAGTCATGGGATTTGGAACAAATGATGCAGGAATTAAGGCATTTGGTGGTTCTGGATCATTGATGGGCGATCTAGGTTCTAGCTTCATCGGTTCATGGATCGGAACGTTGATCTCACTTGGTGCAGCTGTCTCGGCTTTCGGATGCTTGCTTGCATGTCTCGTCGGTGGATCACGTCTCGCCTTTGCGATGGCTCGTGACGCTGGCAACGGACACCTGAGCACCGTCGATGAGAAGAACGGAACACCGGTCAACGCAACTCGCATCATGACTGGCGTAATTTTGCTGATTGTCGTTGTGTGGCACCTTGCTTGGAATAAGCAGGCATTTGATATCTTCGCAGGCTCTGGAGTTATCGGAACACTTATTCTCTTGGTTGTTTATCTCATGGCAACCTTTGGAGCTATTCGTTTCGTCTTCTTCGGCGCTAAGAAGCGGGCTGCAATGTGGGAGATCATCATTCCAATCCTCGGTATCGGAATGTTGGGTATCACGGTCTATGAGAATATCCACCCATGGCCAACCGCATGGTCTGCACGTATCTTGCCTATCGCATCAGCGATCTGGTTGCTCGTTGGAATTATTTTCATCGCCGCAAAGCCAGCACTTGCTAAGAAGATGGGCGATCAACTTCGTAAGGACGAAAACCTTTCTGAAGCGCTCTAAATTCTGTACGATGTTGGCATGTTAAATAACGCTAACGTCGTAGACCTGACTATCCCGCTAGGTGCGGATGTCATTATGTGGCCAGGGGCTCCCGCTCCAGAAGCGGAGACCCTGGTCACGGTCGCTCATGATGGATATTTCGCACGTCGAGTAACCTTCTTTGAACATACAGGTACTCACTTTGATGCACCGTGTCACTTCATTGAGGGACATTCCACGGTCGATCAAATTCCAGCTCAATCATTAGTTCGCCCTATCGCCGTCATCGATATTTCCGCTCGCGTTGGGAATGATGCTGACGCAGTTCTTTCACTCGATGAAGTTCTTGCTTTCGAGGCTACTCATGGAGCTATCCCAGAAGGATCGGCAGTATTTCTTCGCACCGGATGGGAAGATAAGAATCAGGATTCAGTTGCATATGCCGGTGAGCCAGGAAATCTTCGTTTCCCAGGATTCGGTGTGGAAGCAGCGGAGTACTTAGTCTCAACTCGAAAAATCGTCGGACTTGGTATCGACACCTTGGGAATTGATTCTGGGGCCGCAACAAGTTTTCCAGTTCACTCACAAATCACCCACCCTAAGGGACTCTGGCATTTAGAGAATCTGCAGAACCTCAAACTTCTGCCACCACTTGGCGCATGGGTGGTCGTCGGAGTTCTCCCACTTGTTGGAGGATCTGGAAGCCCTGCACGTGTAATTGCTCTGCTGCCGTGACTTCGAACTCTTGGATGATTCAACCAGCAGGACCTGCCTCTGAGGCGCTTGCTGCACTGCCTTTAGTCGATCACCACGTTCATGGTGTGGTTCGCGAGAACCCATCTGTTGAGTCGTTTGCGCACATGATTACGGAGTCGGATAGAACTCCTTCCTCTCTTGAACAGGCGATGAATACCCAAGTTGGTTTCGCGGTTCGGCGTTGGGTCGCTCCACTTTTGGATTTAGAGCAGTCAGTATCTGCGGCAGAGTATTTTCGACGTCGCACCGAATTAGGTGGAGAAGAAGTCAATCGCAGATTACTTCAGGCATCTGGAATCGGTCATTACTTTATTGAGACCGGTCTTCGGGGTAGCGATATGCAGGACCCCGCTGGCATGGCCAGGTTAAGCGGTTCGAAAGTAGATGAAGTTATCCGCATCGAAACGATTGCTGAAGAAGTCGCTCGCTCTGGAGTTTCTGCAGCAAACTACGCCGACCAATTTGCTTTGACGCTCGCGAATGAATCTAAGAACGCCGTTGGCTTAAAGAGCATTGTTGCCTATCGCATTGGCTTGGACTTCGACCCAACTTCACCGTCTGTCCTTGAGGTAGAGAGCGCTGCGGGCAGATGGTTAGCCGAAGTTGAATCAACGGGTAAGGCGCGCGTCAGCGATCCAATTCTTTTGCGTCACTCCATTTTTACGGCTGCAACGCTAAATAAGCCATTGCAATTTCATATTGGTTTTGGTGATCCTGATCTGGATCTGCATCGATGCGATCCATTGCTGATGACCAACTTGATTCGGGATTTCGAGAAGCGCCAGATTCCAGTGATGTTGCTCCATACCTATCCATTCCAACGCAATGCGGGATACCTAGCTCAGATGTTCCGCAATGTTTATATGGATGTTGGTTTGGCGGTTAATTACACTGGCGCACGTTCGAACGCGGTGATCGCAGAGTCCTTAGAGCTTGCCCCATTCCATAAAATTTTATTCTCATCGGATGCATGGGGATTATCCGAACTTACATACTTAGGCGCGATGCTCTTTCGTCGCGGCTTAGGTGAGTTGCTAGATTCATTTGTGGCGCGCGGTGATTGGTCCGTTGCAGATGCGATCTCTGTAGTTCAACAGATCGGCCACGACAACGCACTTTTGGCATACGGTATCCACGGTTAACGAGACGAGGGAAGATGAAGAAGAAAGAAGTAGTTAAGGCAGCCGAAGATAACAACCTGCGCCTCGTTCGTTTTCTCTATTGTGATTTGGCCGGAGTCATCCGCGGTAAGACCGTTCATGCCTCTCAACTTGAGTCAAAGATTCAGGAAGGTGTAGGTCTCACTCGCGCACAGAATGCCGTAAACCTCTTTGAAGATCTCGTAGCGGTCGAAGGTATGGAGCCAGTCGGCGAGGTCCGCATCGTTCCAGATTCCAATACTTTTGCCGTTCTTCCTTGGCTTGATAGGACCGCTTCGATGTTTAGCGACCTTCAGGAGAAAGATGGAAGTGAGTGGGGCGGATGTACGCGATCGGTTCTCAAGCGCGCACTTGCAGCCCTCGATGCCCAAGGTATCGAGTTGATGTCAGCTTTCGAATCTGAGTTTTACCTTGCTACTCCATCTGAGTCCGGACCAGTCCCTTGGATGAATGGCCCTTGCTACTCCAGTTCTGGAATGGATCGCGCAAGTGAAGTTACCGATCGCATGGTCGATAACCTTGTCGCGCAGGGAATTGTTGTCGAGCAAGCGATCAATGAGTATGGACCAGGACAGCAGGAGATCGCTATTAAATATGGACCAGCGTTGCAATCAGCCGATCGCCATCTGCAATTTCGTGACACGATTCGCGGAACTGCCGAAGTTGAATTTGGTCTACTCGCATCGCTCGCTCCAAAGCCATTTAAAGATGGAATTGGATCAGGAGCGCACTTACATTTCTCACTCTGGGATAAAGAGAAGAAAGTGAATCTCCTCTTCAATGAGCAGGAGCCAACAAAGATTTCAGAGTTCGGAAAATCTTTTGTCGCTGGAATCTTGGAGCATCTTCCAGGTCTCCTCGCTCTCACATGCCCTTCCTATGTTTCATTCTTACGTTTGCAACCACAGGCGTGGGCTGGAAATACGATTTCGTGGGGTTATGACAATCGCGAGTGTGCAGTTCGAGTAGCAAGCCCATTTAAGGGTCGCGAGATGCAATCTATTAACTTGGAGTTAAAGGCATGCGACGGTTCTGCCAATCCATACCTGGCCCTGGCTGGAGTTATCTTGGCTGGCATGGATGGTGTGGCTCGTGGGCTCAAAGCTCCAGAGCCGGCTCACCGCGATCCTTCCTTGCTGAGCGATTCCGAGAAGATTGCTTGTGGGATCAAGCCATTCCCGACCACCCAACTCGAAGCCCTTGAGGCGCTCGAGCGCGACTCGGTTCTGACCGAAGGTTTGGGTGAATTGATGACTCGGGCTTACCTCGCGACGCGTCGAGCTGAAAATGCCAAGGCTTCGGAAAAGGGCGATGAATGGGCTCGCTTGGAGACCTTTAGCACCTTCTAACGCTCCGCCTGCGCTCAGATCTGCTGCTTTGGGGGACCGATTTCTCCCGCGTGGTGCCCCGCTGATACCCTTTGTCCACAAGCGAGAAGACGCGCCTTCGTGAATCACACCGAGGCCCTCGTGACAGTCAAAGGAGTGCCACCATGGCCCTAAAGCCAGAAGAAAAACTAGAAATCATCACCAAATACGGCGCTTCTGCCACTGACACCGGAAGCCCAGAGGCACAAATTGCCCTGCTCTCGCGTCGTATCGAAGAAATTACCGAACACCTCAAGACAAATAAGAATGATCACCACAACCGTCGTGGTCTCTTGTTGTTGGTTGGTAAGCGTCGCCGTCTGCTGCAATACCTTGCAAAGACAGATGTCACGCGTTACAGAGCGATTATCGAAAAGCTCGGTATTCGTCGTTAATTAATAGATATTAATTAATTAGAAATATTTAAGTAACAGCTCTCTCATTAGTAAATCGGTCCTCGGTAGTGGTTTACGGACCTGCGTCCGTGAACTTCGATCGAAGATCCATTTCCTAACGTGAGAGAGCTGAGAAATGGAGATGACCCATGGAGGGTCCAGATGTTAAGTTCGCCGTTGCCACAATTGATAACGGTAAGTATGGAAAGCGCGAAATCCGTTTTGAAACCGGTCGCCTAGCACGTCAAGCCGCGGGAACCGCGCTTGTTTATCTCGATGATGATTCAATGTTGCTCTCTGCAACAACTGCCTCAAAGCAGCCTAAGGATCAATTCGACTTCTTCCCACTCACAGTGGATGTTGAAGAGCGTATGTACGCCGCAGGAAAGATCCCTGGATCATTCTTCCGTCGTGAAGGTCGCCCTTCAGAAGATGCAATTCTCACCTGTCGTTTGATCGACCGCCCACTTCGCCCAGCATTCGTAAAGGGTCTGCGCAATGAAGTTCAGGTTGTTGTCACCGTTATGGCATTGAACCCAGATCATATGTATGACGTGCTTGCTATCAACGCAGCATCAATGTCTACACAACTTGCAGGACTTCCATTCTCTGGTCCGATCGGTGGCGTTCGCGTTGCATTGATCGAAGGACAATGGGTTGCATTCCCAAATCACTCTGATTTGGAGAAGGCAGTCTTTGACATGGTGGTTGCTGGTTCTATCGCTGGTGATGACATTGCAGTCATCATGGTTGAAGCAGAAGCAACAACTCAGACACTCGATCTCATCAAGGCTGGCGCACAAGCTCCAACCGAAGAGATCGTTGGTCAAGGTCTTGAAGCTGCAAAGCCATTTATCCGCGCTCTGTGCGATGCACAGAACGAACTCGCAAAGGTTGCTGCAAAGCCAACTGGTGAGTTCCCTGTCTACCTTGATTATCAAGATGATGTTTATGCCGCCGTTGAGGCAGCAGCGGGTGCTCAGATTTCAGAGGCTCTTACAATTGCAGGAAAGCAAGATCGCGAAACTAAGCTTGATGAAGTTAATGCTGCTACCAAGCTTGCTCTTGCAACAGAGTTCGAAGGGCGCGAGAAGGAAGTTTCTGCTGCGCTTCGCTCTGTAACTAAGAAGTCAGTCCGTCAGCGTGTA
>Ga0208506_1000555_pt1 | contig 11377 bp, 8 predicted proteins | sample CryBogCBH29Jul08_FD_184616 | JGI IMG/M metagenome (GOLD analysis project Ga0208506, IMG submission 184616) | Freshwater microbial communities from Crystal Bog, Wisconsin, USA - CBH29Jul08 (SPAdes) | ecosystem: Environmental > Aquatic > Freshwater > Lake | place: Crystal Bog, Wisconsin, USA... | reverse complement strand
GCCTCTTACAGCGTAGGCTTCGTCGTTTTCAAATATCATGTCGCCGCCAATGTTGATGTTGGTGTTCTGTACGGCGGTGAAGACATCGAGCGGAGTAAGCCCCAATGAGGCGAGCTTGCCGGGGTTTACCTTGATCTCATACGTCTTTGTTTTGCCGCCAAAGGCATTCAGATCGCCTACGCCGGGCACAGAGCGCAACCTTCGGTCTATGACCCAATCCTGAATGGTTTTCAACTCGCGCACATCGCGGAAAGAGCTTTTTATTGTATACCGAAATATTTCACCGGTCGGGCCTGTAGGGGGTTGCAAAACGGGGGTAATGCCCGGTGGCAGATTGGCATTATTGATCAAGCTCATTACCTGCATCCGCGCCTGTGGGTCTTTTACATCGTCTTCAAAAATCAGTTTGACAAACGACAGCCCGAATATGCTGGTGGAACGCAGGCTAATCTTTTGCTGCACGGGGTTGAGCGCTATTTCTATGGGTATGGAAATATATTTTTCCACCTCCTCTGCACTGCGACCCGGCCACTGAGTAATGACATCAATCTCGGTGTTGGTAACATCAGGGAAAGCCTCAATGGGCATCTGGCGGAACACGATGATACCAGACACAATAAGCGCTGATGCCATGAATAAGATAAAAAATTTGTTCTTTAAAGAGAATGCTACAATAGCTCTTAAAAACTTGGTCATTTTCTGTTTGCTTTTTAGTTATTCAACTCGCTATAAATCTGTAATGCATTGGATGCTATGATTGTTTCTCCTCCGTTTACCCCCGCTTTCAGGTATACTTTATCGCCCACTTTATTCAGAATTTCAACCGGCGTAATGTCGGCATCACCTTTGCCTTTGTATACCAGTACAAAGTAGCGGCTGGTTTCATAAACCAGGGCAGACGCCGGAATACAAAGAGCCTGTTGCCCTGTTATGTTTGATACCACAACACTGGCATACATCTGTGGCTTCAGGATGTATTCAGGGTTTTGTAGCACTACTCTTACTTTTACTACCTTGCTGGCGGGGTCAAGCACATTCAGTATTTTATCAATTTTGCCACGAAAAACCTTGTCGGGTTCTGAGAGAATCTTTACCTGCGCAGAATCGCCTATGTGTACTTTTTCTATGTTGGCTTCATAAACATTGGCTTGCACCCAAACATCTTTCAGGTCCGAAATGGTGAACAAATTGGCGCCATTGTCGGGCCGCACTGTGGTATTGTTGGTTACATTTTTCTGAACAAGGAAGCCATTGATGGGAGATCGGATCACATACTCGCCGTTTACATTGTCGCTGTTTATTTTCAGGATTTTTTTTGCCGTTTCCAATGCCGACGCCGCCTGGTCGTAGGCAACCTGCGCATTAGTGACATCGAGAACCGAAGCTAAACCACTATTGTAAAGGTCGTTTGTAGCGTCCAGTTGTTTTTTTGTGGCTTTGAGGGTGGTTTCAGCTATTACCAGGTTGTTGCTGTAGCCTGCCATTTCCGAGCTTTTTACTATGGCCAGCACTTGCCCGGCCGTTACATAATCTCCAAGTTGCACGCGGATGTCTTTGACATTGCCACTCACCAGAGAGAAAATATTCACTTGTTTGTCCTGATCAAAGTCTACCATACCGGTGAGTGCCAAATTGCTGGTGTAGGGCTGTAGCTTCACGGTATCCAGCACCAGTGTGCGCAACAGCGAATCCGGGATGGTATATTTTATTTTCTCTTCCGGTTTGGCTTTATTGCCTTCGCAGGAAGCAAGCAGTTGAGCGCCGAAGGCGATAAACAAAACAGGCGCAAGCAGCCTGTAAAAACGAATATTTGTTCTGTTTGTCATTTTGATATTGCGTAATTACTTGTTATAAAAATCAGTACCGGTCAGGTAGTTCAGGCTTTCGAGCGCCGCAACTTTGTTGTTTAATATGGTATTGAACTGAACTACATTTTGTTTGTACGAGTCGTAAAACGTGAGAAAAGTGAGCAGGTTCACATTTCGCTTCATGTAGTTGTCCAGCATTTCTTTTGCCAGGCGGTCGAAGTGATGTGAGAAGCCGGTATCCATTTCTTTATAGAGCCTGTCTGCATCTATGGCTTTTTGTAGCCCGCGGGCAACCTGCTCGTCGGTAGTTTTTTCGGTCAGTTCCAGATCTGCCTTATTATAATCAACCAGGATTCGGGCATTCTTTATGTTGCCCTGATTGCGGTTGAAGATCGGGATGTCTATACCAAGTGAAAGCGAGTTGAAGTCGGTATAGTAGCTGCCATGTCGGTCTAAGTTTAATCCAACGGTGAGGTCGGGCACGGCGAGCGCTTTTTGCAGAGTGTAGTTCTGATGGGCGAGTAACAGATTATCGCGGGCTATCATCAGGTCGGTGCGGTGCGCTTCTGCCGAATCCAGTAAAGTCTTTATGGAGACAGTGGTAACGTCCTGATCCATCAATGTATTGTTTACTTCGGGTATGTAGTAAAAGTTCGGCTTGGTTTGCAGAAACAGCCTGAACTGGCTTTCCTGGTCATTAATATTATCAATCACCCCCTGGTATTCGCTTTGCAGCGAATATAATTGCGCCTGTACCTGCACTATTTCAGACTCGGCTACATATCCCTTGCCCTGCACTTCCTTATAGGCGGCAACGACCTTTTTTAATGCATCTATTTCTTCCTGATAAACTTTGGCTGTTTGCTGCAGGTAATAGATATTGTAAAAGGTGCTGCGCAATCCGTATTTTAGTGTTCGCAGGAGGTCGTAAAGATTGTCTTCCGCCAGTTTGTAATTGGATTCGGCAATGTGTACCTGCTTTTTTATCTTATGAGAAAGCACAATGAGTTGCGATACCTGATAGGCTTCCTCCGCATCTGCGCCTAATTCAAACCATTTGTTTGTTTCCGGATGATAGGCGGCCTGAGTGAAATTAAAATTAGGATTCGGATACAATTTCGCCTGAATGATGAGCGCCCTGGTAGCATCCACATTTAATTTCTGGGCTATTATTTGCAGATTGCTATCCATAAACGTTTTTTCAGCGTTCGCGAGGTTTATCTTAAGGGTATCCTGCTTTGAAGTGGCAAATGCCCAAAATGGGAACCAGGCAAAAACAATCAGGAGGATGAAGCTATTTTGTTTCGATATTTTTTGGACTAAAGCCATGATTTTGCGGTTGATGGTGCAAAGCACGATGGGCTCTATTAGGAAGCGTTTAGCGGCACATTAAAAAGCGATTAACCGCAAATTAGAATGCTCTAATTCAATTGGTTTTATATTTTAATTAGTGAAACTTTGGACCCAATAGCTCAATAATGGGTTAGTTTTGTGAAGTAAAAAGTTTACTATGAATATTTTGTTGGTAGAAGACGAGATAAAAGTTGCCGAGTTTATTAAGAAAGGTCTGGCGGAACAGGGGCACCAGTTAGTGAATGTATTTGATGGGATCTTTGGTGAAAAGATGGCTTTGGAGAATGAATTTGATGTGATCATCCTTGATGTGATTCTGCCGCACCGAAGCGGTGTGGAAGTGTGCAAAACCATTAAAAAGTTCAAGCCGGATGTGCCGGTGTTGATGCTGACAGCGCTCGGCACAATCCAGGACAAGGTTACCGGATTTAATGCGGGTGCCGATGATTACCTCGTAAAGCCGTTTCATTTTGAAGAATTGCTGATGCGCATTAATGCGCTGGGACGCAGAAAAATGTTTACGTCCCCCGGCAATGTTTATGAAGTGTGCGATCTGGAAGTGGATAGCTACAAAAAAGTAGTAAAGCGGGCAGGTAAAGAAATAGCGCTCACGGCAAAAGAGTTTGCGTTACTGGAATTGCTAATCGTGAACAAAAACAGGGTTTTATCAAGGAGCTTTATTGCAGAAAGTGTTTGGGGAATTGATTTTGACCGGGGCACCAACGCGATTGACGTGTATATCAACTATCTCAGGAAGAAAATTGACAAAGGTTATGATAAAAAATTGATACATACGGTAATAGGCATGGGCTATGTGCTCAAAGATTCATAGATTACCCTGACCAAATAACTAAAAAAATAAATTTTTCTCGCTGAATAAAAAAACTTTTGATTACGAATTTTCGGAATTAAAATAGGTTCACGCAAAGGCGCAAAGTCCGCAAAAAGCGAGTATTTTCTTAGCGAACTTTGCGCCTTTGCGTGAAATTTGTCGGTCATACAAACTGCGAGGCATTAGGGGTAATGAGATTAAAATAGGATAGACGATGAAAATAAGAAACAGATTGTCCATACAATATACGCTCACATTTGCAGCGATATTGCTGTTGGTGCTTTCCAGCATTTTTCTGATTGTAGAGCGCAACCGGAAATCTGATTTCTATAATAGGCTTACAGACAGGGCTTACACAGTGGGGCAGTTGTTTCTGGCAGAAGATAATCTATCGAAAGAAAAGTTTGAGGAAGTGCAGAAAAAGTACCCGTTATACCTGCCGCACGAATCTGTAAATATTTATGACGCCCAATACAATCCGGTTTTTATCAATCAAAAGTCCAGTCAGTGGCCGAGGGCGACGGTAGAGAATGTTGTCAACCAAAGGCATGTTCAGTATGAGAGCGATGGGGTGCAGAATGTTGGGATTTATTATGAAGACAATTCAGGCAATTTCGTTGTTTTGGTATCGGCGTTCGACCAGTATGGTTATGACCGAAGGCGGCAGTTGTTCTGGATATTGACATTTTCTTTTACAATATCGGTAGTTGTCATGTTTTTTCTGGGGCAGTGGTTTGCCTGGACGGCATTGGCGCCCATTACCAAAGCCATCCGCGAGGTAAAATTTATTAGATCTACCAGTTTGAACCGCCGGTTGCAGTCAAGGGCAAGCAAGGACGAAATAAATGAACTCGTTACTACATTCAATAATCTATTGGAGCATTTGGAGCAATCTTTTGATGCGCAACGCTCGTTTGTAAACAATGCATCGCACGAATTGCGTACGCCGCTCACATCTATAATCGGGAATATAGAAGTAACGCTGGCTTTCGACCGGAGCGTGGATGAATATAAAGCCACGCTAAAAAGCGTGCTGTCTGTTACCGAAAAGTTGAATGAACTGGTGAACAGCTTGTTTGAGCTCGCGCAGACAACTATCAACGTGAGCGATTTTGAGGATGTGCGGCTTGATGAACTGATCTGGCAGGTGAAAGACGAATGGATGAACAAAGTAGCAGGCAGCGAGATAGAACTTGTATACAACCTTGTTGCAGATACTGATAAATTTACCATAAAAGGCAAGCCGGATTTATTGTATATAGCATTAGGTAATATTTTGAACAATGCTATAAAATTTTCGGGCAACAAGCCTGTGCAGTGCGTTATTGAAAGCAAGCCTGATGCCACCGTAATCCGCATCAGAGACCAGGGGATAGGGGTGAGCCCTGATGTGATAGGCGATATCTATAAGCCGTTCAGGCGCGGAGCCAATGCGCTTGAATTTTCGGGTTTGGGTATCGGGTTGTCGCTCACGGAAAAGATATTGCTGCTGCATAATGCAACTATAAGCATCAATGCCGATTATAAGGACGGGGCGGAGTTTGTGATTTCGTTCCCTGTGGGTGGGTGATGACCCGCAATTTTTAAAAAAGATTCAGGTCGCAGCTGTGAAAAATCTTGCAAATTGTGATTGAAGCAGGACTCTGCAAAATTTGTTTTACATGGCATGACACTTTTCGTACTGTGGCATGACATTTTGTGTCATGCCATGGGAAAAATTGTTTGAACATGATTAAAAAGATTAAAGGATGGGCAGGATTTTATTTGCAAACAAATTATTGAACTCCGATTCTGTTACGGTATTTTGTTCGTCAGGCTCATTGAGCGTATTAGTTAGTTGCAACAATTGTTTTTCAGATAGACCGCTTGTAATATCGGTATTTTTATCCAGGTCATAAACATGCAATGTATCTTCAAGAAGAATCAGCATTTTTTCATCAAAAATGCCATTTATTTGGTTCACCAAATTCTGTTTTCTTTCATTAATGTTCATAAAAACAATTTTATAATTACGTGTTAGTAATAAAGCCGGTCTGTTAATCAAAATTAAGTAAAATTCAATTGTTCTCAAAAATTTGCTCGTATTGACCTTTGTGGAAGATACAAATTTCTGAATTGTTTTCTCCTAATTGCCCAAATGTCCCATTTGGGTGGGCGATTTGGGTTTATGATTTTTTTTAGATTGATCAGGTGAGTTGTCTGAATCACGGATTAAAAGGATGATACGGAACTCCACGGATGCTGTGGTGGATGAGAGACTGAGGTTTTGGATTGATATGGGTGTGCATGACTAGCTCGCTGGTAGTTGGGGGTTGCAAACCCCCACCCAGGTGGTACGGAATAGCATCCCGAACAGCAGGTGCCGGGGATTTTCATTTTGCTAAAATCGGCAATACAAAATTCATAGTTATACGCGTAAAGAATTCGCAAATAGCACGCTAATACATTACTGAACCAAACAGAATCAATTAATCTATTATTAAGCGCCATCTAACCCCACTTTAATCATTAACCACTATTAATCAATTTTTAACTACTTTCTAATTTTTTCATAAGTAGCTCCTAATATGCCGACTCCAATTTTGAGGTCTAAAAAAATAGGTATAAAAAATGAGGAAGATGTGCATGATAAATTGTAGAAGTATTGCTTTGTCATTGCTCTTACTGGTATTACCGGCAATGCTAAAGGCAGCAGATAAAATGCTGCATGGAAAAGTAAAAGAAAAGCAGACCGGACATGCTGTAGAAGGAGTATTCATTACCGTAAAGGAGGTGCCTGGCGCTGGTGCAATGAGCGATTCGTTGGGAGCGTTTGAGTTTTCGGTGCCAGACACTGCTCTTACCCTTAATATTTCCGGGATCAATTACAAGCCTATTCAGGTAATGGTGAAAGCCGGCGATAATAATGTGAGTATTGAGCTTAGCGCAGAAGGTCACCAGATGAACGAGGTAGTTGTGACTGGCTATACCAAACAAACAAGAAATAAGACAACCGGCTCCATCAGCTCGGTGAGCATGTCATCTATAGAAAATAGTCCGGTTGGCTCACTGGATGTGATGCTGCAGGGTCAGGTGCCGGGAATTTACGTGGGTACGCCGACCGGGCAGCCGGGCGAGGCTGGTCGAGTCACACTACGGGGACTCGGTTCAATAAACGGAGATACTAATCCGCTGTACATTCTGGATGGCGTTCCCATTGCTCCCTACTCTTATGCTGCTTTGAACCCGGACGATTTTGAGAGTGTAACCGTGCTGAAAGACGCAGCTTCTACCGGACAGTACGGATCGCGCGGGGCGAATGGAGTAATCGTTATTACCAGCAAAAAAGGAAAGCCCAATAGCGACGGAAAGACCCATGTGAGCTTCAAAACGCAAATGGGTGTATCGGAAGTGAACGCATCACATGTAAACCTGATGAATACGGATCAGGCGTTAGCATACCAGGATGTTCTCAAGAACCCTGCGCTTCCAGGCTGGGAATATGCTGCCGACAATCCTGCCAACCAGGTGAGCGCAACTGCAGCAGCCCATGCAGCACACGAGCTCGACAGCATTAAAAAAATTAATACAAACTGGACGAAGGTATTGTTGCATAATGCACCCACCCAATCGTACGACCTGAACCTTGACGGTGGCAAGGGCAACACAGCCTTTTATATATCAGGACAATACCTGAATCAACAAGGAATTGCGCTGAACTCGGGGCTAAAACGCTATAGTTTGAATACCAAAATAGAGAACACAAGCGGTAGGCTCAAATCTACACTAACGCTTGGGCTGGCGACCGCAACCATTAATTTTATTCAGGACGAAGGGGTAGCTACAAGCGGCGCCACGGTAGGCGGGGGAGGAATCTCATCGCTCAACCCTATAGCTTCTATCTATTATGCCATGCCATACACCACACCCACCAGCACTCCGGGACCCGGCAACTTCGGTGCAGACGCTCTGAGCATTTACAACAACAGCCTGCGGCAGGACAAGCAGTTTAAAAGTATAGCTTCGCTCAATGAAAGTTACACCATAACCGATAATCTATCGTTGAACCTGACCATGGGGTACGATTACCAGACAGACCAGTTTACACAATATTTCACGCCGGACTCTTATCTGGGTATGCAACAAGCCAATGGACAGCAGGGTTCGTACCAGGACAGCTTATCGCACAGGTTTGCTTATGTGATTACTGGCGGACTCAGATATGATAAACAATGGGGTAAAAACGAACTGGAAGCCAACCTTCTTACAGAGGAAGACCGTACAATCGGAGGCGCTTTTGGCTACACCGGTTATGGTATCAACGGCCAATTGTACAACACACCTGCTGGAATAACGCAGGGCACGCAGACCAATAATTTCATCCCTGTGTTATCGGGCAATACTGCCCCCAACAATATTTTGCTTTCGGAAATAGCTCTGTTGCGGTATTCTTTTCAGGAAAAATACACCCTGACGGGTAGCCTCAGAGAAGACGGCTCATCGCAGGCGCCGGTGGCTAACAGGTACAAGACTTTTTATTCCGTAGGCGGAGGCTGGAATGTAATGCAGGAAGACTTTATGAAGCACAACAAGATTTTTTCTTATTTACGGGTGAGAGGCAGCTACGGACTTACCGGCAATGCCGGCGGCTTTATGGCTGACGCCTATTCTCCTGATTTTGGATATCGCAATCTTTATGTGCCAACCAACTACAATGGGCTGAATGCAGTTGTGCCTGTAACGCCGGGCAATCCTAACTATAATTGGGAGGTAAGCCATCAAAGCGACCTGGGCGCGGAAGCCGGATTTTTGAAAGGCAGAGTACGCACGGAGCTTGACCTCTATAACCGGTTGACAACAGGTCTCTTCCTCAACCAGAACACATCGCTCACCACAGGGTTTCCTTTTATCTCAGACAATGCTGGCACCATCCGCAACAGGGGTGTGGAAATAATGTTGCAGGGCGATGTAATAAAAAACAAAGCACTAACGCTTACACTTGGCGCTAACCTGGCGTATAACCAGAATACAGTTATGAGTCTGGGCGGGCAGAGCGAAATCTTTACCGATCAGGCCACGATGAATTTGCCCGGATATGCTTTGGGCACATTTTATGCAGTTCGCTTTGCTGGCGTGGATCCTAAAACCGGTGCGCCTCTATACCTTGACAAAAACGGCAATGTAACCAGTGTGTATAATGTTGCCAATGCTGTACCCATGAAAGGCAAAACCTATGACCCGCCCTGGAAGGGAGGTGTAACACTGAGCCTTAAGTACAAACGCTTTGATGTATCTGTTCTGGTTAGCCTCATCAGGGGCATGTACAGGATGAGTTATCCCTATTTCTATTCTCATTCTGCCGACCCTAACAACCAACAATACAACCAGTCGGCAGATATGCTGGCTGTATGGCAGAAGGTGGGAGACAAGAGTCCTTTTGCAGGCGCAGGCTACACCAGCTATCTCACATCGCAGGATATTATAAGTTCAGACTACATTAAACTCAGAAACGTGAATATCTCCTACAACGTGCCACTCAGGGATAAGGCAATGAGGTATGTGAGCAGCCTGCAGGTATTTGCCAACGGACAAAATCTGCTCACCATTATGAAATGGCAAGGTTTTGACCCTGAGGATGCCAACGACATTGCCCAATATGAATATCCGATGCCACGAATATTTACAGGCGGAGTAAAAATTGTATTTTAACAGAACCAATAATCTAATTATGACTAAGGTAAAAAATTTCGGAATATTCGCTTTAATACTGTTTGCTTGCAGTTGCAACAAACAACTCAACATCATGCCCACAGACCAGATTGACGGTAGCGTGGTTTTTAACAACATATCTGATTTAAACAAAGGCGTGCTGGGGGTGTATGCGGATATGAATGAAGAATACTTTTTGCAACTGGGATCAATTCCTGCAGATGAATGCCGGATAGGCCCGGCCAACAATGGCGCTAATGGAAATGCCCAAAGCCTCTTTGACTGGGCAGAATCGTCGGGCGATCTCACGGTAACCAATCCGTGGAGCAACGCTTACCAGGCAATATATCAGGCCAACAAAGTTTTGGCGGCTATTGATAAAGTACCGGTTAGTTCATCCGGCGACAGCATTCAAAAGGCATATCTGAAAGCGGAATTGCTGGGCATCAGGGCTTTTGAACATTTTCAATTGTACAGGGCTTATGCCTATTCGCCGATGTACAACGCTGGCGCACTTGCGGTTCCTTATGTGACGAATACTGATATCAACGCCAAGCCGTCCAGACCAACCAGTACTGTGTTCTTCAATTCGCTGGTACAAGACGTAAAGAGCGCTGCGGCTGTGTTGGGTAATTCGGCAAATAATCCTGTAAGTGGCGATAATACCCGCCTTAGCGGTCTGGCGTTGATGGCTCTGCAGGCTCGGATAGCGCTTTACTGCACCAACTGGTTGCTTGCTGACAGTATGGCTACACTGGTGATCAATAATGCACCATTGGCCACAATAGAGCAGTTCCCGCAAATATGGGAAGGGCAGAGCAATGCCGAAATGATCTTCAAACTGAAGAGGACAAACCAAAGTACAGTAAGGCCGGGCGATGTGTTTTATAACGTTCCGTTTGGATTGGTGTATTTCGCGCCGTCGCAAAAGCTTCTGCAACTGTACGACACGGTGAACGATGTGCGTTATGCCAGCTATTTTGCCACATATGATTCGCTAACACAATCGGGAGAATTGCCCTGGGTAGTGAAAAAGTACGCAGGGAGCGCCGGAGCGCAGAATATAGCAGACGTGCCGGTGTTCCGAACAGCCGAAATGTACCTGATACGAGCCGAGGCACTCATGAAGCTTGGGAATGTGGCCGGTGCCGGAAACGACATCAATACCCTGAGGGCTGCCCGAATAAATAGCTATAAAAAAAAGACATTTGACGCAGCCTCAATACAGGATGCTATCATGAGTGAAAGGTACAAAGAACTTGCATATGAGGGCCACCGATTTTATGACCTTCGAAGGACTGGATTAAATGTAGTTCGGAATACATCCGATTTACCATCCGGATTCACCAATACGACGCTGGCACCAGGAGATATGTATTACTACATACCGATACCGCAGGCAGAAGTATTGGCAAATCCGAATATTAATCCGAACAATCCAGGATGGTAAGAATGTCATTACTTTATATATTTTGATAAACGAGGTGAATCCGAACATCGGGTCGAACCCTTGATATTGCATAGGATGGCAATCGGGAGATTAGCTTCGCTGAGAAAAGTTGCCGTCCTTTGCGACATAGTTGGCAAACTACGCTGAGCCGGGGGGAGCAGGAATTTATTGATACTTGAAAATTCCCATAATGTTGGTTTTGCAGTGGATACCGTATTGAATGTCCGGTAGAACACGAATAAATAA
>Ga0208506_1000549_pt1 | contig 11448 bp, 9 predicted proteins | sample CryBogCBH29Jul08_FD_184616 | JGI IMG/M metagenome (GOLD analysis project Ga0208506, IMG submission 184616) | Freshwater microbial communities from Crystal Bog, Wisconsin, USA - CBH29Jul08 (SPAdes) | ecosystem: Environmental > Aquatic > Freshwater > Lake | place: Crystal Bog, Wisconsin, USA... | reverse complement strand
ATTATTATGAGAATCTGACTGAAGATTCACTGGAAGATACAATTAAAAAATTATCCAAAAATTAAATGCTTAGTAAAAAAGATAGAATTTTTACAAACTTAAATGGGGCCGATGAGGTTGACTTGGCTTCATCAAAAAAGAGAGGCGATTGGGTTGGAACTAAAAAGATCCTATCTTGTACTCCTGAACAGATCATAGAAGAAATTGCAAAATCTGGCTTAAGAGGAAGGGGTGGGGCTGGTTTTCCAACTGGAAAGAAATGGGGAATGATGCCAAAAAAATCGGACTTACCGAAATATCTCATAGTGAACGCAGACGAGAGTGAGCCTGGAGCTTGTAAAGACAGGGACTTATTGCGTTACGAGCCTCATAAACTCCTTGAGGGTATATTATGTGCGTGTTATGCGCTTCAAGCTAACACTTGTTATATTTATATTCGTGGTGAATTTCATAAAGAGGCTATGATACTGGAAAGTGCATTAGAAGAGGCATACGATTGTGGTTTATTAGGCAAAAATGCTTCTGGTACAGGATTTAACTGTGATGTTCATATACATAGAGGTGCAGGTGCTTATATCTGTGGTGAGGAGACAGCCTTGATAGAAAGCCTTGAAGGCAAGAAAGGGTTTCCAAGATTAAAACCTCCATATCCTGCTATATGTGGCTTATACTCATGCCCTACTATAGTTAATAACGTAGAGTCCATATGCAATATTTCAACTATTTTAAAGCGTGGAGCTGATTGGTTTGCTTCGTTGGGCGCGAAAAACAATTCTGGTACAAAAATTTTCAGTATTTCAGGTCATGTTAATAAACCTTGTAATATCGAAGAAGAGATGGCAGTCCCACTGAAATATTTGATACAAAAATACGCCGGAGATGTTGTAGGAGGATGGGACAATCTACTTGCGGTGATTCCAGGTGGTGCTTCAACTCCTTTGATTAAAAAGGATGCGTGCGAAGATGCAAGAATGGATTTTGATAGCTTGCACTCTCTTGGTACGGGGCTTGGAACTGGTAGTATTATTGTAATGAACAAATCTACAGATATAATACATGCAATAGAGAGGCTTAGTCACTTTTTTATGCATGAATCTTGCGGGCAGTGTACCCCATGTCGTGAAGGGACTGGTTGGATGTGGCGTATAGTAAAAAACATGAGGACTGGTGATGCAAAGATTAAGGATATCGATAAATTATACGATATTAGTACTCAAGTTGAACACCATACGATTTGTGCACTTGGTGATTCTGCCGCTTTGCCTGTGCAGGGTTTGATAAAGAATTTTAGAAAAGAACTTGAGAATAGAATTAGGTCCTAGATTATGGTGGAAATAATTATAGATAGTAAAAATATTCACATAGAGAAAGGCAGCTCTATTATTCAAGCTTGTGAAAAATCGGGGATTGAGATACCAAGATTTTGCTATCATGAAAAGCTCAAAGTTGCTGGTAATTGCCGCATGTGTTTGGTGGAGGTTAATGGTAGGCTTGTAGCATCTTGCGCTATGGAGGTCAGCGAAGGTATGGTCGTTGATACTAAAACAGAAAATGTCAAAAAAGCTAGAGAAGGAGTAATGGAATTTTTGCTTATCAACCATCCATTAGATTGCCCTATATGCGATCAAGGCGGTGAGTGCGATCTGCAAGATCAAGCAATGAAATATGGTAAATGTTCTAGCAGATTTGAGGAAGATAAAAGATCTGTAAAAGATAAATATTTTGGGCCATTAATTAAGACTCAAATGACGCGCTGTATACACTGCACTAGATGTGTGCGTTTCGCTACAGACATAGCAGGGGTAGAAGAAATAGGGACTTTTGGTCGTGGAGAAAATCTTGAAATATCCACTTATCTAACAAAAACTATTACTTCAGAATTATCTGGGAATTTAATTGATGTGTGTCCTGTTGGTGCGCTGACATCGGCCCCTTATGCTTTCAAAGCAAGAAGTTGGGAACTAAAAAAAACTGAAACAATCGATGTTTCAGATGCTATTGGTAGCAATATTAGAGTGGATAGTAGAGGCATGCAAGTCCAGCGTATTTTACCTAGGCTCAATGAAGATATAAATGAAGAATGGATTTCTGACAAAACTAGATTTTTCTATGATGGGCTTAGTAATCAAAGACTTGACCGCCCCTATATTAGATCTGGTAATTATCTGAAAGAAGCTACATGGGAAGATGCTTTAGATTTGATCAAAGTCAGAGCAAAAGGTTTAAATGGCGACCAGATGGCTGCAATAGCTGGAGATATGGCTGATTGTGAGTCGATCATGGTGCTAAAAGATATTATGGATTATTTAGGCTCTCCAAATATTGATTCTGTGCCAAATGGAGTATATTTAGATTCTAGATCTCGTAGTTCTTATTTGTTTAATACTAGTATTGCAGGTATTGAGAATTCTGATTTATGTTTGTTGATAGGGGCTGACCCAAGGCACGAAGCAACTATGATTAACGCTAGGATTAGAAAAAGATGGCTAAGAGGCGGGTATAAAATTTTTTCTATAGGGCAAAAGTTAGATCTGACATATCCGGTAGAGCTACTTGGTAGCGATCCAAAGATTTTAGAGTCTATTTTAAAAGGCGAAGACAAGTGCGTCCCGGCTTTGAAGTCAGCAAAAAGACCTATGATGATAATTGGATATGGAGCTTTATCTAGGGAAGATGCTGATCATATTTTATATTTATGCAGCAAAATAGCAGAAAAATACGGTTTTATTGAGTCGGAATGGAATGGATTTAACATATTACACAGGTCAGCCTCAATAGTTGGGGCTTTGGATCTAAAATTTGTACCAGGGCCAGAAGGTATGCGGACCGGTGAGATCATAAATGCCACTATCAGTAATGACATTAAATTTCTTTATTTGCTTGGTGCAGATGATATTGATGTTAGAAATTTAAAAAACAGTTCTTTTATTGTTTATCAAGGTCATCATGGCGATAAGTCTGCCAACATTGCCGATGTAGTACTACCAGGTGCAGCTTTTACTGAAAAAGATGCAACATATGTTAATATAGAGGGCAGGATCCAGAGAGGCAGGTTATGCGTTGACCGAGTTGGTCAAGCTAAAGAAGATTGCGCGATATTACTTGAAGTTGCAGCTAAGTTGGGCGTTAAATTAAAATATCAAACAAAAGAAGAATTGCGCAAAGCTATGTGCTTGGTATCTAAAAACTTCTCTAACTTGGATAATATATCAAAAAACAAGTGGGTTGGATGTGGTAAGAAAGGCAGATTGAATTCTGATAAAATTAGCAGTTTACCAAATAACTATTACACGAGTAATGTTATTTGTAGAGCTTCAAAAACTATGGCTGATTGCGTAGATAAAATACAACGAGTAACTATTGTGGATTATGATCTTAGTTTGTGAGTATATAGAGATTTTTTATAAATATGCTATGAGCATAATTATGCTGATTCTCCCCCTGCTTCTATGCACTGCATATCTCACATATGCTGAGCGTCGCGTAATAGCTTTTATACAATTACGTAGAGGCCCAAATGTGACTGGCCCTTTTGGCTTATTACAGCCCCTTGCCGATGCTATCAAATTACTTTTTAAGGAGGTGATTATACCAAATAGGGCGGATAAATTTATTTTTCTTCTAGCGCCTATGGTTACTTTTATTTTAAGCCTTGTAGCTTGGGTAGTAATACCATTTTCTGATGAGGGGGCAATTGCTAATCTCAATGTTGGTGTTTTGTATCTTCTTGGTATATCTTCGCTCGGTATTTATGGAATAATTATGGCTGGCTGGGCAAGTAACTCACAATATGCTTTCCTAGGCGCTATAAGGTCTTCGGCTCAAATGCTTTCATATGAAATTTCGATTGGATTAATTATCGTTTGCGTGTTACTCGCCACCGGCTCACTAAATCTTAGCGAGATAGTTGTGGCTCAAAAAACTATGGATTGGAAGGTGAAGCTATTGTTGTTTCCAATGATGGTGGTGTTTTTTATCTCAATACTAGCGGAAACAAATAGACTGCCATTTGATTTGCCTGAGGCAGAATCGGAGTTAGTTGCTGGTTATAATGTTGAATACTCATCTATCACTTTTGCACTATTTTTCTTGGGTGAATATATGAATATGATGTTAACTAGCTCTATGTTGGTGTTATTATTTTGGAGTGGGTGGTTGCCACCGATAGATTGGCCTATTTTTTATATGGTGCCACCATTATTTTGGTTTTTGCTCAAAGTATCTTGTATATTGTTACTATTTCTAATAGTGAGAGCAACTTTCCCACGATATAGATACGATCAGTTGATGAGGCTTGGCTGGAAAGTGTTTTTGCCGCTAACATTATTTTGGGTTGTTTTGACTTCGTCGTTATTATTTATTTTTGATAAATTGCCATAATATGAAATGGATGAAATTAAAAGCTGTCCTAAAATCTTTTATGCTCTTTGAGCTTGTTAATGGGATGGCCCTGACTTTTAGCTATTTATTTAAGCCAAAAGTGACTATCAATTACCCATTTGAGAAAAATCCTATCAGCCCAAGATTTAGGGGTGAGCACGCTTTAAGAAGATATCCAAACGGAGAGGAGAGATGCATTGCTTGTAAATTATGCGAAGCAGTGTGTCCAGCTCAAGCCATTACTATAGAATCAGAGGAAAGAAAAGACGGAAGCCGCAGAACGACTAGATATGATATTGACATGGTAAAATGCATATATTGTGGTTTATGCCAAGAATCTTGTCCTGTAGATGCTATAGTGGAAGGTCCAAACTTTGAATTCTCTAAAGAGAGCCACGAAGAGCTGATATATACTAAATCGAAATTGTTAGAGAATGGTGATATGTGGGAGAAAGAATTGGCTCATATTTTAAAGTTAAATCAAAGGTCTAAATAATGTTTATATATAGTTCCTTATTTTATTTGTTTGCATCGCTTTTGGTTATTTCTTCTTTTGCTGTTGTCACAGTTAAGCATTCTGTTCATGCCGTTTTCTTTTTGATATTTTCTTTTCTAAATGTTTCTGGGCTATTCGTCTTACTAGGTGCGGAGTTTTTGGCTATGACTTTAGTTATAGTTTATGTAGGTGCCGTTGCTATTTTTTTCCTGTTTATAGTTATGATGATTGATTCAACTGATAGTGCTGATAAAGTTTATATTAGAAGGCACAGATTATTTTTAAGCCTGTTAGGTTTATCATTTTTTATTGAGTTAGTCCTTATTATTTGCTCTTCTCTTGCTATAAATCACGGAGGAATTGTTGCCTCTGGTATACCAATGATTATGGATGGAATAAAAAGCAATACACACCAAATTGGTTTGATTTTATATACGGACTATGGCTATTTATTTCAGATTTGTGGTTTGATCTTGTTTTCTGCAATAATAAGTTCAATAGTACTAACTCATAGAAAAAGCGATAAGTCAAACAAGAGACAAAATGTTAGAGATCAGATGCTACGAAATAAAAATAACTCTATAATATTATCGAACCCAAAACTAAGAGGCGGTGTGGATGTTGTCATTGATAAATAACGTTGGAATATTACATTTTTTGATACTAAGTGCTGTGGTTTTTGTAACGGGCCTTGCCGGTATATTCATGAATAGAAAGAATATCATAACAATTCTTATGTCTATAGAATTGATTTTAGTATCCGCGAACCTTAATTTAGTTGCTTTTTCAACTTTTCTACAAGACATGACTGGTCAGATTTTTACTATAATGATAATGACAGTTGCAGCCGCAGAAACGGCTGTAGGGCTTGCAATACTTGTATCTTATTACCGCAATAAAGGTAATATTAATTCAGCAGAAATGAATGGGATAAAAGAATAAAATGTTGTTTTTTTGTATTTTTCCACATCTTTTAGCTTTTATCACAATTGGTGGTTTTTATAAGCTGATCTCAGCAAAGGCAGCCCAGATGCTTGCGCTAAGTGCATCTGTTATTGCTGTATTATTTTCTGTGATTTCATTTTATCAAATCATTTTTGAGCGGCATGTTTTAACTTTCCCACTATTCCAGTGGATTAATGTTGGTGCTTTATCAATCAGTTGGTCGTTATTTGCAGATTCAGTTACTGTTGTGATGCTTGTTGTAGTTAACGTAACTACATTATTAGTGCAAATATATTCTATAGGGTATATGAGTCATGATGATAATATGCCTAAATATATGTCATTTCTTTCTTTATTTGCATTCTTTATGCTGCTTCTCGTAACTTCAGATAATCTGTTGCAGTTATTTGTCGGTTGGGAAGGGGTGGGCTTATGCTCCTATCTCTTGATAGGTTACTGGTATAGGAAAGAAGCTGCTTCTAGTGCTGGCATGAAAGCTTTTATTGTGAATAGGGTGGCTGATATATTTTTCGTTATAGGTCTCATCACGATCTATTTTAGCTTTGATACATTAGTGTTTTCTGAGGTTTTTGCTAAGGTTCCTTTGTATCTAAATCAAACAATCAATTTTTCTGGTCTTAATTTCGGTTTGCTGGATTTTATTTGTATCATGTTATTTTTGGGATGTATGGGGAAGTCTGCACAGATTCTTTTTCATACTTGGCTACCAGATGCTATGGAAGGACCAACTCCAGTATCAGCGTTGATACATGCTGCAACAATGGTTACTGCTGGCGTGTTTCTGGTTGTTAGATGTTCGCCTCTATTTGAGGAATCTCCTTTATCTTTAGAAATCATAACTCTCGTTGGCGTTATAACGGCTTTTTTTGCAGCTACAATTGCTTTAGTGCAAAACGATATAAAGAAGATTATAGCTTATTCTACCTGTAGTCAGCTTGGTTATATGTTTTTGGCTTGTGGCGTTTCCGCGTATCCTGCTGCGATGTTTCACCTTATAACTCATGCGCATTTTAAATCTCTACTATTCTTGGGCGCAGGAGCTGTAATTCATGCTATGAATGGCGAGCAAGATATAACAAAAATGGGTGGATTAAGAAAAAAAATACCTGGAATATATTTTGCTATGTTGGTAGGTTCTCTTGCTTTAAGCGGAGTATTCCCATTTTCTGGTTTTTTTTCAAAAGATATAATTCTAGAGGCTGCTTTAATCAAAGGAACTAGTATAAGCAATATTGCGTATTTTATTGGCATGGTAACTGTGGCATTAACAGCTTTTTATTCATTCAGGTTAATGGTAAAAGTTTTTCATATGCCATCGCATAATTCTACATCTCTACATGAATCTCCAAAAACCATGTTAGTTCCTTTATTTATTTTATCTTTTGCTTCTACATTCTCTGGCATGGTATGCGAGTATTTATTCCATATAGTTGATTCGTCTTTAGCGTTCTGGCGTGGCTCAATATATATATATGATTCAAGCAATCCTTTAGTATCTTTACATAATTTGCCGGTATTAACAAAATCTATGCCGCTAATACTTGCTGTTGGTAGTATTGCGTTGACTTATATATTTTACAAATTACCGCATTTTTGGCGTTGTCCTAAATACCTTCTGGCAATGATGAAAAATGGGTATTATTTCGATGCATTCTATGACTATTGTTTTACAAGGAATTTCAAGAAAATCTCTGACTTTCTTTATAAAAAAATCGACGCCAATACAATAGATCATTATGGACCTAACTCTGTTGTCAGACTTCTCTCTAGATGCTCTGGTTATATTAAGAATGGGCAAAATGGATTAGTATCACAATACGCGCTCGTGATGCTTATTGGGGTGATTTTTATAATTACATGGTATTTTATTATATATTAAGATGATTCACTTTCCTTTACTAACGCTGTCTATATTTTTGCCTTTGATTGGAGCGCTGGTTACGTTACTTTCCTGTAAAAACGACGATAGTGATCTGAAAAAAATCAAGATTACAGCTTTATCGTTTTCTGCTTTAACTTTATTGCTATCTCTTTATCTTTATTATAATTTTTTGGATATTGAATATGGGCAATATAGATTTGAGGATAAGTTTTCTTGGTTTGTTGATCAAAAAATATTCTTTCATGTGGGGATAGATGCTATATCGCTACCTTTTATATTGCTGACGAATTTTCTGACTATAATTGCGATTTTGTCTGGCTGTAATTCTATAAAAGATAATCTAAAATATTATATGATTGCTTTTCTAGTGTTGCAGACACTAATTTTAGGTGCTTTTTCTGCTGTCGATATAATTTTATTCTATGTATTTTTTGAATCTGTACTAATACCAATGTTTTTTATTATAGGTATTTGGGGTGGGGATAATCGTATTTATGCGGCTTATAAGTTTTTCCTTTATACTTTATTTGGCTCCATTTTCTTATTAATCTCAATTCTTTATATTTATCATATCTCTGGTGTGTCAGATATTCCTAGTTTAGTTAAAATCATTCATAATTATGGAACGCCATTTCAAATCTTGATATGGTTAGGTTTTTTTATCTCATTTGCAATTAAAATTCCTATGTGGCCTTTGCATACTTGGCTTCCAGATGCGCATGTCGAGGCGCCAACAGGTGGGTCTATAATTTTGGCTGGTATACTTTTGAAAATGGGTGGGTATGGTTTTATTAGATTATCTTTGCCTATGTTGCCGCAAGCTAGCCAGTATTTCTTATATTTTATCGCTGTGATTAGTGTGATAGCTATAATCTATGCTTCCTTTGTAGCTTTTGCGCAGACTAATATGAAAAAGCTGATCGCATATTCATCTATTGCTCATATGGGCTACGTCACTATAGCAATTTTCTCTGGGAATATATATGGAATTCAAGGGGCAATATTTCAGATGATTAGTCACGGTTTAATTTCTGCGGGCTTATTCTTTTGTGTAGGTATTCTATCAGATCGTGGTATGACTAAAGAAATATCTGGCTATGGAGGAGTGGCCTCTGTAATGCCAAATTTTGCTATTTTATTTGCTATATTAACATTTGCATCAATTGCTTTGCCAGGGACAAGTGGATTTGTTGGTGAGTTTCTAAGTCTATTATCTATATATGAATTTAATAAAACTTTTTGCTTAATTGCGCTGTTTGGTATAGTAGTTAGCGCTGTATATATGCTTTCTTTATATAAACGGATTATGTTTGGCAAAGTGAGAAACAATAACTTATTAGATACAAATCGGCTAGAGTTAATGATTCTGATTTCTGTAGTAGCATTGATTTTGTTATTGGGTATTTATCCGGCATTAATTAATAATCTTATAGGAGCGTCTTCAATATCGATTGTTAAATCGCTTCAATTTTATAAATAGGCCCGGATATGTTAGATCTTTCAATTTTGCCTTATATTCTGCCAGAGTTTCTGATAGTTATGGCTGTTTTATTGGTTACGCTTATTGGTTCGTTTTCTAATAAAATAAGCTATAGATTTTATCCATTCATGGCGATTTTAGTATTGGTATTAGCTTTTATTTCCTTGTTGATAAACTACCATTCAGGACGGGCTATTATTTTTAATAAATTGTTTATTTATTCCGCTTACACATCATTTGCAAAAATGATAGTTTTGATAGCGTCTATTTTTTGCATTCTACTTTCTTTGGGATACACAAAAATTGATAAGAGCTTGGAGTCGTTTGAATATTATATAATCCTTTTGCTCTCGGTGCTTGGAATGATGGTAATGATTTCGAGCAATGATCTTATGTCCCTTTACTTAGGGCTTGAGCTACTCAGCCTATCTCTATACTCTATGGTTAGTTTCAATAGAACGAGTCTTTTCTCATCCGAGTCAGGTTTAAAATATTTTATTCTTGGTGCTTTAGCTTCTGGGATTTTATTATACGGCATGAGTCTGATCTATGGCTTTACTGGAGCCACTAACTTTTCTGCACTAGAAGATGTATACGCTAAGTATGTGTCTGGAGCTTCTATACCGATAGGGGTTTCTATTGGTATTCTTTTTGTAATTTGTGGGTTTTTATTCAAGTTAGCGGCTGTGCCGTTTCATATGTGGGCACCCGATGTATATCAAGGCTCTTCCTTGCCTGTCACAGTTTTTCTATCTACGGCTCCTAAGGCGGCTTCTATGTTTGTCCTAATAAAGCTTATCCTATTGGATTTTAACGTCGCTAATAATTTAGGGATGCCCGTTATAGCAGTTGTTTCTTCTTTATCTATGTGCGTTGGAGCGATTGGTGGTTTGTTTCAAACTAATATCAAGAAGCTTCTCGCTTATAGTTCTATCAGCCATATAGGCTTTATAATGGTTGGCTTAGTATCTTCTACTATCAGTGGTGCTGAGGCATCCATAATATATTTATGTATATATCTGGTGATGAATTTAGGTGTTTTTGCTTTTGTTGCTATCTTACAAAGTAGTAGAGTTGAGGATTTCAATATAATGATATTTACTGGTTTATCGAAAACCAATCCGGTAATGTCATTTTCAATCTCAGTTTTATTATTATCAATGGCTGGTATACCACCGCTTGCAGGATTTTTAGCAAAATTCTATGTTATATATGGCGCAATCTCTGATGGCTTTTACTTTTTAGCCTTAATTTCTATGCTTTCTGCAGTGATTTCTACTTTTTATTATTTAAAAATAATAAAATTAATGTATTTTGATAACTCTGAGATATCGATTTTCGATAAATTGTTTTCGGTGGAGAATCTTATTATTGCTTCATTTGCGACTATATTTAATGTAATCTTAATTTTATTCCCAACGACTTTTAACAAAATAGTCGATTACCCAGTAAGAAGCCTATTTGAGTAACCTAATATTATTAGTACATGACATTTGATTTAAAAGACTACAAAGATAAATTACTATTTTTGCCATTAGGCGGATCTGCTGAAATTGGTATGAATTTTAACCTTTACTACTATAAGGGGAAGTGGCTAGTAGTAGATTGCGGCGCAGGGTTTGCTGAGGAATATTTGCCTGGGGTTGATTTAGTCCTTCCGGATATTTCTTATATTGTGAAACACAGGAAAGATATCGTTGGAATGGTTTTGACACATGCCCATGAAGATCATGTCGGTGCAGTACAATATCTATGGGAAGCGCTGGGTTGCCCAATATATGCAACTCCATTTACGGCTAATTTTGTTAAGGCAAAGCTTTCTGGGATGGCAGATGATTTACCTAATAAAATTCACCATATAAAACCAAGTAGCAAATTTAAGCTTGATCCTTTCGAAATAGAGATGGTTCCTTTGTGTCACTCGGCCCCTGAGATGCAGGCTTTGGTGATTAAAACTGAATATGGTAATGTTTTCCATACTGGTGATTGGAAATTTGATGATGGTCCAGTAGTTGGCGAAGTAAATGACGAGGATTTGCTAAGGTCATATGGAGATCAAGGCATTCTGGCTTTGATAGGGGATTCCACTAACGTGTTTAACGAGGAATATTCTGGTTCTGAAGGTAAGCTCAAAGAATCTCTATATGAACTCATTTCTTCGTATAAGAAAATGGTGGTTGTAACAACATTTGCATCAAATCTTGCGAGGCTAATTGCTTTAATTGATATAGGTGTAAAAACTGG
>Ga0208506_1000539_pt1 | contig 11572 bp, 10 predicted proteins | sample CryBogCBH29Jul08_FD_184616 | JGI IMG/M metagenome (GOLD analysis project Ga0208506, IMG submission 184616) | Freshwater microbial communities from Crystal Bog, Wisconsin, USA - CBH29Jul08 (SPAdes) | ecosystem: Environmental > Aquatic > Freshwater > Lake | place: Crystal Bog, Wisconsin, USA... | reverse complement strand
GGTTGGGTGCTTACCGTGATTGATGAAATTGGTGAAGACTATTTCATTGTCAGTCATTTCGATACGGCATCTCAGACTTTTGGTAATGCTATGGCTGTCAAAAGATCGGTTGCTGAACCTACCGGCGGCTTAGAGTGATGCGAATAGCACACAAATATTTGCTAATACTAAATTTCCATTAAACCACATCATCTCAGGTTCATCCAACAATAAATTTTTTACTCAAATTGATACTTTAGGTATGAACAGATTAAAAAGTTTATTGTTGGCAATATTGTTTCTTATTGGTCTGGGCATTTTCAATGCAGGCGCACAGGAAGTTATTGTTACCGAGCGGCCAGTGAGGCCACATTATGAGCGTGTGGTTGCGCCCAGTCCGCGCCATGTTTGGATTGAAGAAGAATGGGAAGTGCGCGGCGGCCGCTATGTATTTGTTGGTGGGCATTGGGCAGAACCACCCCGCCCCATGATGATCTGGGTGCCCGGCCATTGGGCCAGGAGACCACGAGGCGAAGTGTGGATTCCTGGGCACTGGAAAGAAAGGGGGAGAGAGTACAGGAGGTAATAAACATGATGTTACTATTCAGGTACTTTTATGGAACGCGGATAATGCAGATAAATATGATAATCACTGATTTCGATTTATTTATGAAAAAATTATAAATTTAAATTAAAATAGTAATATTATCATGAAACAAAGTACACCCTAATTTATTGTTTAAAAAAAATAAACTTACAGATTATAAAAATAAAATCTTATTTTATCATAATAATCAGTGTCATCTGCGTTCCATTTGCACCTGAGTAGTTACACATGGTTTAAATCGGGTCGTACATGCGCCATTCTTTGGCCAGTTGTTTTAAAGATTCTTCGGGCAGGCGGGGTTCTCCATTATAGAAGCCCGCCTTTTCTCTTTGCCTGTAGGCTTCGTATAGCGTTATGGCGCAGGCTACAGATATGTTGAGCGAATGGACCATGCCGGCTTGCGGTATAATGAAATTGCCATCGCAAAAGCCCAATGTCTCATCGGTAATACCCAGACGTTCATTTCCAAAAACGAGCGCTACTTTTTCAGTAAGATTCAGCTCATAAAGCGATTGAGACGCCACGCCAAGATGGGTAGCGTATATCTTATCGCATTTCTGGCGCACTTCATCTATACAGGTCTGAACATTGTCGTGCTGATGGATGGTGAGCCAGCCCAAAGCGCTTGACGAACTGCGATTGCCAAATTTTTTGTGTCTGGGCATATTGGTGGTAAGCACATAAATATCCTGCACGCCCACCGCATCGCAGGTGCGCATTACGGCGGATATATTGTGCGGGTCGTGCACATTTTCTATAATCACCACCAGATCGCTTTGTCTGCGGTATAGTACGTGTTTTATTCGTGCTTCTCTTTCGGGAGTCATGTTGCTAATAATTTTAGGGTTAATGGTATTATAATTTAATTTATTATAGTATGGCATTGAAAGAAGAAACTCTAATCGCAAAGTCAAGAGAGCTATCTAATATCTAGGTAATTAACAACTTAAATTAATCAATAACTGTTGATACTAAGATGCTTTTTTATATTTCGTATGTTGTGTTTTTTTAATGTATACTTCAGAAAAAATTCAACAGAAATATTTCTATATAGACTCTTTATTTCTTCTTAGAATTGATCGCACTGATTCAGTAATTATATTAGGATATTCTGCCTCAAATTTTTCCCGGACACTACGCTCTTTGATGGCTAAACTATCTGCTAAATAATTTAATTTTCTCTTATTCGATTCAATTATTTCCCTCCACTCAACTACATAAAGCTCTATGTCCTTTTCCTGCTTTTTGTCAAACAAAAATGGAATTCTATATTTTTCATAAGCTGAATCCATCTTAGATTTAGCAAAGGCTGTTATTTTTGACGATATAAGTATTACTTTGTATTTAACTTTCTCTTTTGGTAGTCCATTGTGTTGTGCAATTGTAAAAGCATAACGATCAATCTGCCCTAATTCCTTAGCGCTTATCGCACATTTTGGAGATTTTAATTCAACGATTAAAAATTCTTTTCTATCATCATCTAGAATTTTTTGATTATAAAAAAAGAGATCTGTAATGTCATTTAACCCATCAATTTGTTCCATGTCTATTTCATTTTCGTCAGATATAGAAGGTTGATATTCAAAAAAAGACTTCCGAATCTCATTAAATATATTTCCTATTTGCTTATCCGACCACAAAGTAGGTGTATTACTATAACTTTCACCGAATAACCATAATTCTCGTTGAATTATTTTGTGCAATTGACTTCTCTCTTTGAGTATTTTGGAAAGATCTCCGTAAATCAACGCATGTAAAAACTGTAGAAATTCTTTTTTTTCAGCAACTTGATAACTGAAATGTATAACATTTTCCAAATCCGTTTTATCCAATAGATTATGTAATTTTTGAACACTCTCAGGAGAAAGGCGAACTATTTTATCAAATATTGTCCTTATTTGTCCACTTTCTAACGCACTATTAATCAATGGGTACACAACCTCTCTAATTTTGAGATCGTTTCGAAGAAGTTTGTAATCATCTTCTATTAAATAGGCAACTTTTTTAAATACAATTTCATGTGATGGCGTGTAACTAGTTCCTTTTCTTAAAAGAGGATTAGCCGGGTCTTTATCTATGTCGGCAACAAATTTTTCAAATTTCTGATTTCTTTTTTTAAAAAATTCATTTATGTGTTCCTTTAGAAATAATTTAACTCCATCAAGTTCATCATTTCCAAGTTCTTCTAGGTCAATGTTTCGAAAAAGATCATAATTAAATAACGAAGACTCGACATATATAAACCATGTGCCAAGATCGGGGGTGTACCAATCAGACGAGTAAGTATACTCAAAAGCTACACTATTCATGCCAGAATTATTGATACAAAGAAAAACCTTTACTTTTTCAAGTGGGACGTTTACATTGTAGAAATACAAATTAATAAACTCATCTTTACCTTTGATATTTGTGTAAATTTCTTTACTTATAATAGGATCGCCCAAAATAAAGTCTTGTCTACGTAATTTTTCGCCATTTACAGAAAAGGCAACATCCTCGCTAAAAATTTCAAATGGATATTGCTGAAAAATAGAATATTTAATATTTTCTTTTTTAAAGTCTTCAGTAAGTTTTTGTCGGCGTGACAAATTTGGATTCCGCCCATGATATAAATTTTGAATTGTAACTTTGTAATAGGATGAATATTGTGAGCCTTCTAAAATAATTTCATCAATCTCAAATTCTATTTCTTCCAACTGATTTCTTTGTAGTAAGTCTCCATCAAGCGGAAAAATAATTTTTGTAAATTTCTGGATTTGTTTGTCAAAAGCAACTGTCTCAATTTCTATTTTACCCCCAATTTGTAGTGCGCCAAAACGACCAATCCCTTGCCCACCGGTCTTCGCTGTTGTCCCAATTTCCAAAATTTTATTTTCAAAATCTGATTTTGTAACACCTGTGCCATTATCAATAATTTGAATTTCTTTAATAAATGGCTCAGTTGGAGTATTATCTCCATAATTTATAAATATATCAATATTCTTTGCTTTTGCTTGAAGAGAATTGTTGAGGAGTTCGCATAAAGCAGAAAATGTATTTTTATAATTCGTAAGCAGTTCATTAATGACACGAGAATTCGTCTTAATTTTCTTTTTTAATAAGCTCATAATGCCTTTTTTTCGTTGGATCGACTGTAAGTAAAGCAAAATTATATATCACAACTCCACAAAAATACACCAAATTTGATATTATTATGTTTGTAGCCTATAAAATATTACAATCTATTTGATTTATATTTATTTTACGTATATTAGGTCCTTCATTTTATTCCATTTGTCCATCAGTTGCAGATACCTGTTATGATATTCTTCAGCAGCCCGAATGTTTTGTTGGGTAGGCGCAACATCAGCCTCCTGCAAATTGTGGAAGATATTCTGTAGTTTACCAAATAGGGAGTTGAAATTATCAGGATCAGCCGTTTTATATTGAATAATTGATTGTTGCAGTACTTTGATTTTCCCTGCCTTTGAAGAACCGGGTTTGCAGTGCATTTTACTCAGGCTATCCAGCAAATGATCTGCAACTTTTGAGGCAGACAGTAATTCAGATTCATCACGATAACATTGATAGGATAGAGCGTATTGCTTTTGCAGATCAGCGAAAGGCGTTTTTACTCGCGGATCCATCACTATTTTAATGGTTTGCTCGTGCGGGATTCCATCCACCGTAAGCCTGATTGTATAATCTCCCGGCATTACCCAAGGCGCAGTCGGTTCCGGCGGCGTATCTCCAAATATGGCGCTCATGCCAAACGATACTGGTATATTTAGTGGCTGCAACCGCATATCCCACAAAAACCGGTGCGATCCTGTATCGGCTGTTAGAATTTGTTGTGGTCTTACCCAATAGAGCGGGATATTCACATCAGGTATTTTATATAGGGTGTCGTCTGAACTATAATGATGGAGAACGTTGCCTTTGTTGTCCAGAATATACAATGCAACGGGTGTTTTGGGCTTGGTTTTGATGTAATAGTCTATTATCGCCCCATCCGGAGGATTTTTGCCGGTTGGCTCGTCGGGCGGAAGTGGTGTGTCGGAGTTCATATTCCAGAGCACTCTGTAGGTTTTTTCGGGGGGATAGAGTATTGCCTCGGCATTTGTCTTATGCTGTGCCAGATAACGCAAAGGGGTGATATCATCCAGTATCCAAAACGAGCGGCCATGAGTGGCTACAATAATATCGCCATCTTTTATGGTGAGGTCTCGGATAGAGGTTGCCGGCATATTTAGCCGTAGCGATTGCCAATGTTCGCCGTCATCAAAGGAAACGTACACAGCCTTTTCTGAGCCCGCAAACAAAAGGCCTCTGCAATAAGGGTCTTCTTTTACTACGTTGATGGGGTCGTCGGGCAATCCATTCACAATTTCCTGCCATGTTTTTCCGCCGTTGCGGGTTCTTAAAATATGGGGTTTATAATCGTCATCGCGTATGCGGTTGATGGCTGCATAAGCTGTGTTCTTGTCGAAATGGCTGGCATCCATTAGCGAAACTTTGCTCCATGATGTAACCTGCGGCGGCGTGATATTGTTCCAGTGTGAGCCGCCATCCATAGTGTTCCAGATGAGGCCATCGTCGGTGCCAGCCCACATTAAATTGCTATCAAGGGGCGATGGTGCGAGCGTATAGATCACGCCGCGCCGAGGCATGGTTTTCATATTTTCAGTCTTATAAATACCCACGCAATCAGGTATTTCATAGGTTTCGCGGGTCAGGTCGGGACTCACTACCTGCCAGGAGTCACCGCCATCGCGGGTTTTGAAAATCACATTGCCCGCATAGAATAGTGTTTTGTTATCAACTGGCGAAAACATTATTGGCGCCGTTCGGATAAAACGGTATTTACCCGAACCCACTGTCTCAGGTGAGATATTCTTGCATTGCCCGGTGCGCTTGTCATAGCGGGAAATCTTACCGCCGTAAACAATATTTGGGTCAAGCGGGTCAGCCAAAACATACCCATATTCTTCGGCGCACACCGAATGCCATTCCCTGTCTGTTATTGCCCCATCATTACCTCTGGAAGCTATGCCTACCGAACCGCTTTCCTGTTGCCCACTATACACATTATACGGGAACGCATTATCTGCACTCACATGGTACAATTGAGCCGTGGGCTGATTGTACCAGCTACTCCAGGTGCCGCCGCCGTTCACGGTCACAATGCCACCCTGATCGTTGGCGCACAGCATGATATCCGGGTTTTGCGGGTTGATCCAGAGGCGGTGGTAGTCATCGCCGCCGGGCGCGCCCTTAAAGCCCGTCCATGTTTTGCCGGCGTCCAATGACTTCCAGACAACCACATTGGCATCGTACACAATATCCGGATTTTTTGGGTCAACCTTCAGTTCTGCAAAATCTGATCCCCAATCCCAAAGACGCGGGTCGGCATTGATTTTTGTCCACGACTCGCCTGCATCATCGCTGCGATAAAAACCGCCGTTATGCTGGTTGGCGCTCACAAGGGCATACATCCGTTTGGGTTGCGAAGGCGCAATACAGAAACCAATCCTGCCAAGACCGCTATCCACGGTAGGAAGACCTATGGTGAGTTGGCGCCAGGTATTGCCGCCATCCACAGATTTAAACAAGCCACTGCCTTTGCCCTGCCATTCGCCGTTTTCCCAGGGAGCCATGCGGGCGGTAAGCATATCGGCATAGATGATATTGCTATTTTCAGGGTCTATAGTCACCTGGATAGCGCCGGTGTTTTCGTCGAAATATAAGGAATGTTGCCAGGACTTACCACCATCAGTGGTGCGGTAAACACCCCGCTCTTTGTTTGGCCCGTAGGGATGTCCCAGCACTGCGGCAAAGACCCGGTTCTCATCTTTGGGATCGATTGCTAATCCTCCTATCTGCAGACCATCTTCCAACCCCTGATGCTGCCAGGTCTTGCCTGCATCTATAGACTTGTACATCCCATTGCCTACCGACAAATCTGGTCGCTGCAGCCCTTCGCCGCTGGCCACATAGATGGTATTTGGGTTTGAAGGCGCTACTGCCACATCGCCGATTGAGCCGGTTGGTTGTTCATCAAAGATGGGTTTCCAGGTGCGGCCATAATCTGTTGTCTTCCACACGCCGCCATTGTTCACCCCTATGTAGAAAGTATTGGGATGCTGCAAGTCGCCACTTGCGCCGACTGTTCTGCCGCCACGAAACGGACCAATACAGCGCCACTGCATACAGTTGAACAGAGACGGAGACATGAACTGGGCATGGCATGAAAAACCCGCCAGGATAATAAAAATCAGAACAAGTCTGAATATTTTCGCCATTCTATATGATTAGAACACGCAAGGTAATAATTTGGAAAGACAGGAATAAATCGTTCCTTATTTGGTTACAGTGTCAAAATTTATTCTTAATTTAGTATCTTCAAAATATTGAATCATGAAAAATCCATTTTCAATTATCATTTGCTTGATTTTTGCTACTTTTTTCAGCCTGTTTCGCTATCCGGTACAGGCGCAATCGTTTAAAAAAGGAGAATTGCTCGTGAGCGCTACAGATGGCATATCTCCGGTAAATTATACGACTACCGAATCAGGTCATAACGATGGAGTTTATCACACTCATACGCAGGGGAATGGATATAACATAAGCGCTGAATATGGTCTCAGCAAACGCCTGGGAATCGGAATATCGCTAACACGCGATGTTTATGAAATACCCGGCGCAAATTATGTTGACCCCGGAGAGGAAAATTATTACAAGTACAATATGACCGATATCGATTTTTTTAGTCCCTCACATTCTGATATAAAAAGCACGGCCAATCAATATACCGTTGAGGCAAGTTATCACTATCTGATGGCAAAAAAGTGGGATTTGTCAGCATATGCCGGGGCAGGGTTGGCAACTGTTGCCATAACCGGCGTGACTTCGATGAAACAAAATTATGATTACCATGCCATCGGCGGTGTTGCTAAGGTTGGTTCAAAGGTTCGATATTGCATCACAAAAAGAGTGGGTGTGTCGTGGACGTTGAGTGCGTTTGCGCTTGATGCCAGCCCTGAAGCCGGCAAATGCAATTATGGCTCAGCGGTAAACGAAGGTTCTGCGTTCACGACCAAAATTTCCGGGTTTAGTACAGAATTGGGATTGACGGTTAGATTCTTTTGATGTATCAAATTAAGGATGATATTGTTGGTTTTCTTTCGACTTTCGTACATTTGCTTATGATTTAAAGCGCTACTATGAAAAAGCTGTTCTTCTATCTCGTATTTGTTTTGGCTACTCAAAGTGCTTTTGGGCAATGGGTTGATGGTAACAATTTAATCACTTTTGATCCGGTTGATTCATATTATTATGGATATCCCGCTACAGTAGATACCTATTGGAACAATGCCATAATTATTGATACCATCCATTATCATCACAATTTATGGCAAGTAGGCAGGCCGCAAAAATCATTATTCGATTCTGCCTATTCATTGCCAAACGCTATTGTCACTGATACTTTATATCCGTATCCACCAAATGATACTTCTGTGTTTATACTTACTTTTCCTGGGCATTTAGTTGATCATTGGTGGTTTCAATTCTTAACATTTGAATATAAGTTGGATATTGACTCATTTACCTTAGCTAAGTTTGAATATTCTCAGGATAGCGGACTATCCTGGGTTAACTTGAGTGATTCTACTCCCTACGGATTTTCACCTATTTTTGCTCCAATTAGCAATTCTCCTGGTTGGCATAGCATTGGATTAGATACCTGGATGGAATCTGATGGCCCGTATTATAGAAATGACTCTTTAAAATTTCGATTCACCTTGATCAGTGGTGGCGACACCTCCAGCAAAAGCGGTTGGATGATTGATAATATTTTTGTAGATTATGGTTTTGAAAAAATGCTGAACATTCAAAACAAAAATACTTTCAAAATATACCCTAATCCGGCAAATGATATTTTGATGATATCCGGCAAAGAAAACATACATGATGTTTCAATCACCAATCTTTTGGGGCAGGTGATCTACGATGGCGTTTTTGATGCCGTAGATGCAAAAATCAGTGTGTCTGTGCTGCAGCCGGGTTTGTATTTTGTGCAGGTAAATGGGACAAATGAAGTGACGTTTATTAAAGAATGATTGGCTATTTTTATAAAAAAATAGCTCAGGTTTCTTCATGTTTGATGCAACGCAAAAAAATCTTACCTTTATCAACTGAAATCGGTTTGAAATTGCCGGTTGAAATCAAAGGCAAGAGATTTAAAAAATAGTTTTCCGATCTAATACAAAGAATGTGATGAAGTGGTACAACTATATTGCCGCATTTTTTTCCGGGGCTTTTCTTTGCAATGCAGTGCCACATTTTGTGCAGGGCATATCCGGAAAGCCATTCCCAACTCCATTTGCCAATCCGCCGGGAGTGGGGCATAGTTCGCCAATGGTAAATGTACTTTGGGGTGCTTTCAACTTCCTCGTGGGCTATATCTTGCTGCGCGCCTCCAAAGTTGACAAGCAAAAATATGCCGGTTTGATCGTGATGTTCTTCGGGATAGTTGCTATGGGCGCTATGCTCGCCGTAGCGTTTGAGGGTAAGTAGGTTTTTGTTTTTGGGTGCCTGAATCAAAGAATTTGATGAATTAATTTAACCTGTTAGGTTCGATGTACGGTTAATTATTATATTTGCAATATGGAAGCAGGAGAACCAGCCGTAGCCTATGCTAAGCAGAAATACAGCATAGAAGAGTATTTGGAGTATGAAAATGCATCGGAGGAGAAGCATGAGTATTACCAGGGGGAGATATTTGCGATGTCTGGCAATAAAATGCCGCATGTTCTGGTGTGCAGGAATGTATATTTTGCATTAGGTTTTAAGTTGAAAGGCAAATCCTGTCAGCCATTTAATAGCGATATGCGTGTCCACATACCCAAAAACAGTTTATTCACCTACCCCGATATCAGTATATTCTGTGGCGAACCAGAAAGCCTGAACAACGACCAATTCAACTTCCTGAACCCCATAGCGCTAATCGAAATCCTTTCAGATAGCACGCGCCAATATAACAGGAACGAAAAATTCCGCCTTTACCGCGACATTCCCTCGTTAAGAGAATATGTACTTATCGAACCTGAAATAATCCTGGTTGACGTATACAGGCTTAATGCACAAGGTTTTTGGGATTTACAGCAATGCACAAAACTGGACGAAGCCCTGGAATTGCAGAGCATAGGTGAATCCATAAGCCTTGCAGATATTTATGAAGGGACGAAAGTTGTGAAGTCGCAGTAAGATATTTGGTGATTGACCGGATGTACACCTACCAAATTTTGTAGCTACAATTTGTATATTTGCAATATGGAAGCAAGGGGGCCTGCTATTGCCTATGGAAAGCAGAAATACACCGTAGAAGAGTATCTGGAGTATGAAAATGCGTCAGAGGAGAAGCACGAATATTATCAGGGAGAAATATTCGCGATGTCGGGCAATAAGTTGCCACATATATTAGTGTATAGTAATGTATTTGGGGGATTGGCTCACAAATTAAGAGGGAAATCCTGCAAACCATTCGATAGCAATGCGCGCATCCCTATTCCTGGAAACATCCTGTTTACGTATCCTGACATAAGCATTTTCTGCGGTGAAATAGAAAGCCGCAACAACGACCAAATCAACTTCCTGAATCCGACTGCGCTCATCGAAATTCTTTCAGACAGCACGCGCCAATATAACAGGAACGAAAAATTCCGCCTTTACCGCGACATTCCATCGTTAAGAGAATATATACTTATTGAACCTGAAATAATCCTGGTGGATGTATACAGGCTTAATGGACAAGGTTTTTGGGATTTGCAGCAATACACAAATTTGGACGAAGCCCTTGAACTAAATAGCATTGGCGAATCGATAAGCCTTGCAGATATTTATGAGGGGACGAAAGTTTTGAAATAATAATATATTTTTTTACGCACAGAATCTTGATGATTATCACTGCGTTCCGACATTATCGTATTATTATTAATTTTTCAGAATAGTTCGCTCCTTTGGTCCTGGCGGTAACAAAATAAATACCTGATTGCACATTCAGATTAAGCGAATAATAAGTATTTGTTGCAGTATTTATTTGGCCAATCTTTTTGCCTGCCGCATCGGCAATTTCAACCTGTACATCCTGTGCAGCAAAATCATAAAGTATGAATGTAAATGATCCGTCTGGTGCCGGATTAGGAAATAACCTGAATCCAGAGGCAGGCGGCGTAGCCGGCTTAATAGTTGATTTAAAATTGATCGATCGTATCCTGTTATTATTACGGTCAGCTATCTTAATATTGCCTGAATTATCAAATGCTACGCCCACCGGGTAATTCAGTTCAGTTTTTACAGCGAGATCTCCGTCTCCATTAAAACCTGCGATATTATTGCCGGCAATTGTTTTTATAATACCATTGCCATTTGGGTTAATCTGCCTCACGCAAGAATTGCCTGCGTCGGTAAAGACTATTGTGCCGGAATTATCAACGATTAAATCCATGGGTGTATTGAGTTGTGCTGCGGTGCCGGGTCCACCATTGCCCGAATATCCGGCAATACCGGTGCCGGCTATTGTTTCTATAATGCCTCCGCCGGTCGGCTTTACCACTCTTTGTACACTGTTGAAGCGACTATTTTTTCCGGAAGAATCGATTGGTCGGTTATCGGGTCCTCTTCTAAACAAATTGCCTCCGGTTGGTTTGACTACTCTGAGCACTGAATTGCCTGCATCGGCAATGTACAAATTCCCCTGATTGTCAATGGCTACACCTTGTGGGTTATTCAATTGTGCTGCTGACGCTGCTGCTCCGTCGCCGGAGTATCCGGCAGCACCTGTACCTATTATGGTCTCTATTACATTACCGCCCGTCGGCTTTACTACACGGACACGTGCGTTGCCTGCATCGGCAATAAACACGTTGCCGGAATCGTCCACGGCGATACCTGAGGGGTTGTTTAGTTGGGCATCTGTTGCTGCACCGCCATCACCACTGTACCCGG
>Ga0208506_1000537_pt1 | contig 11627 bp, 10 predicted proteins | sample CryBogCBH29Jul08_FD_184616 | JGI IMG/M metagenome (GOLD analysis project Ga0208506, IMG submission 184616) | Freshwater microbial communities from Crystal Bog, Wisconsin, USA - CBH29Jul08 (SPAdes) | ecosystem: Environmental > Aquatic > Freshwater > Lake | place: Crystal Bog, Wisconsin, USA... | reverse complement strand
GGCCCTATTTCCAGCAAATTGGCGCCCGGCTGCAATACCGGCAGCTCTGCAATTTTGCGGCACATATTCTCGTCATGCAGAAAATGCTGACCCAGGTGCTTCTTAAGCGTATACATGTTGCAAAAGTGCGCTTTATTGGCGGAATTTCTTCCATAAACTCAGGATCAAATTTTATCCATTGTTGAGGGGTTTTCTTCCAATAAAGCAATAGTAATAATTTATTGGACCAGGTTTGTTTGTGTGGTACCTTTAGTTCGATACTCAAAAACATAATTTTTATGAACGCAACTACAAATGCACTCAACTGGTTTGAAATTCCGGCAACAGACATCAACCGGGCAAAAACATTTTACGAAACGATTTTCGGCATTTCAATGGAACAGACAAGCATGATGGGAATGGATATGGCCATGTTCCCTTATGAGGGCGGCAATGGAAAGGCCAGCGGCTGTCTGTGCAAAAGCGAGTACCACACGCCTTCGCAGCACGGCTCGTTGATTTATCTGAACGCAAACCCCGATATGAACGGAATTCTGGAAAAAATCGGTGAGGCGGGTGGCAACGTAATTATGCCGAAAACGCTGATTTCTGCGGAAGTTGGTCATATGGCTATGTTTATTGATACAGAGGGTAACCGTGTAGCTTTGCACTCGCAAAACTAAAAAGCGCTCTAAAATTTGTTTTCCCAAATTTATAGAAGTTGATTATTAACAAAAGTCCCCCTATTTGGGGGACTTGTAGTTTTCACGGTGCCAGGACACTATCTTCAAAATAATAAATTAACATTACAACATAGTACCTATCTTTAATAACCGCCTTATCAATTAGTAGATGCGCAAAATTAACCTTTAGTTTTAATTTTCAAACCATTATTACAATTATTTTGTCATCATATAGATGCATGCAAAAAGAAAAAGGAATGCCTGTGACAAAATATGGATCAAAATAATAAAATAATAAAAATATTATAATTATCAATGCATTAATTGTACTCAATTGATCTACTATCGTTTACCTCTAAGATACACAAAACGAATAAAAACTGATTGCAGCCGGATTTCATTGTTATCATAAATCAATTTATTACTTTCTTATTTTCATAATATTGCTCAAACCTACGTTATTCAATAATATTGAGCCAATGACCTATAAACCCGGGGTTTGCTCACCAAAAAGTTGTTGCATTAATCTTAACATTACCCTGAACCATAAACATACATTATCTTCGCAACTTTACGTTGTAGCACCGATATATAAAATGCCATACCGGAAAGCTTTAATAATATTCCTGCTCTGTTGCCCTGCTCTTCATGTGCTGGCGCAAAGACCGCTTATTAACATGTCTGAGCACGACCATAAAAAGTATTATTTTGGTATCGTATTCGGCATGAATTACTCTGTTTACCAGATCAAGTATACCTCAGCATTTGCCAATACCGACACCTTTAAACAAATACAACCCCAATGGCAACCCGGGTTTAATCTCGGCTTACTGGGCAATTTGCGGCTTACCAATTTTATCGATGTCCGGTTTCTCCCCCAATTGATTTTTGCCGAAAAGAGACTCGTTTTTGAATATGGCCTGCCCAAAGACAGTGTCTCAGACCGTTCTATTGAATCTATTTTGATGAGCCTCCCCCTTCAGGTGAAATTCAAAAGTGAGCGCATCAACAATTTCCGGTTTTACGCTATCCTGGGTGGCAAATTTGAATATGACATGGCTGCAAATGCCCGGTCGAAGAATCCCGACGAATTCCTCAAAGTGAGCCCGGTAGATTTTGGCTTCGAAGCCGGATTGGGTTTTGAATTCTACAACCCGAATTTCATATTCTCGCCGGAGATCAAAATATCGCAGGGGCTCACCAATCAACTGTTTATAGACCATGGTTTGCCGTTGAGCAATGCGATACAATCGCTTATGTCGCGGATGATAGTTATATCCATACATCTGGAAGGGTAAATTTTAGCTTCCATTTTCCACCGTCTCCTTACCTTTGCTACCGATATGAAAAACGCATTTATCATCGATGGCATCCGCACGCCAATAAGCAATATCAGGGGAGGTTTGTCGCAGGTACGAGCTGATGATCTCGCAGCTCTGGTCATGAAAACTCTGGTGGAGCGTAACCCAAATATACCCGCCGAAGCTATTGATGATGTGATTTTTGGCTGCACCAACCAAGCTGGCGACGACAACCGCAATGTTGCCCGAATGGCTCTGTTACTGGCCGGCATTCCCGATACTGTGCCCGGCGAAACCATCAACAGACTATGTGCTTCCGGTATGTCTGCCATTATCAATGCATCCAGAGCCATTAAAGCCGGCGATGCCGAAATCATACTGGCCGGAGGCGTGGAACATATGACCCGCGCACCCTGGGTGATCTCTAAAACTTCTGCCCCATTTGGTCAGGATGCGCAGATGTACGATTCTACATTTGGCTGGCGATTCATCAATCCCAAAATGCACGAAATGTATGGCACAGACCAAATGGGTATGACTGCCGAGAACCTTGTAGACATTCATACGATTACCCGGGCAGAGCAAGACCAGTTTGCCTTCAATTCCCAGCAAAAAGCTGCAGCAGCGCAGAAAAATGGTCGTCTTGCAGAAGAAATTGTACCGGTATCTATCGCGCAGAAAAAGGGTGACCCGATCCTTTTTGGCCAGGACGAGTTCGTAAAACCCAGCACTACAATTGAAAAGTTGGCCGAACTGAAACCGGCCTTTAAAAAAGGCGGCTCGGTGACTGCAGGCAATGCTTCCGGACTGAACGATGGCGCATGCGCCGTATATATAGCATCGGAAGATGCAGTGAATAAATATCAACTAACGCCTAAAGCACGGATAATCAGTTCGGCGGTAGTTGGCGTAGAGCCGCGCATCATGGGCATAGGCCCTGTAAATGCTACCCGCAAAGCTCTGGAACGTGCAGGACTAACCCTGGACGATATTGACGTAATAGAGCTAAATGAGGCATTTGCGGCACAAAGCCTTACGTGTATGCGTCAGCTTGGCATAGCCGGCAACGACCCCAGAGTGAACCCCAATGGAGGCGCTATAGCGCTTGGCCATCCTCTGGGCATGTCTGGCGCACGCATCACGTATTCGGCAGCGCTTGAACTGCAAAAAACCGTTAAACGATTTGCACTGGCTACTATGTGTGTGGGCCTGGGGCAGGGCTATGCTGTGGTCTTGGAAAGGGTGTAGGGTTTAAATCAAAATCCGACATAAATTGGATTGTTTGCATCATTCCTTTAATTTAGAATTCAATTTGCGCGCAAGGTCAATATATTGAATATCAAAATGGTCGGACTTGAATGCACACTTCGTCTTAAAAGGACCGTCCAGAAAAACCATCTTGCAAAAATATCCAATTTGTTTAAACTGTGAATCATTTATGATTAAGCCTTGTCCCCACGGTTCAGCAAATTCAATTTGACTTGACTGGGATGAATTGTTACTGCTTGTCAGGGATGAATCAGCATGTCTTTTAGCTTGATGGCTTGCTGTAAAATCATTTAATCGTTCCATATATTCCGGTTTCCCGTAACGAATAATCCAATACTTGTCGTAATTTATACTGTCTACAAATTTTCGATTATTGAGTTCTTTACAGGTAAAGATAACGTTCTTAAATTTTTTTTCCATGACATTGCCCAGATCAGTATCCATAAAAAAATAAACCGGGCAGAAATTAAAATTAGAATTAAAGTCATTGACAAGTGCTTGTGCTGCTTTAGTCGCATCTTCTAAAATCCACCTTAGACTTGTCGTATCATTCTTACTTGCAAAATATTTAATTTTGTTCGATTCAGATTGCAGCATAATAAATATTGCCTGCGGTTTTCCTACGTGGGGCTTCATGTAATCACTGGCGTAAAGTTGAATAGTACACAAACACATCAAAACAAAAAAGCAAATATCAAAACGACAACCCTGTATGCAGACTCTATATTTACATCTCATAAGATTTTATTACTTTTTATCAGTTTAAAAAAATAATTTACTTTGATTAAATCCCAATATCTCAAAAAGCAACATGCACTTCTGAAGTTATCAAACTATCAACTGCAGTGCTTTTTCGATTTATAGTATTGTATGAATTTAAGCTAAAAGAACTAACCAACTACTATTTTACCTTGCCGTTTATTCCCATATTTTAGACTTCATCGTTGGCAAAAAACATTTGTAACGTCGGCAACCACTACATTTGCCCGCTCAATCGCCAATTCAGCCTCTGTGCAAAATTGACGTATTCGATATCAAAATGATCTGATCGGTATGCAATATATGATTTGAGAGGCCCACCCTTAACAACTTTCTGGCATAGATAGCCAATTTGATCAAAGCGCCAATCATTGATAATCAGACCTTCACCCCAGGGCTCGGCTATTTCAGTTTGAAAGAGTGACGTTGTTCTGATATCATATTTACTTGCCTGATCCTTAGAATCGGCTGCATTGCAGTGTTTTGCATGAGCCCTAACTTTATACATTGTTTCCGGCTTGCCATAAAAGATGATCCAGTAATTTTGATAATTAAATTTCTCGATAAATTTTCGGTCTTTGAACTCACTGCAGGCAAAAACAACATTTTTAAATTGCTTCTCTTTTACATAATGCAGATCAGTATCGATAAAAAAATAAACCGGACAGAAATCGAAATTTTTATTAAAATCGTTTACAGTTGCCTGTGCCACATTGGCCGCATCATCCAACGCCCAATTTAAGCGGGTGCTATCCTTTCTATCTGTAAAATATTTAATTTTATTAGACTCAGAACGTAGCATGACTAATATTGCCTGGGGCTTACCGCCTTTTGGCTTCATGTAATCGCGCGCCAATAAATGATCAGGACTCAATAAAATTATAATACATACAACTGCAATTTTATTAATTATCTTACTTTGTACATTATTTTTCATGTATGGCAAGTGGTAATTTTCTAATATCACGATGTAAAACTAATTCTTTTGCCTAAAGATCAAAACTTCGAACAACACAAATAAGTGCATTTATCTTCTATTATCTACTTATTAATATCGCGTGGATAATAAACCGTCCTGACAATTTGTATGAATCCTGACAATTATTATTTTTCTACTTCGTGCAGCTTTGTGGCTGAGCCTGGGATACCCGGAGCCTTACCAACTATTTTGTGGCGATTTATTCTCGCTTTTTTTCCGGGATTAATACAGAAAAAAATACAAGACCATTCTTTGTTAAGTATAAATTATTCCCTGTAAAGTGTAGAACCCATTTTTGTTCCTTCCTGTCCGGACCATGAAGAACAATCCGCCAAAAGCTCTATTTACCCTCCTCTTACACTTTAGCAAAAAATAATTGTTTATTTCATTTTTTACAAAGGTAAATTTGCTCGCGATTAAGTGAAATATGGAACCAACAGTAAAAATATTTTCGGGAAATGCGTGCCGCAATCTGGCTGAAAACATCGCCAAAAGCCTGGGGCGTCCTATGGGTGAATTATCAATCCAGAAATTCAGCGACGGTGAATTTCAACCCGTTTATAATGAATCTGTGAGGGGAGACTATGTTTTTCTGGTTCAATCCACGTTTTCTCCCGCTGACAATCTGCTTGAGTTACTCATGATGATCGATGCAGCGCGAAGAGCATCGGCAGGATATATTACAGCCGTTATCCCCTACTTTGGATATGCCAGGCAAGACCGCAAAGACAAGCCACGCGTTTCCATTGCCTCCAAACTTGTAGCCAATCTGCTGACAACCGCAGGCGCCAACCGGGTGATGACCATGGATCTCCATGCGCCGCAAATACAGGGCTTTTTTGATATTCCGGTAGACCATCTCGATGCATCGGCAATTTTTATTCCCTACATAGAGAATCTTAGAATAGAAGATCTTATCTTTGCATCCCCCGATGTAGGAAGTACCAACAGGGTGCGCGAAGTTGCCAAGTATTTTGAGCTGGACATGGTGATTTGCGACAAACAACGTAAGCGCGCCAATGAGGTTGCTTCTATGACGGTGATAGGTGATGTATCTGGTAAAAACGTAGTGCTGATTGATGACATCTGCGATACCGCAGGCACATTGAGCAAATCGGCAACTATATTGAAGGAGCGCGGCGCCAAATCGGTTCGTGCATTTTGCACCCATCCGGTATTGAGCGGCAAAGCCTACCAGACTATCGAGAATTCAGCATTGGAAGAATTGGTAGTCTGTGATACGATTCCGCTGAGGGGAGCATGTGATAAAATAAAAGTATTGTCCACCGCTGAATTGTTCGGTGTGGCAATACGTAATACTTTTGAAAATAAATCAATAAGCGAATTGTTCATACATGGTAAAAGGGTTCTGAAAAACGACTAACTATGTCTGATATGATAGCTTATAAAAAATATTAAAGACTGTTTAAACAAAAAAATCTGCCAGCCCGGTTGGGCTAACCTTTATTGTTAACTGATTTCATCGACCGGACGTTTGGCAGACTACCGATCGGCGTTGAAATGTAAAAAGCACTAAAAATGAAAAGTGTAAAAATTGAAGGAAAAAAAAGAAGCGGACTGGGCAAAAAAGACACGCGCCAACTCCGTTCTGAAGGTCTTGTTCCAGCCGTAATTTATGGTGGCAACGAGAATGTACATTTCTCTGCACCGCAACTATCATTCAGAAGTCTGGTGTATACCCCGGAATTCCAGTTGGCGGAAGTAGTGGTGGACGGGCAAACTCACAACTGCATTATGAAAGACTTGCAGTTTGATGTAGTGACCGACGAATTGAGCCATGTGGATTTTCTTGAGTTGAAGGAAGATCGCAAAGTGATAGCAACCATTCCGCTAAAATTCGTTGGCCAATCAAAAGGCGTTAAGGATGGCGGCCGGCTGATTGTAAAAATGAAATCATTGAATGTTCGTGCTCTGCCAAAATATCTGAAAGAAAATATCGAAGTAAAAATCGATGATCTGGAAATTAATGGCAATATACGGGTAGAAGATGTGGTAGCCGAGAATATGGAAATATTAAATTCTCCCCGAGTTCCTATTGCTTCAGTAGTCACTACAAGGGCGTTGAGAACTGAGGAAGCGGCTGCAACTCCAGCTAAAGCTGCTCCGGCTAAAGCAGCAGCACCAGCGGCGGCAGCAAAAGCACCTGCAAAAAAATAATCCAAAAAAGCATTATAAAAAAAATAGAGCCTTTGTTTAAAGGCTCTATTTTTTTATACGTTATTACTTCTTTAAATTAGATATCCATGATTTCTTGAAAAAATGGTTGCCCAATCAACCCCTCAGTTAGAAAAGCTAACCACTAATTTTTTTTCTGAAAACTTCCCTGTATTAGTACTTAATAAATTGCTTTACTCCAAGCTTAACACCCCTGCAATAAGCCATCACCCAATAATTGCCATTCGGAAGGCCCGAAATGTCGATTCTCGTATCAGACTCAGTTACAGAACGAGTAAATAACACTTTACCCGAAACATCCATCAAAGCAAAGTCTGTTGACGCATATTCCCCAGTTATACCAATTTCAATAAAGCCGGCTCCGGCCGGGTTTGGATATACTGTAAAGGCTCCGACCGGTTCATCCTGAATACTTGCCGCGGCCATTTTGCACAGTATTTCACTTTCAATAGCAATTGGGAACGCAGCCGTATCGCCTCCACAGCCGGTCGAAGAAACAATGTACAAAACTGTATCATACCCTGTAAGTATTGGCAGTACGATTCCTTTGCTGCTGATCGACAATATATTGTCATTTGAGGCCGCCCACCTGCCTCCTTTTACGGTATCAACATAAATCTCCTGATGGCCAACGCAAGTAACATTACTGCCGGTTATTCTACCGGCACTTGTTAAGCCAATAATGTTCAATCCGATACTTGCAGTATCAGCCTGACATCCATAGGGGCTAGCGATAACATAAAGAATCGTATCTTTTCCAGGGGTGACGCCCTTTACAACACCAGTATTACTATTAACTACGCATAGTCCCTTTTTGCCAATCCATCTTCCTCCGAACGAAGTATCCATCAAAGTAATGGAAGAACCTGAGCACAAAATATTGTTTGCAGCTGTGTCTATGATCGGCGATGCCTGAGGGGTCTGGTAAATGAGCAATTTTTTCATGGCAACATTGGTTCCACAATAATTACTGGTCGTATAGGTTATGGTATCAATGCCCGCCAAAAGCGCTGTGACATTCCCATTGGTTTTAACATTTACCATCGATGGATTTGAACTTCCCCAAACGCCGCCTGTTGTATTTATAGAGAAATTCAGAGTATCCCCGGTACAAACTCCGCCCCCACCTGTAATATAACCTGTGTTGGGTAATGGGCTTATGCTTACCACTTTTTGTGTAGAAGCATTGCCACAGCCATGAGTACTTGATACGGTATAAATAATTGTGTCAACACCTGCTGACTCTCCTGTTACAACGCCAGTGCCAGACACATTTGCAAAACTGTTAGTTTTAGACCAAACACCACCTCCGGTGGCATTAAAAAAAGTGTCCTTCTCGGCAACGCATAGAACAGGTTTAGCACTTGTAATAACACCAGCCACGGGAGTAGGATAAATATTAATTATTTTTTTGCTAAACAAAACGCCACATACAGTAGACTTTGAATACCGCACAGTGTCTACACCTCCGCTAGCACCTGTTGCCACGCCGCTCGTTGCACCAATTGTCAGATTATGATTAGACACCGACCAAGTCCCTCCGGCAGTAGTGTCCCTGAGTGTATCTCTTGCGCCGGTACACACAGAAGTTGCACCCGAGATATTGCCAATTACCGGCATTGTATGTACTGTAACCGTTTGTGTTGCCACAGACATGCAACCATTTGCAGTAACAGAATATCCGACAGTAGTTATGCCTCCTGTTGTCGCACTCAAAATGGAATCGGCCACTATGTGCGCTATTCCTGTTGCGCTACTCGTCCAAGTACCTCCCGGCACTGTTGAATGAAGTGTGTCTGAAACGCCAGTACATACGAAATTTCTGCAAGTTATTGTTCCAATTGCAGGACTAGCAGTTACTGAAACTACTTTGGTAGAAATCGCGTTGCCACAAGAGTAAACTACAACGTAAGAAACCGTGTCAAGCCCCCCGGCGTGCCCAAGCAAAACATTAGATGACATCGTTGCTACGGCCGGATTGGATACCAACCAGTAACCGCCCGGTATTGAATCGTGCAGCACTATCGAATCTCCAGAGCAAACTCTCGATGGACCGGATATTGGAAAGGGAAATGGATCCACATAAATGACAAATGTGTCAGAAAAACCTGGCTTCATATAAATGATTTGGGCGATTCCAGAGCCTATACCGGTAACTATCCCTGATGTATAACCGATCTGCGCAATGGTAACACCACTACTACTCCAAACACCTCCGGAAGCTGTATCGGTAAGCGTAATGTGAGAGCCGGTACACACATGACTTGGCCCGGAAATAGATCCGCGGAAAGCCTGAGCATAGAAAATACAGGTTAGAAAAACCCCCAACAAACAAATGTGCCTCATATAGCTTATTTAAAGAGTAAAGGTAGACATTTTATCCAAATTTTCATCCTGCAGCGTATAAAATTAATGAAAATTAAATCCGGATAACAGAAATATTAATTATACTATTACTATTACGCATTCTTAATGATTGATTATCACTACTTTACCAAGACACATATTAATGCAGGCTTACGAAAAATAAAGTATTAAATAGCGAAGAAAAGACACTACATTCTCTTTTTTTGTCGATTGATACTTATTTGCAATTAATTGACTAATTTTATAGCAAAAATAAAATGCATGAATTTAAAAGGAAAGACTGCTTTCATTACAGGTGCCAGTAGAGGTATTGGCGCTGCAATTGCTTTAAGGCTTGCAACAGAGGGTGCAAATGTTGCAATTGTGGCCAAATCAACAGAAGAAGACTCCCGCCTTGGCGGTACCATATTCTCTACAGCTGACGAGGTAAGAAATGCCGGCGGCCAGGCACTGCCCCTGAAATGTGATATTAGGCATGAAGATCAAATCATTGAAGCCGTGCAAACAACCATTTCCACTTTTGGAGGTATCGACATCTGTATCAACAATGCATCTGCTATAATGCTTCAAAATACAGAAACACTGGATTCAAAAAGATTTGATCTTATTCATGACATAAACGTACGGGGTACTTTCCTTGTTACGAAGCACTGTATTCCATCTTTGAAAATTGCCACCAACCCACACATACTCACCTTATCACCACCGCTTAATCTGAATCCCAAATGGCTGGCACCGCACGTGGGTTACACAATAAGCAAATACAATATGAGTTTAATGGCCTTAGGCTGGTCCTCAGAATTAGCCCCTTACGGAATAGCATCCAACTCTCTTTGGCCCATAACAACAATCGCAACTGCAGCTGTGAGAAATCTTCTTGGCGGACAATCTTTAGTTGAAAGAAGCAGAAACCCGCAAATTTTAGCAGACGCAACATACCATATATTAATTCAAAATTCCAAACTTTGTACAGGCAACTTTTTCATTGATGAAACTGTATTGAAAAGTGCAGGGGTAACCAATTTTGATCAATATGCAGTAAAACCCGGAGCGATTCTGCAAAAAGATTTATATATAGATTAGTTCGCTGAAAAGGGATCGTATTTTTAAAAAAACAAACAAAACTCCTTTGCTATCAGCAAGTTTTCCAATCTGAAAATGCTTTTTCTTAAGGTTAACTATCATTTTTGAAACGCCGTTAATATATTTGCATCATGCAGGAGAAAATGCCAACCATTTTAATTACAAATGACGACGGAATAACATCACCCGGTATCATGGCGCTCGTTGATAGTGTCCGCGATCTTGGAAAAGTTGTCGTAGTTGCACCCGATAGTCCTCAATCTGGTATGGGTCACGCCATTACGATAGGAACCCCATTGCGCATGGACAGAATAAGCATTTTTGGTGATATTGAGGCGTGGCAGTGTTCCGGAACCCCTGCAGACTGTGTTAAGCTTGCACATGACAAAATACTGCATGCAAAACCTGATATTTGTTTGAGCGGCATCAATCATGGTGCCAATCATAGTATTAATGTTATCTATTCAGGCACAATGAGCGCAGCAATGGAAGCTGCAATTGAAGGCGTACCTTCGATTGGCTTCTCTTTGATGGATTTCAAATTTGAAGCCGATTTTACGGTATCAAAAATGGTAGTTCATGAGCTCACAAAGAGAATGCTCGCAAGAAAAATGCCTGACCATATTCTGCTAAACGTAAACATCCCAATAACAACACCTGAGGAATTCAAAGGCATGAAAATTTGCAGACAAGCCTATGCAAAGTGGGAAGAGGAATTTGATCACAGAGTTGACCCACGCGGAAATGATTACTACTGGATGGTGGGCCGTTTTGTAAATCTCGACAAAAACCCAGGTACTGACGCAGACGCTTTGAAAGAAGGATATGCCTCAATTGTTCCGATAAAAATAGATTTCACTGATATGAAAATGAAAGATTGGCTGAAACAGGAATGGAGCGACCTTCAATAAGCAAATATCAGGGAATTCGGAGTAATGGACAAAAATGATGCTATTTTTTGGACGTTGTGGAGTAATGGACAAAAATGATGCTATTTATTTTTTATAATAC
>Ga0208506_1000536_pt1 | contig 11630 bp, 10 predicted proteins | sample CryBogCBH29Jul08_FD_184616 | JGI IMG/M metagenome (GOLD analysis project Ga0208506, IMG submission 184616) | Freshwater microbial communities from Crystal Bog, Wisconsin, USA - CBH29Jul08 (SPAdes) | ecosystem: Environmental > Aquatic > Freshwater > Lake | place: Crystal Bog, Wisconsin, USA... | reverse complement strand
GATATATGCCACAAAAACGGCAAGACTTTTTCATCCATCACCAACGAAGAAATACTGCCTTACCGCAACGAAAAGATGAGTAAATCTAAGAAAAATGTTGTGCCTCCTATGCCCATTATCCAACAATATGGAGCAGATACTGCAAGACTGTTCGTTCTTTCAGATAGCCCTCCAGAAAAAAATCTAGAATGGACAGATACTGGCATTGAAGGCTGCTATAAATTCTTAAATAAGCTCTATATATTCACATCAGAATTCTCTACAAATACGACTAATAGCCTAAAACCCAATCTGAGCGCGTTATCCTCCAAACAAGGCGAGTTACTGAAGAAAACCAATGCTACAATCAAAAGTGTTACAGACACTATAGAGTCTATGCATTTCAACAAATCGATAGCTCATATTAGAGAATTAACAAATGCAGTTTATAGCTATAAAATAGAAAATGATGTTGATAGAAATTTAGTCGGAACGGCCCTTTCTTTAATATCACAATTACTAAACCCTATTGCCCCTCATATTACAGAGGAATTATGGTCACTACTAGGCAACAAAAACTCACTGGTTAATATCTCATGGCCTGAGTATGATAGAAATCTCTCGATTAATGAATTAAAAAAGATTACCGTTCAGGTCAATGGTAAATTAAGGCTTGTGCACGAGTTTGCGAACGATGCTTCTGAGGAGCAAATAAAAGAATTTTGCTTAAATCACGATTTAATCAAAAAAGCTCTTGTCGCAAAAACAATAGAAAAGATTATTTCTGTGCCAGGAAGATTGATAAATATTGTAGCACGTTGACATATGACAAAAAAAATTCTGGTGATAGCTCTATTATTCATCTTAAATAATTGTAGCCTCACACCACTATACAAAGCAAATCATGAGAATTACGATGTGCTAGCTGCAGTAGATCTTCACTCGGTTACTGGAGAGAAAAATCATATTTTAAGGAGTTATTTACTCTCCTCATTGAACCCTAATAACATTCAAACTAAAAAAACATTTAAATTGGACATATCAGTTAGCCAGGCTATCGGCGATACGCTTGTACAAAAAGATAGTACGACATCACAATCAGACATGATTGTAACAGCTGTTTTTTCTTTGAGAGCAATAAAGGACGATAAAGAAATAAAATCCGGCACAATAAAAGTCGTTACAAACTTCGAAGATAACCTTTCCTCTTATGCATCTTTCTCTCAACGCAATAAAGCCTATGAGGTTGGTTTGAAAGAAATTGTTAGGTCGATAAAAAGCCATATACTCATCGCCCTGCTGAATAAAAATTATATCGTCAATGAAGATTAATCCTAGACAAGAACAAATCTTTTTAAGTGATGGATTTAGTAAATATAAAGCCATATTAATTTTTGGCGGCGATAGTAGCATGGTGCTGGACAAGATCTCGACCATTGAAAAAAAGGTAATTCTCTCTGAAGAAGATGCAATCTTCTCAAAAATACAATTGAACTATGAAGATATAGAAAAAGACCCATCGATTCTGTACCAAGAGCTTCACTCCATCACTCTATTCAATTCCCCGAAATTTATTTTAATAAACAACACAAAAACTTCTTTCAATAAAGAGATAAAAGAGTCTTTGCTTAGTGCGAAAACATCTCATGTGGTTATTTTTAAAGCAGATGAGCTCGGCCCCAGCACATCAACCCGTAAATTATTCGAGACAGAACAAGAATTTGCCGCGCTTCCTTGTTACCAATTAGATGAGATTGCTATAAAATCAATATTGGTAGAAAGTCTTAGAAAAAATAATATCAAATTTAGTCCAGACCTCGTTAACCATGCTGCTACATTACTAAGAGGGGAACATGCCTCCATCTTGTCAGAGATCCAAAAGCTTTTGCTATACTATGCAAATACTAATAGCACTGCTACAGAGGAAGAAATCACAGAAATAATCAGCGGACCATCAGAAAAAAACAGCTATGACCCCTTGATACTAAGCATCATAAATAGAGATTTTATCAACACCACTAAAGAAGTTGAAAAGCTATACTCCTCAGGAGTGCATATTGTCGCGATTGCAAGAAATATAGCTACCTACTTCGTCAGGCTATTAAAAGTAAAAACACTGACAGAACAAGGTGTCCAGGCAGAAGATGCTATCAATTCTTTGAAACCACCGATCTTCTTCAAAAATATCACAAGCTTCAAGAAAGCCCTCCAAAGCTATTCAACGAATCAGATAATTATCATCATAGAGCAACTAACCTCGCTAGAATTAGAGTGCAAAACTACAGATATAAAACCAATATTGCTCTGGGAGAAATACCTATATGAAGCTTTTATATCGAAATTAAAACAAGAAATCTAATGCGGAAATAAAGTAGCGCATGAAGTGTTATAAAATGCGCCCGCCAAATTACTAATAGCAGTGGTATTCGTATAAACAGCATTCATGTTTTGACATAAGTTGGTTACGTCGCTGTCCACAATCACCACACCAATTGAAGCTAATGTACTCAAACTTTCGTTCACAGTTTGAGTCCTATTGGCAACACAATATGTTGCAATATTATAAGAGTATGGCGTATTTGCAGCTATTAGATCCACATGTATTGTTGCCTGAAGCATACTTACCATATTCACAACGCCAGTAAAAAAGAAATCAAAAGTAGAAGAACATGCTGAGTATAGTTTTCCTGTCAAAATTTGATTATTAACTGTGAGGGCTGAATTTGTAGCTGTAATAGCTGAATTTGTAGCTGTAAGCGCTGAAGCTGCAACTGTCATATTATTAATTTTAGTATCATACATCGACACTAAATTCAAAAGCATTGACGGAACATAAAAATCAACATTAGACATAAAGACCTCTTATAAAAATTTATTGAACTTTATTGATTATCTGCAATAAAAGTTAAAGAATTATTAATGAGCCATTATCTAGCTATTGCTGCCAGAATATATACCACAAAACTCTATTTGATTAATGCATAAATTATATGCATCTTGTGAACAAATTGTGATATTACCGAGTGTATCTCCAACCATAATAGCTTTGTTTATGACTAAAAGACTTTGGACTGAAACGCTTGCTCCAGAATCAATATATAGGCTACAGACTTTACTGATTTGAATGTTTATAGTCGAATTTGAAGAAAAATTATTAAAAGATATACAACTACTATCTATAGTAGCTTTTAAGTTAGCATTAGCTTTACTCAAATGAGCAGTATTTAACCCAATAGCCTCCTTAACATTATAAAGTTGAGTTGCGTAATTGTAATTAGCGATCATCCAAGTGGCGACCCTCTGAAAGCACATAGTGCTATTATATCCTGTCTGTAGATTTAAGATCAATTCAGATATTTCTTGACTAAGACCGTAATCTATCATGCTCTCCTGAACATTCTACTCCTCGTCTTCAGTCTCTTCGTTGTATTTAGCTATTTCTGCATCTATAGCGCTCATAACTTTGTGATAGTGTTTCTGGGCGCTCTTTTCTTCCTTGCTACCATAAGCATTATCGCTCATATATTTAGCATATAGATCAGCAACATGCTTTAGAATGCCGACCTTAGAAGCAGGTGGCAGCGATTGATCCTGAATATCAATCAAATCTTGCTGTGGTATTTCATTTAACACAGTTTCTGGTAGTAACCCAAAAATCTTATGTAAACCTCTTGCATCATTAGTACCACTGGAAGATGAATCTCCACTAGCACTATTCAGTTCTTCCACAGATTTATCTATATCACTATTAAATTTATCGGGAAAAATCATTGAAAGTAATTGTGCACTTTTAGAGACTAACATTAAAGTCTCGGATTTTTTTGCCCATTTAGGAAGTTTTGTATTATCACCAAATATATCAGATCTACTGTTAACATTCATCTCCGGCATAATAAAGGTAAGTAGGTAGAACAAGAAAGAAACTAACAAACACCCTCTTAGAAAACCGAACAACACCCCAAATGATTTATCTAAAACAGTGCTAGGCATCTCTGAAGGAAAGACTATATTGCTTACAAATCTGATTAATACAGAAAATAAAATTAGAATGATAATAGTACTAATCATTATCGAAGAGGCCCTACTATTCACATACCCAGTAAATAAATCAGCCAACATGTCTGAAAGCAAAACAGCAAATATAAGCGCGATTACATAACCACAGAAGAAAATCGCCGACCTTCTAAAGCCGCATAAGAACCCAAAAATTATTGATATAGATACTACACCAATCACAGATAAATCAAACAAGGTCAAAGGAAAGCTCATAATTTTACTCTACTATATACTATTAGCTGCTGCTATAGCAGCCATGTTGATAATCTCTTCTACAGGTGCATCAGTATGAACTATCTGCACAGAATGCTTGAAGCCCATTAATATAGGACCTATAAAGGTACCGCCTCCAGCTTCTTTAAGTAGCTTAGAGGAAATATGAGCCGCATGAAGAGAAGGCATGATCAGAATATTCGCTGGACCCGATAACCTACTGAAAGGATACTGAACTCTCATATCAGGATCTAGCGCAACATCAACAGACATCTCGCCCTCATATTCAAAATCGATATTATTACAATTATCTAATATCTTCACTGCCTCTCTCATATTTACAGTTCTTTCGTAAGTCTTTGAACTCCCAAAACTAGAAAAAGATAAAAATGCGACACGAGGAACCTGACCGAATTCTTTAGCTTTCGCAGCGCTCTGTATTGCAATTTTAGCTAGCTTTTCTGCCGAAGGCAAAACATTTACTGTAGAGTCAGCAATAAATAAAGTTTTTCCAGACGCGATCAGAATAGATAATCCGAAAATCTCTTCATCTTCCTTATTACGGAATACTTTTAGCAAATCCTCTAATGTGGTTTTGTAATTCCTTGTACATCCCATAACTAACGCATCACCATCACCCATTTCTAACATACAAGCAGAGAAAATATTTCTGTCTCCTTTGACCAACCTAGCACAATCACGTTTAAGCATGCCTTTGCGTTGCGACTTTTCATAGAAATAATCAATGTATTTATCAGTATGATGAGAAGTTTTCGCATTTATAATCTCTATGCCTTTTAATGCGCTCCGATCAGCGAAAGCATCAATGACCTCATATATTTTCTCTTCCCTACCAACTAAGAGCGGCTTACCATATCCGTTGTTATGCACGGCCATCGCTGCTTTTATTACTGCGGATTCTTCGCCATCAGCAAAAATAATCCTTTGCTTCTTAGCCTTGGCTTTACCGAATACCATTCCTAGCATATTGGCAGCAGGATTTAATCTTGCAATAAGCTGGTTCCTATATGCATCAAAATCATCTATCTTTTTTCTAGCAACGCCAGTATCTATAGCAGCCTTTGCAACAGCAACAGGAATACGCGCTATTAATCTAGAGTCAAAAGGAACTGGTATAATATAATCTCTACCAAAAGATAAAACTTTGCCACCGTAAGTGCGAGAAACCTCATCTGGAACCGGCTCTCTAGCTAGTTCAGCTAAAGCATTAGCGGCTGCTATCTTCATTTGATCATTAATATCTCTAGCTCTTACATCGAGCGCACCACGGAAAATATATGGGAAACCCATAACGTTATTCACCTGATTCGGATAGTCTGACCTACCAGTAGCAATTATCGCATCATCCCTAACTTCCCTTATCTTTTCTGGAGTAATTTCTGGATCTGGATTAGCCAAAGCAAAAATGATTGGATCCTTAGCCATAGATTTAACCATATCTTGGCTTACTACATCTTTAACAGATAGGCCCACAAAAACATCGGCCCCCTTTAAAGCATCCGCTAAAGTTCTAGCGCTTGTCTCAATTGCGTGTTTCTCCTTCCAATGATTCATCCCCTCTTTACGACCTTTATAAACTACACCTGTAGAGTCACAAAGAGTGATGTGATGCTGAGGAATACCAACTTTTTCTAATAGCTCCATACATGCTATGGATGCAGCGCCAGCACCATTAGCAACAATCTTTACATCCTTCATGTTTTTATTAGTAATATGCAGAGCATTCATAAGAGCCGCAAGCACGATTATTGCCGTACCATGCTGATCATCATGAAAAACAGGAACATCTATCAACTCTCTCAGTTTTTTCTCTATTATAAAACAATCCGGAGACTTAATATCTTCCAAGTTAATTCCACCCCAAGTATTCCCAAGATATCTCACGCAATTAATAAACTCATCGGGGTCTTCTGTACTGACTTCGATATCTACACCATCAATATCGGCAAATCTCTTGAATAATACAGCCTTACCTTCCATAACAGGCTTAGACGCCAGACTACCTAAATTACCTAGACCAAGAACTGCAGTACCGTTTGAAATCACAGCCACTGAGTTTGCTTTAGAAGTATATTCATATGCAGTGTCAGGATCTTTATGAATCTCCAAGCATGGATAAGCAACCCCTGGAGAATAAGCCAAGGATAGATCCCTTGGGGTTAACAATGGTTTTGTAGGCAATAAGCTTGTTTTACCAGGCTTACCTTGAGAGTGAAAATCTAAAGCTTCTTGTACGCTAACATTTTTATTGTTTTTTTTCATAAAAAATTCATAGATAATTTTGCCACATTATAAACTAGATTTTCGTTTGCGCAAAATATAAAATCTTTACCCCTATCGGAGCAGCTGTCTGCATACCCCATCCTGCATTCTCTGCTACAACAGACACTGCATATCTCGGGTCATGTATCGGCGCGTAGCCTACAAATAACGAATGGCTTTTAACCTGCTTGCTTCCAGAAGAGACAGTATCACCTGATATAACTTGGGCAGTACCACTTTTACCTGCAACCCTATATTCTTCTTCCTTTATCCTTATACTATAACCTGATCCACTAGGATGATAAAATACCTCTTCTAGATCGTTTCTTATCATCTGTAGATGTTCTTGAGGTATATGAATATCGTGACCATCTGCGATTTTAGAGCTATCCAGGTAAAGATTCGGTACAAGTTTCCTGCCGCTCGCAACAGCAGCAATCATATTAACAAGTTGTATTGGGGTAACTAGGTCGTAGCCCTGACCAATAGCAGAATTCGCCGTATCACCAACCAGCCATTTACTCGAATATACCCTTTCTTTCCACTCTTTACTTGGATTAATTCCAGAAACCTCTCCCTGAAGCTGAATTCCTGTTTTTTTACCATATCCTAAGATGTTACCTATATGGTGTATATTGTCTATCCCAGCAATAATTCCCATTTCATAAAAATAAACGTTACACGAGTTCCTCAGCGCTCCTTTCAAATCTACATGGCCATGACCATGCTCTTTCCAACATTTATACATTTTATTACCAACATGAGTAAACCCAGGGCAGAACACCGTCTTTTCAGGATTAATTCCGGCCCTCATTACAGCAAGAGCAGTAACGATTTTCCATGTGGATCCTGGCGGATATAATTGAGATATCACTCTGTTAGTCAATGGGTGAAATTTATTTTTAGATATACTAGCCCAATCTTGATGGGTGATTGGCGAAGAAAAGAGATTGGGATCAAAAGCTGGCCTTGAAACCAATGATATAACATCCCCAGTTTTAATATCAAGCACAATAGCCGATGAACCGTGCTCCTTCAATAAATCATATGTATATTGCTGAAGCTCACTATTTACGGTGATAGATACATCAGCACCTCTCACGCTTGACTCCTGTCCCAAATCCCTTATGACTTCTCTATATGCGTTTACCTCAACTTTTTTTAATCCGAACTCACCTATCAAGTCTTTATTTGATAATTTCTCTATACCTGCCTTACCTATTCTAAAACCACTCGCATGATATAATTGATATTCTGCTATTTCATCAGAGGATGGTATACCTACATAACCTAATACATGCGCTAACACTCGCTTCATAGGATAGTATCTTACATATCCTTTATTAACATATGCCCCCTCCAACTCTCTACCACTAGATTCAATCTTTGTAACCTGCCCCCAAGATAAATTATCTCTTATCAAAACAGGATAAAGATAATTCGAACTCTTCACAATCCTATGAATCTCGGCCCTATCTTCCTGAGAAAGTTTAAAAATATTCATCACTCGATTAAGAGAGGACTCATAATCTTTGTTAAGTTGTTTATAGAAATATAGCTGATAATTAACGTTATTCTCAGCAAGAACCACCCCCTTACTATCTTTAATAAATCCTCTTTTTGGTTCTAATAGAAAAAACTTGATTCTATTTTTCTCAGATAAGGTTCTATATGCCCTAGAATTTAGCACTTGCAAAAAAAACAGACGGATTATCAATCCAAAAACAAAAAGACATTTTAAGGCTACCAGAATAAAGGATCTCCTAGAAAAAATTACATTTGTATAATTTTTAAAACTGTCCATTTTCTATTGATGATTTTTGCGATAAATAGGAAAAAATGTAATATACAGGAACATAAAGCAATATAGTATAAAATACCCTATGAAGATATAGGCAAGCCAGCGGCCATGCCCCAACATCCTCAATACTTAGCAAAATTATGATTTCTGCTAGACAGGTAGCAATAAGAGCTACTAGAAAAAATATCATAATCACCAAGAACGATCTGTCTTTTACCAAAATCAACTGCCTTTCTAAGAAGAATCTTAATACTATAAATGCCATAGCTGAAAACCCGATAGGCATCATCATTACATAATCTTTCAATAAGCCAAGTATAAGCAAAGCCATGAAGGATATACTTCCAGGCCAAAAAAAACAAAAACAAAATATTATTATTAAGTCATAAAATGGCGTATTCTGACCAAATGATAATAAACTATTGTAAGAAGACTCAAAAAATATTAGTAGTACTACTAATATAGATGGCACAAAATGGACAATTTTGCTAACTTTATACATTAAACCTCTACCGTAAGAAACGCTTTAACCAAAAATGAAACGTATATATAAAAACATACTCAAAAATAATCTAATATCACTATTCATTAGCCTATTAATTTTTTTGTATCTACATCTAGTATATTTTACCAGCAAAAAGTCTTTCGCTTACAATGGAAATTCAAAAGAAACTATATATCAAAATACTAATGGCGTACTCATTGCATTTTGGCATAACAGAATAGCTTTGATCCCCTTTATTGCAAAACTTACTCCGCATATATCAGTGTATATACTGCACTCAGGCCATAGAGATGGTACCATCATTAAAAATATAATGCATCTTTTTAATTTCAAAACAATCGCAGGATCTTCAGCAAAAGGAGGCTTCAGAGCACTGAAAGAAATCCTAACTACGCTTAAAAAAAATACTGCCATAGCAATAGTACCAGACGGACCTAGAGGACCAAAATACCATATAAATGGCAATATAGCGCACGTGGCCTCAAAAATAAATGCCCCTATTGTTCCTGTAGCGTATCATTGCAAAAGAAGCGTTACATTTAATTCTTGGGATAATTTTATTTTGCCACTACCATTCAATAATATATTATTCATCTTTGGTACCCCAATAAAAATCGAACCATCTAAGAAAGAATTATCTAATGCCGAATTAAAAAAAGGACTAGATTTTATATCACAAGACAGAAAATGCTCCTAAAACTATATAAAGCCTTAAATATACTACTTACTCCGATTATAGGATTGCTATTGATCTATAGAGTGTGGAAGAAAAAAGAGGATAAAACTCGAATCAAAGAAAGATTAGGTATCGCAAAAAAAGCTCGTCCTAATAAAAAACTTATATGGATCCACGCAGCGAGCGTCGGAGAAACTATCTCGACCATACCTTTGATTCAAATATTAAGTGCTGACAGTAAAATCACGATACTCCTCACCTCTGGGACAGTTACTTCTGGAAAATTGGTCAAATCCATACTACCCAAAAATGTAATACATCAATATGTACCTATAGAAAATTATTTTGCTATAAAGAATTTTCTTAAACACTGGAAACCGAATTTGACAATTTTTGTTGAATCAGAGTTTTGGCCTTGCATCCTAAGCGAGACATCCAAAGTATCTAAAATAATTTCGCTCAATACCAGACTATCTGATTCATCGTTTAAAATCTGGAAAACACAAAAACAAGCATTCTCCGATATCTCAAAACTCTTCAGCTTGTTTTTGCCTCAAAGCATAAATGATTTCGAAAAACTAAAATCGCTTGGAGTCAAAAAGCTTAAATATATCGGAAATATCAAATACACTGTGCCTCCTCTTATAGCTGATGAAAGAAAACTTGCTATACTTGCAGATGAATTACGCTCAAAAAAAGTCGTGCTCTTCATCAGTAGTCATCCAGGGGAAGAGGAGATTATCCATCAAATATATAAAGAAGCAAAGAAGATAATTCCTTCCTTGATTTTTATAATAGCGCCAAGACACCCAAATCGATCTAATCATATACATTCAATGCTCAGCTCAAATAACTATAAACTGGCGGTTCGCTCTAAACATCAACATATTTCACCAGACACAGACTTTTATATAGCAGACACAATCGGAGAACTTGGAACATTAATAAGAGTATCGACTATTTCAGTAATATGCGGAACTTTTGTCAAAACAGGAGGGCATAATCCTATAGAAGCAGCAAAGCTCAAATCCGCTGTTATAATAGGGCCATATTTTTCTAAACAAGCAGAGATTTGCTCCGAGTTCAAAAAGCATAAAGCGGCAATAATGGTAAAAAATCATAGGGAGTGCGTGAAGGCCATATGCTTGCTTTTCAGCAGTCAACCAACAATAAAAACATATCTTGCGAATGCATCGAAACTAATAAATAGCAAAAACAATATCTTGAGAGATACTGTCCTAGCAATAAGACATTATATAAAATGATTAGAACTCCAAAATTCTGGCGCTCAGTAAATATTTTTTCTGTTTTGCTTTTTCCTATATCTTTGCTCTACTTGGCGATATCTAGCTTTATTTTTTATCTCAGAACTGCAAAGAAATTCAAGACAAAAATAATATGCATAGGTAACGTAATTGCTGGTGGGTCAGGAAAAACGCCAAGCGCAATCATGCTAGGAAAAATATTAACCAAACATCACTACAAAGTAGCGTTTGCCTGCAAAAACTACTTGGCTCCTCTAAAAGGACCGGTAAAAGTGAATAGCAAACACACAACAAGTGAGGTCATTGAGGAAGCGCTCTTATTATCTGCCATTGCAGATACTTTCGTCGCGAAGAGCCTTCTCGAGGCAATAGAGCTAGCAGACGATGGATTCTATGATTTTATCATCACAGATGATGGTTTCCAGAATAATAAATTTAAAAAGGACATGTCTATACTCGTAGTAGACGGGCTTATAGGCTTTGGCAACGGGCTTATATTACCTGCAGGGCCGTTGCGAGAACCTCTTGCTTGGGCTGTAAAAAGAGCTGACCTGGTATTCATGATAGGCGCTAATCACTATGAATCTCTATCTTCGATAAAAACTATCAACCTGTCTCAAAAACTCAGCTTATCTGGTAATGCAGATAACTATACAGCGTTCACTGGCATTGCCTATCCAGAAAAGTTCTTTAATAGCTTGAGAGAACAGAATTTAAATATCCTAGAAACAATCGAATATCCAGATCATAAAAAATATTCTGAAAAGGATCTGGACTACCTAGTAAAGAAGGCAGAAAAGAATAATAGCTCTCTCATCACTACTGAAAAGGATTTTATAAAAATCCCTAGTA
>Ga0208506_1000529_pt1 | contig 11722 bp, 10 predicted proteins | sample CryBogCBH29Jul08_FD_184616 | JGI IMG/M metagenome (GOLD analysis project Ga0208506, IMG submission 184616) | Freshwater microbial communities from Crystal Bog, Wisconsin, USA - CBH29Jul08 (SPAdes) | ecosystem: Environmental > Aquatic > Freshwater > Lake | place: Crystal Bog, Wisconsin, USA... | reverse complement strand
GATCACTTGGGTGTTTGCTTCAAAGCCATCCATCTCAACTAAGAGTTGGTTAAGTGTCTGCTCGCGCTCATCGTTGCCGCCACCAAGACCTGCACCACGCTGTCTACCTACTGCATCAATTTCATCAACAAAGATGATCGCTGGCGCAGCCTCTTTTGCTTGATTGAATAGGTCGCGAACGCGTGAGGCACCCACACCCACAAACATCTCTACAAACTCAGAGCCAGAGATAGAGAAAAATGGAACATTAGCTTCACCTGCAACAGCGCGCGCAAGTAAGGTCTTTCCAGTACCTGGAGGGCCATAGAGAAGTACTCCCTTAGGAATCTTTGCTCCGATATCTTGGTACTTCTTTGGATCAGAGAGAAAATCTTTGATCTCACGAAGTTCTGCAACTGCCTCATCAGCACCAGCTACATCTGCAAATGTGCTCTTTGGTGCCTCCTTAGATTGCAACTTTGCTTTAGAGCGACCAAAGGAGAAGATCCGATTTCCGCCCTGAGAGTTAGACATGAAGAGCAGCAGAATGAAACCGATAACTAAGAAAGGAGCGAAACTAAAGAATAGAGATTCCAAAAATGAGGTTGTAGGTACCTTTACATTCCACGCTTTAACAGGTGGGTTACTTGTAAGAAGTTCGGTTATTTGAGCCTCTTCGTTGGCAACATAGGAAGCGACTAAATGATCTGAACCATTTACCGTCTCACCTTTTTTGAGGATTACCTGAATCTTCTGATCTTTATCGATCAATAGAGCAGATTCGACCTTGTTCTGCGAGATCTCTGCGAGAACTGTTGAGGTATCTACTTGAGTGTAGGTAGCTCCGCTTCCAGAGATTCGACCAAGCGCAACGACAAGTATCAGAGCAAGCACAATCCAAAAGAGAGGACCGCGCATCATCTTGCGCACTCGCTTGCGAGGGATATTTATCTTCTTATCTGCCATTGCTCTTCTCTATTATCTACTCTGGTACTGATGTACTTGTGGGGAACGGATTAGGGCAAAAAATTATTCCTTGCACTATCTACTGCAAATCAGGAGTAAACCTCTTTAGCCAAAATGCCAATGAAATCTAGATTGCGATATTTCTCGTCGTAATCCAAGCCGTAGCCGACTACAAACTCGTTGGGGATATCGAAACCGACATATTTCACATCGACCTCTACTTTAGCGGCGTCAGGTTTGCGCAGCATGGTGAGAATTTCCACGTTCTTAGTTCCACGAGATTGGAGATTCGATTTAAGCCAAGCGAGAGTTAATCCAGTATCGACAATATCTTCGATAATAAGAACATCGCGTCCAGAAATGTCACGGTCTAGATCCTTAAGGATGCGGACAACTCCACTTGATTTGGTTCCTGAGCCATAAGAGGTGACTGCCATCCAATCCATCTCAACATGACAATTGAGGGAGCGGACGAAATCTGCCATGGTCATAACGGCGCCTTTAAGAATGCCGATGACTAGTAGGTTCTTGCCTGCATAGTCAGCCTCAACTTGCTGAGCTATCTCCTTTAAACGGGCTTGGATTTGCGGGGCCGTAACAATGACGCGTTCAATATCTGCGCCTGCGGTAGTTAAATCCACGATGCTCCTTTTATGAGATCTGTTGCGAGAGCGAAAGTCTGCCCGAAATTCGAAGGACCTTCACACCACCAGGCAGGGAAATCTCCCCTTGGCCGTGCCAATTCGTGATTAACGCCTCAATTGGCAGTAGGTGATCCGCCGAAAGCGAGCCCATCGGGGCTCCAGCAAGGTAAATCGCGCGCCTCAAAACCCGAATCCGCAGCGCCTTAGGGATCTTTCTCAGGGGTTCAACCGCTAAATCCTGGGGGTCCTGGCCAGCCAGATACTCCGTCGCGAGCTCATCTAAAGCGTCAGCATCCTCACGCAAGATTCCGGCGCTTCTAGCCAGGGCATCAACAATTCCAGGGCCAATCTCTCGCTCCATCAGAGGCAGAATCTCTCGCCTGACTCTGACTCGGGCGTAGGAAGAATCTGAGTTATGAGGATCAATCCAAGGAGTGATCCCGTTTTCTACGCAAACCTCTTCAGTCATCGCTCTATCAACTCCGAGCAATGGGCGGATAAAGATGCCGTTGACCTCTGCAATTCCAGAGAGTGATCTAGTCCCAGATCCCCGAGCTAAACCTAGAAGAACTGATTCAGCTTGATCGTTCTTAGTGTGAGCTAGAAAAAAATAATCTGGTTGATATTTGGCAATGGCTTCATCAAAGGCCGAGTAACGAGCCCGGCGCGCAGAGCTCTCCATGCCATCAATTACTTCTACATTAACCTTCATCACTTCTACATTTGTAAAACCTAGATCTAGTAACTGTTGCGAAGTGTGCTCTGCAACTTTTGCTGACCCTTCTTGAAGTTGGTGATCAATAACGATTGCAACTAGATCGAGATCAGCACTTTTGCATTCTGCAAGGGTTCCAATTGCTAAAGCTAGAGAATCTGCTCCACCTGAAACTCCAATTAAAATTCGAAGTTGTGCATTTTGAACCCATGGTCGCACCGCTTGCCTAATAGCTAGGGTCGACTTCATGCCTTAAGCCTAATTGTTAAACCCGACCACCTGAAGGCATCAATCCTGGAACGCTATACATGCTGGAGAAGATCAGGCCGGTTCGAGTTGAGTTCGCCTCCCACATCATTCCATTGCCGGCATAGATCGTAATGTGGTGAATATTTTGTACCGATCCATCGTATGAATAGAAGAGCAAGTCTCCTGGGATTAAAGAGTCCAGTGGAACGCGTTGGGTATCAACGAAATAGAGAGCTGCATTAAGGCGAGACCAATTGGGCCAGCCAAGTCCTGCGGCCTTATAGGCGGCGTAAACCAAACCTGAACAATCGAAACTATTAGGACCTTGTGCGCCCCAGACATATGGTTTGCGGGCAAGTACCTGAGCTCTGGCATATGCCAGCGCTTTAGTGCGAATGGCATCAGTTCCTCGAGTTGTAGAGCGTCCCTTGAAACCACGATCTGGCCAGATCTTCGCCTGTCCCTTTGTATGCGCCGCGGTATTTGCACTCGATTGTTCTAGTTGCGAAAGGGCCAACTGTTGTTGCAAAGTGATTCGGAAGTTGCGGGCCTTAGTTAACTCAGCCATTAACTGCGCTTGTACAGCACGGAGTTTGGCAACTTCAGATGCTTGAGCAGATTGTGCTGCTGCAGCCGCCGCTTTTGCTGCCGCTACCTTGGCCGTTGCAGCGGCCTGTGCCAACTTTGCAGCAGTGGCTGCCGCCTGCGCTACCTTGGCAATTTGAAAGGCGCGCTTATAGTGGGCAAGTGCAACTGAATCAGTTGCTCCTACTTGATTCAAAATACTGAGGCGATCAACTAAATCTTGTGGACCATTTGATTCTAGAACGCTATTAAGGGTCGTAAATCCGCCACCCATGATGTAAGCGTTCGATGCCATACGCCCAATCGTGCGATTGGCTTCTGCAACTGCAACCTGTGTGAGCGCCGCATGTGCTGTCGCTAGATTCGATTGTTTGGTAGCTACAGCAAGTGCCGCTTGTGCTGAAAGCAATTGCGCTTGGCGGTGATTTGTAACCGCAGTCAGTTGTTGCAATAAATTTTGTGCAGAGTTCAGTTGGCTAGTCGCGGCTGCAGCAGCAGCGGCCTTAGCATTCTCTGCAGCTTGAGCAGCAGCGATTTGAGCTTTGGTGGGTGCAGAAACTTTAGGTTTTGGTTTTGCACTTGGGGTTGCAGCAAAAGAAGTTGTGGGGATGGCCATGAAGATGGCTGCTGTAAACGCAACAATGCGAAAGCGCCGATCAATATTCATATAGCCAACCGTTCGTGAGGAAGTAACAGTTAAGGATAAGTTATTAATCGGGATGAATCGGACATTGACGCGGTGTGAGTTTGCTGAGTATTTAGTTTGCTACATCTCTACGCTTAAAAAGCAGAGCCACAATTCCAAAACCAACAATGAGATAGATCGCTGATATGCCAAGTGACCACTTGTAACTAACTGTGTCAGAACCGCCCTGAGCGATATTGTCGAAGTTTTGGCCAGGGAGCCATTTCTGTGTGCTGGAAACTACTCCACCCAAGATTGTCTCCAGAATCAGAGACCAGATCACTCCGGTTGCAATTGCGCTTATAGGTGAGCGGAAAAGTAAGCCCAAGATCATTCCCAGTGTGCCAAAGGCCAAGGTAGTAAGGAGCACATTTACAAAGGTACGACCTAAAAGCGAGAGCGCAGTTGAGGTGAACCAAGCGGTCGTTGTTACTTTGGCGTGGGGAGCTAGGGCATATGAAACACCGATCGCAACCACCGCATCTAAGAAAACCAGTGCGATCGCAAAGATAATCATCGAAAGATATTTACCGAAGAGAATCTTCATACGAGACGGTTGGCGCACTAAGAGATTTCGCAAAGTTCCAAGTGTGTACTCCTGCGCGGTCTGCGAGGCAAAGACACAGAGCGCAGTTATTCCTAGGAAGAAGGAGACAATTTTAAAACCATAAATCAATCCAGTTGCTTGGCTCAACACCGCTGGAGAGATTATTTCGCCTCGCTGACCATTGCCTTGCCCTGAGTTAGCGCGGAGAAAAACAATGGAGGTAAATAGTGCTGTTAGAGCTGCAACCACCAAAATAGTAGAAATTAATAGTGTGGGCCTGCGAAGTTTGCGAAGTTCAGCGCGAGTTACATTAAGCATGAATTACTCCCCCGTCATTTCAAAGAAAGTTTCTTCTAGCGTTGGTTGAGTTGCACTCAGTGATGCAAGGGTAATTCCAGCATTAAACGCCAGGCGATTAAAAGTTGCACCCCAAGTTGCATCGGCAACAATGTGAACTGAGCCAGCATCAACAGTTGCCTCTTTGCCATGGCGGGTGGCGATCTCAACTAATTTGCCAAGATCAACAGTGAACTCTGGCTCTACAACTAGCGTCGCAATTTGAGCCGCTAAAAGATCTTGAGTGCGACCAGCAAAGAGCACCTTGCCTTCGCGCAACATCACCAATGATTCTGAAATCATTTCGAGTTCTGAAAGTAGATGCGATGAAACAAAGACGCTAGTTCCCTCATTAGCTAAATCTTTAATGAGATTTCGCACCTCTTGAATACCTGATGGATCTAATCCGTTAGTTGGTTCATCTAGAACTAGTAATTTTGGATTTGGTAGGAGCGCAGCTGCAATTCCTAGTCGTTGTTTCATTCCTAGTGAGTAAGTCTTGTACTTTGAGCCACCGCGATCTGCTAGCCCTACTTTTTCTAGAAGTTCTGAAACTCGACTCTGCGGGAATCCTCCAAGAGAGGCTAAGACTTTCAAATTTTCCGCACCGCTCAACGCTGGATAGAAAGCTGGCCCTTCAATCATTGCGCCAACTTGTGGGAGATATTTTTCTGGATGCAAGATGCTCTGACCCAAAACAGTTCCGGTTCCACCTGTTGGAGCAATCAATCCAAGAAGCATGCGGATAGTGGTGGTCTTTCCTGAACCATTTGGACCAACGAAGCCACAGACAGTGCCGAGTGGAACTTCAAAGGTGGCATGTGAGAGAGCGCTTCGCTCCCCATAAACCTTGGTGAGATCAGTTACTGAAATCGCAGTCGTCATTTGCTAACCATACGGCGATCTGCTGAGAAATGAGTGAACGAGGAGTAAATGTGGATCTGTTAGACAATTAGATTATGAAATCCGATCTAAGCAACAGTGTGCTTAGCCAAGAGTGTTGCAATGACCAGCACCAGCGAATAGACGCTCAAATAAGTGATAGACCAATGAAATAGCTTGAGAGCAGCGGCCTCTGAACCTAACCCTGAAATCTTAAAGAGTTGAGCTGCAAAGCCGATTGTGATCAGCGCTGTAACAACATAGCTCCACCAAGGCAGGTGCGCGCTCACCAGAACGAGAACCGATGTAATCACCATGCAGATTGAGTGGAACCACATCTGCTTCTGTACTGATTTGATCGATGCAACAACCGGCAACATCGGGATACCTGCCGCTGCGTAATCCTCTTTGTATTTAATTGCTAAGGCCCAGAAATGCGGTGGCGTCCAGAAGAAGATCAGGAAGAAGAAGAGCCACGCAGTAAGTGAGAGTGAGTTTGTAATTGCAGCCCATCCGATGAGTACCGGCATACATCCAGCTATTCCGCCCCAGACAATATTCTGAGAGGTGCGGCGCTTAAGCCAAAGGGTATAGCCAACAACATAGAAGAGAATTGCAAGGAGAGTTAGCAGCGTTGCTAAAACGGTCGTAAAAATGAGGAAGATCAAGAGTGAGATTATGGTGATTACTAAAGAGAACGCGACCGCCTGTTGCTCGTTGATCTCTCCGCTCACCAAAGGACGCTTGCTAGTCCGCTTCATGAGTCGGTCTGATTCAACTTCAATCACCATATTAAAGGCATTGGATGCACCAGCAGCCAAAGTTCCACCGATCAAAGTTGCGATGGTGACTCCCAGCGGCGGAAACTTGTGTCCGTGGTTCTGGGCATAGGTGGCCATAAAAAGTGCAGGCAAAGTGGTAACGAGAAGAAGTTCTACCACCCGCAATTTCATCAGTGCCACATAGGCGCCCACATGGCTCATATCTAGATTCTAACCATCAATGTTTACTTCTGTGGCTTGGCGATGGTGCCGAGCATCTGGTCAATGGTGACTCGGGCGGCCTGGCGAGCGCTCTCTAGGTTATGAATGTGGTTAGCGATAATCGCAAATACATACTCATTAGCGCCAACCGTGACAAACCCAGCCAAGCTAATAGTTGTGTTAATCCACCCGGTCTTTGCATGAACTAGGCCCACAGCATTTGGAGCATCGTTTACAAATCTATATTTGAGAGTCCCGGTCTTACCCGAAGTTGGCAGCCCTTCAAGGATAGGTTGAAATTTTGGATCTGCTTTAATCGCCAGCAGCAGCTGAAGTATCTGATGCGCTGAAACCCGATCATGATGAGAAAGACCATTTCCATCGAAGATTCGAATACCGGTGGCTGATATCCCTAGATCCGTCAAAGTCTTAGTAAATGCGCTCAATAATCCAGCTGGGTCAGAAGTAAAACCCATCGCCTTAGCGGCGGTATGGGCTAGCCGATCGGCCAATGAGTTGTCGCTGTAGAGAAGTGTGAATTCAATAATCTTGGATAGAGGCGGTGAGTGAATTGAAGCAATTTCTGTGGTTGCATCACTGGTTGTATTTACTCTGACAGGGGTGATGTTCACTCGCCCAGCAAAGTATTTTTGAAGTGCCTGAATATCCATCTCATATACATCTTTATATTCAAGTGTGATGCTCTTGAGTTCTGGATGCATATTCAAAACAGAATCAATCAGGGTAGGAGAAAATGCGCGACCGTACTGCTGCTCCTCAAATCCATTTTGGGTGAGCCAAGGGTCATAGCTGCCAGCTAAGAAAAAGGTATCGCTCTTATCGGTTGCACTTATCGTTGTTTGGAATTGTAAATCTGGGCTAAGAACGTTGAGTACTGTCGCCATCGATAAGAGTTTCAAAACTGAAGCGGGCGCTCGCTCCACATCTGGATCAAGCGAGAAGAGTGTTTGCTGATTTGTTGGGTCAAAGAGCAACACCCCAGGAGCAGCCAATGTAGGTGATGATGCCAACCTGATGAATTGTTCAGGAACTGCCAAAGCTTCTGCTGAGTTTGCATACGAGAAGAGAAATGAAAAAGTAATGAGCGCGGTTACAAGCACCTTTCGCGGCTGCTGAACTCGATGAGGGCTGCGCATGGGGAGATTATGCCTGCTCAATATGAGAATGGTTTAAGGTGGCGCCATGAGTGCAGAGATTGGTCCTGGGGAATTTTTCCCGGTTGTAGGCGTTGGACCACACGCTAAACCCTGGCCAGAAGATGATCGCTTAGATCCAGAACTTCTGGAAAACGGGGATCGGCGCAATGTCCTAGATCACTATCGATATTGGAAAGTTGAAGCGATAGTTGCTGACCTTGATACCAAACGCCATCCCTTGCAGATCGCGATTGAGAATTGGCAACATGATCTGAACATTGGTTCGGTTGTGCGCACCGCAAATGCATTCAATGTCGCTTTCGTTCATATCGTTGGGAAGCGTGATTGGAATCGTCGGGGTGCAATGGTCACAGATAAATATCTACATGTTCTGCACCATCCCACTGTCGCGGATTTTGCAGCGTGGTGCGCTGAAAATTCAGTTCCAATTATTGGGATAGATAATCTTCCGGTTTCGGAGCAGATGGAAAATTACCCATTGCCTGAAAAATGCGTGCTCTTCTTCGGTCAAGAAGGCGCTGGCATGTCTGATGAGGCCGTTGCAATATGCAAGGTCGTCCTAGCAATCCAGCAATACGGATCAACTAGATCAATGAACGCTTCAGCTGCAGGTGCAATCGCCATGTACGCCTGGGCAATGCAACACCTCAACCCAAAGCTTTAATTAATCTTCGATTACCTCTGTGACAGCCGATATTCGACGTTCGATCTCATCTGCTTCATCTATGCGGCCGAGGTCTCGTAGAACTCCAGCGATATGGCGTTCGATTTCAACGATAAAGTCAAAATCCTTCCACTCGCTCTCAGTTGCGATTTCAAGGACTCGCTCCAAAGTATCTAAACCCTCTTGCTCTAAACCGGTGATGATCTGCGCCTTACCTACCTCTAGTAGCGAGTAGGTTTCGCGACGATGATCATGAGCGGTTACAAAGACATCAAGTGATTTTTGGGCAGCGATCAAAGCCTCTTCGCCAAGTCCGAGTTCAATCAGTGCATGGGCGATTTTTTGATCGCACCTAGCAACATTGATTACCTCTTTCAGGCTCTTAAAAAGAGCGCGGGCTTCGCGGAAAGCAGCGAGTGATTGCTCATGCTGACCGAGCTCACGATGGGCACATCCGATGAGGTGTAGATCATTTGCAGCGCCAGATTCATTTCCATCAACGAGATGTTCTTGCACGCATTCGCGCATGCACTCAATCGTCTTCTCATAATCCTTTGCGCCAAAGCACCATTCACCTAGCGTGCAGGCAAGATCAATTGCTAAAGGTGACTTTGATTCGCGTAAGAGGTCCACTGCCTTACTCATCGCTGATGCAGCTTCTGAATTGCGCTTGAGCTGATTGAGGTTGTAACCGATCGCAGAGTAGGCCTGTGCCAATCCATCAGCGGGAGCAACAGCTCCAAGTTCGGTATAAATATCGCGAGCGGTTTCAGCTAGTGCTAAGGCTTCGTCATATTGACCGCGAGCATAGATACGAGCACTTAATTCATAGTAAGTGTTTGCGCGCTCTAGACCAGTTGTCTCCGGGATTCTCTCCCACAACATCTCTTCGGTAACAATATCTTCTAAGCCGTTGTCATCGTCGTCGCTCAAGGTTTGCCCCCTGTGTGCTTAAGGACACTTGTTCCCCCCAACCCCCTACGTCGGAGGAGGGTTCGCTGTAGTGCTTGCCTTACACTAGCAACTGAGCGCATAACCTTGCAGCGCAACGCAGAGTGAATTTCTTCGGGCGCCGACCTTGAAAAGGTCCGTTATGAGTAGATTGGAGCAGTTAGCGGATGAAATCCCAGCGTTGGGTGCCAAAATGGATTGGCCGGGCTACCTTTCTCGTAGGACTTTTCGACATTCTTGCAAACGTTTCGCGAAGATTCAGAGCTCCTGTTCACAAACTCAATAACATCATTCCGGTTTTTCTCAATGGAACTGCTCTTGCCACCGCCATCTTCACTGGATTGATTTTGATGATCTTGGCCCGCGGACTCTCGCGCCGAAAGAGAAGAGCGTGGGTACTCGCGCTTGTAATTCTCGTTGTGAACCTTGCGACCGAACTATTTAGAACCAATCATCACCCAATTCAAATTGTTCTCTCCGTTCTTAGCATCATCGTGCTCGCTATTTTCAACAAATCGTTCTATGCAAAATCTGATCCGAGCACCAAGATGCAACCTCTCATTGGTTTTGGACTTGCTGTTGTTGTCTTCTTCTTTGCCAGCATTGCGCTACTTAAGTTTCGCAGTCATGACGAAATTATTGGTTCGCCTTCATTCAAGAATATTTTCCTCTTTATTATTGAGGGTTTTGTTGGCATAACTGGTCCAATTAAATTTACTTCAGAACGCGCAAATGATGTCATTGGATTTACGCTTGGAACATTTGGCGTCTTTATTGTGATTGTTCCACTCTGGTTGTATTTCCGTCGCGTAAAGCCAATTCCAAAGATGAGCGATGAGGATATGCAGATCGTGCGCAAACTAATTCGTCACGATTTAGAACAGGATTCACTCGGCTACTTCGCTACCAGACGAGATAAGAGCGTTATCTGGGCTGGCAACAAGAAGGCTGGAATCGCCTACCGAGTACAAGGTGGTGTGATGCTGGCAAGTGGCGATCCTTTTGGTGAGTACAGCTTGTGGCCTGATGCCATCGCTGAGTTCATCAGAATTGCTGATGAACATGCCTGGACACCTGCTGTGATGGGCTGCAGTGACCGAGGCGGTGAAGTTTGGGTTGAGCATGCTGGAATGATCGCTATCGATATTGGCGATGAGGCAATTATTTCAGTTAAAGATTTCACTCTCGAAGGTCGACCAATGGCCAATGTCCGCCAGATGGTCAACAGAATTAAGCGTAAAGGTTATTCATGCACGACCCATCGCTGGGAAGAGCTCGAAGAGCCAGTAAAGGTTCAACTTCGTAAGTTGGCTCACGAGTGGCGATATGGCGTTGCTGAACGCGGCTTCTCTATGTCTATGGATCGATTTGGCCAGGATGAAGACCCTGACACTTACATCACGATTGCTTGGCTTGAAGGTGAGATAAAAGGACTTCTCTATTATGTTCCTTGGACAACCAACGCACTATCACTTGATCGTATGCAGCGTGAGCGCGGAACCGATGCAGGCGTTAATGAACTCATGATCGCTGAGACTGTTGAGTGGGCTAGAACCCATGAGAAAGCCTATGTCTCCTTGAACTTTGCGGCATTTCGCTCGCTCTTTGAGCGCGCGGACAAGATCAGCGCCGGCCCAATAACGCGTGGAATGCGAAACTTAATTCGCTTTACCTCTAACTTTTTTCAAGTCGAATCCTTGTATCGATTCAATGCCAAATTTCAGCCGGGTTGGGAGACGCGCTATGTCCTCTACCCACGCGCATCAGATCTTCCGCGCGTAGGTTGGGCTGCACTCCGCGCAGAAAAATTTATTTCTGGCTTCCGCTCGCGCTAGTTAAAGCTGGAGTCGGAGTTGTCACAGGTTGAATCACCGGTGGTTGTAGATCATTTGCGCCGCTGATCCAGAGAAAACCTGATGCAATAAATGGTTTCCAAACTTTGATGTTGTGACCACCAGCAGGAATTGGAATGTACTTGATCGGAATCAATGAGTTGGCGCTCTGCATAAATTTCTGAGCAGCGCTATTTGCAAAGCGATCTTTAACCGATGAGATGATCATGATCTTGGTGTTGCGTGGACCATGTGTGAGATGCTTTATTAGATCGTATTTTGAAGTCAGATAATTCTTCTCACGAGCGGTAAGTCCGATTGATAACAAAGGTTTGAAATAGCCAGCTAGAGATACGCCTTGTGAATATTGATCTTGATGCAGGACTGCAACTTCAGCAGCGCACCAACCACCTGTTGAATATCCAAATGAAGACCAGAGGCGATTATCAATACCCATAAAGGTCTGCATGAAAGTCTTCATATCTTTGGAAATCCAAGTTTCAACATGGACGCCAAATGTGAAATC
>Ga0208506_1000526_pt1 | contig 11774 bp, 9 predicted proteins | sample CryBogCBH29Jul08_FD_184616 | JGI IMG/M metagenome (GOLD analysis project Ga0208506, IMG submission 184616) | Freshwater microbial communities from Crystal Bog, Wisconsin, USA - CBH29Jul08 (SPAdes) | ecosystem: Environmental > Aquatic > Freshwater > Lake | place: Crystal Bog, Wisconsin, USA... | reverse complement strand
CGCCTTAACAATGGACAGGCGCCACTGCTAATGGAGCCGCGAGATGGTCGCAGAGTGACGAAGACATTGTACGCCTTAACAATGGACAGGCGCCACTGCTAATGGAGCCGCGAGATGGTCGCAGAGTGACGAAGACATTGTACGCCTTAACAATGGACAGGCGCCACTGCTGATGGAGCCACGAGATGGTCGCAGAGTGACGAAGACATTGTACGCCTTAACAATGGACAGGTTGCCACTGCTAATGGAGTCGCGAGATGGTCGCAGAGTGACGAAGATATTGTGCACCTTAACAATGGATAGGTTGCCACTGCTGATGGAGCCGCGAGATGGTCGCAGAGTAATGACAAGCTTTTAAACTCGCCATTACTACAGACACATTATCTAAATGATTATTTACTCTTCTTTTTTTCTTCAACTTCGTGCATAGCCTTGCCTAGTATATCTCCTAGACTTGCGCCGCTACTTGCAGAACCGTACTCAGCAATTTTTTGCTTTTGTTCTTCTGCTTCTAAAGTTTTGATCGAAAGAGCAACACTACGGTTGACTTTATCTAACTTGACGACTTTAGCATCAACCAGATCATCAATAGCAAACCTCTCAGGTCTTTGTTCTACCTTATCGTTAGACAAATCTGCTCTTTTGATAAAGGATGTAACATTTGGTGCAATCTCAACAAGAATACCATCGGTTTCTATAGCTTTTACAGTACATGTTATTACATCGCCTTTCTTTGTTTCTTCAAAAGCTTCTTCGAAAGGATCTTTGTCTAGCTGTTTAATTCCAACATTGATACGTTCCTTCTCTGGATCCACCGAAAGAACTATAGCTCTTATTTTGTCGCCCTTTTTATAGCTTTTTAGTAATTCTTCAGGTTTCTTATCCCAGGAAATATCATTAGCATGAACTAACGCACTAACACATTCACCAAAATTAATAAACACACCAAAATCAACGACATTCTCAACAACGCCTTCTATGATTGTCCCAATTGCATATTTCTCAGACAAAGACTGCCAAATATTATCAGTGCATTGCTTGATACCAAGGCTAATTCTATGTTTATTCACGTCTATATCGAGTATCATGAACTCAACTTCTTGATCAATCTCAATGAATTTTCTTGGTGAAACATTTTGCCTGGTCCAGCTTAATTCTGAAACGTGAACAAGACCTTCTATTCCAGGCTCTAACTGCACAAATACACCATAGTCAGCTATGTTCGTGACCTTACCTTTCATTCTAGTCCCAACAGGATATTTCTTATCTAAACCTTCCCATGGGTTTTGCTCCAATTGCTTCATTCCAAGAGAAACACGCCCTGCTTCAGCATCATACTTGATTACCTGAACTTTAACATTCTGTCCTATAGATAAAACTTCAGATGGGTGATTGATTCTATTCCAGGATATATCTGTTACGTGTAACAAGCCATCAATACTGCCCAAATCCAAGAACGCACCATAATCAGTAATGTTTTTAACAACACCTTCAAGAACTTGCCCAACTTTGATTTTTGAAAGCATCTCGCCTTTAGCTTCTGCTCTGGATTCTTCTATTATTGCCCTACGCGACACAACAACGTTTCCTTGATCACGATCCATTTTTAAAACTATGAACGGCTGAACAACACCTATCAACACGCTGATATCTTTAACTGGCTTCACATCAACCTGGCTACCTGGTAAGAAAGCTATAACACCATTCAAATCAACTGTCAGACCGCCTTTTATTCTGCCAAATACAACACCCTCAACTTGTTCGCCCTTCTTCATCGCGATTTCAAGCTTATTCCAAGAGCTTTCTCTTACTGCTTTTTCTCTACTTAGAACTACTTTGCCATATCTGTTTTCGTAAGACTGAACATATACATCTATGTTGTCTCCTAGTTTTAATTCAGGAATTCTACCATTTTGGACAAATTCTTTTAGAGGTATTCTACCCTCATCTTTAATTCCAATATCTACAGTAATAGCATCATTAGAAATACCAGTGATACTACCAGTCACGACAGAACCCTCCATTATCTCTCTAACTTTAGTGAACCCTTCAAAAAGTTCAGCAAAATTTTCCCCTGTAGCAAAGTCAGCACCGTCCAGTTTATTATTAAATATTTTTCCGCCCATATGCAAATTTCTTCTCTCCTATGTTAAAGCAACACCATTTTCAGATTAGTACAAAGTGTTATACCCTTTATTAACCCATTGTCAATTTCTTTTCTACAATATTTACTGCTCGATCAATCATTTCGCTCACTGTTAAAAACGTAGTATCAATTATCTCAGCACCTTCAGGCTTAGATAGAGGCGAATGCTCCCTAGTCATATCTCTATTATCTCTTGCTATTAAATCGTGATAGACACTCTCTGAATCGCACTCGACACCTAAACTTATTATCTCTTTGTAACGACGATTAGCCCTAACTTTTAAATCAGCTTCCAAATAAAGCTTAACAGCAGCATCAGGACAGATTTTTATCCCTATATCCCTACCCTCCACTACACAAAAGTCTCTTTTTTTAATCCAAAGACGCTGAAACTCATCTAATTTTTTCCGCAAATTCGGCATCTTAGATATTACAGAGGCAATATTTGCAATTTTATCAGAACGCAAATCGTCAGAATAAATCTGATCTTCAGATATCTGAGACACAGAGTTCACTAAAGCAGGTTCGTCTTCTAAATCAAGACCAAGAGCAATAGAGTTCTTTGCTACTAGCCTATATATATTACCAGTTGGCAAATAATCACACCCATAATGCTCGGCGAGAAGCCTAGCCAACGTTCCCTTGCCAGCACCAGACACGCCATCTATAGCAATAACAAAACTCATGAGCCCTCTACTGGAACACTCTCTGGAGCTTCACTCGGCTTAGTATCAGAACCCTTGTTGTTTCTATTGCGATTCTGACGACCATATCTCCTTTTTCTATTAAAACCCTTATTGGAATCACCATTTCCTTTCGTGCCCTCACTGCGACTAATCTCCGACGCAGAATCGGAAACCATAGACTTATCAGACTTTGAAGAAGGATTAACGGTCTGACTCGACATTACATTATCAGAACCCCTTTTCTTCTCACCCTCCACAACCTCTAGAGCAAAGCCGTCTGTGCTCATTTTATGATCTTGGTGGAATATAATCTGTATATTATGCTTGTCTTCTACAGATTTGATATAGTCTCTTTTGTTGTTTAATACATACATTGCAGTTTCAGGAGCAACGAACACATTGACTTTCTCCACCCTACTATACACCTCTCCTTCAATTGTCTTTAGGATCGTAATTGCATTAGCATCATAAGAACGCACAACCCCCTTGCCATGACAATGAACGCATTGAACTGTGTTGGACTCAAGAAAAGTTGGCTTTAATCTTTGTCTGGAAACCTCGAGAAGACCAAGATTACTTATATAGCCGACCTGAACCTTCGCCCTGTCTGTATAAAGAAGCTCCCTCAGTGTTTTTTCCACAAGACGCTTATTTTTCGTCTCAACCATATCGATAAAATCGATCACTATGATACCGGATATATCACGCAACTTAAGCTGCCTTACAATTTCCTTTGCTGCTTCAAGATTAGTCTTCAGAGCCATTTTTTCGATATTTTTTTCGGAAGTGGATTTTCCAGAGTTTACATCAATAGCAGTGAGGGCTTCAGTGGGGTTTATTACTATATATGCACCAGATTCCATATAAGCAACCGGGTTATAGAGACTCAGAATCTGCTCAGATACTTTGTACTTGTTAAAAATCGGAGTCTTTTCATCATACAGCACGAGGTTTAACTCTCCATCTGATGACATGTTTTCTATTGTATCTTTCATGTCGCGATAAGCCTCATTGCCCTCAACAACTATAGACTCCACAGAATTATCGTAAAAATCCTTCACTATACGCTTGAATATATTTTCCTCAGAGTGAATAAACGCTGGAGCATTAGAAATAAGAGTTTTTTCTCGAACTTCATTCCATAACTTGATCAGATAGTTATAATCACTTTCTATACTTTCTCTGCTTTTACCATGACCAACAGTTCGAATAATCACCCCAAGAGTATTGGTCGCGCTAATATCGTCCACGATTATCTTTAATCTACGCCTCTCTTCTTGATCTTCTATTTTTTTAGAAATTCCACCCTTAGAGCCACTATTAGGCATTATCACGCAATATCGTCCTGCCAATGAAATATATGTTGTAAAAGACGCACCTTTATTGCCGCGCTCTTCCTTTACAACCTGAACTAAAAGTATTTGGTTACGCCTTATTACTTCTTGTATTTTATATCTTTGAGCATTCTGTTGCTTTATTTTTTCTATGTCACCCTCGTCAGAAGATACCTCAATACTAGTAGAGTCCTCTAACACTTCATCAACAATAACATCAAAGTCGGATCTTAAATCGCAATGACTAGGAGCCTCATCGTCAGGGAGCAACTCTATATGTTTCTCCTCCTCTTCATCATTCTGAGATGAAGTCTCCAGTCTATGTTTTGATGGAACATTGTAATAATCCGAATGAATCTCCGCAAAAGGAATAAAGCCGTTTTTTTCTCCACCATAATCTATAAAAGCAGCCTGCAGAGAAGGCTCAACTCTAGTTACCTTTGCTAGATATATGTTACCTTTGATCATCTTCTTGGAATTGGTAGAAGATTCTAAATCCACCAACCTGTTTTTTTCTACAACTGCAACCTGAATAGAATCAGGGTAAGCAGCGTCAATCAATATTCTTTTACTCATAATTTATTTGTACCCACTTAAACAGCGGGTAGACAAGCGCTCAGAAGAAGGAGCAAAAAGCATTCACTTTGAAAATTTTATAACCAAAATCATGATACATTTTCTAATAAATACATTGTAAATCCCTTAATTTTCCAAATAATGCAAGCCTACCGGCCTAATTTCTTAAATATTCCACCCGCGATGATATACCATATGCGCATTAATTTCTACATGTATATTAATTATCCTCGACCATCCTTTTAACTGTGGCATTATTATGCTACTGCGCACTAGTTTGTACTGTATTTTCTTTTTTGTTTTGCTATTATTGCCTCTCAATCTACTTTAGTTGAAATTTTATCATGAAAACAAACCACTCATCTTTGGCATTTTCCTGGTTCAGCAGCCTAAGAGACGCTATATGCAAAGAGTTTGAAAAATTAGAGCTGGAGCTTACTGGCATCAACTCTGATAGAGAGCCAGGAAAATTTACATTTAAAGATTGGCAACATAATGAAAATGGCGGGGGGAAAATTGGCCTGATGCATGGAAGAGTGTTTGAAAAAGTAGGAGTGAACGTGTCTATGGTTGAGGGAACTTTTTCTTCGGAAATAAGAGATCAAATCCCAGGAACAAAGGACTCACCACACTTCAAAGCCTGCGGTATATCATTAGTGTCCCATATGCACTCACCTCTTGTGCCATCTGTTCATATGAATACAAGGTTTATACAAACAGGCAAAGAGTGGTTTGGCGGCGGAGCAGATTTAAACCCAGCGATTGAAAATTCAGATGACACCTCGTTCTTTCATTCTCAATTTCAAAAAATGTGCGATATGCATAACCCATCTTACTACGAAAGATTCAAAAATGAATGCGACAAATACTTTTTTATAAAGCACAGAAACGAACCTAGGGGTGTAGGTGGAATATTTTACGATTACATGTATAGCCCAGACTTTGAAAGAAACTTTACATTTACAAAAGACGTGGGACAATGTTTTTTAAATACATACCCTCAAATTGTCAGAGCCCATATGAATAAAACATGGTCAAAAGAACAAAAAGACACTCAACTCTTTAAAAGAGGTCGATACACAGAATTTAATCTGATTTACGACCGAGGAACGAAATTCGGACTACTGACCGGCGGAAACCCAGACGCAATTTTTATATCCCTACCGCCACTCGCAAGCTGGGCCTAATATTATGCAAGAAAAAACAAATATACCAGAACATGTAGCAATAATAATGGATGGCAATGGAAGATGGGCCAAAGATAGAGACTTGCCTTCCGCTATGGGTCATAAAAAAGGAGCCGAAACCGCAAGAACTCTGATAGAAACCGCTGATAAATTAGGAATAAAATATCTGACTCTATATGCATTTTCATCTGAAAACTGGAATCGTCCGAAGGAAGAAGTCACCAACTTAATGAAATTATTCCGCCATTATATAGAGAAGGAGAATAAGAATCTTAGCAAGAGCAATATAAGGATTCTCGTAATAGGGAATCTAGATAGACTCCCTGACGATCTTAAAGTAAGCATCAAAAAAGCAGTAGAATCCACCAGCTCAAATTCAGGAATGACCCTAATTATTGCACTAAGCTATGGAGGCAGAGAAGAAATTCTTCATGCCACAAAAAACATACTCAATCTCTACAAAGAAGGGAAATTAGAAGAAAACGAATTAACAGAGCAATTATTTTCCTCTAATTTGTATACTGCCTGCATACCGGACCCAGATTTACTAATAAGAACAAGCGGAGAGGTCAGGATTAGCAACTTTTTACTCTGGCAATCTGCTTATACAGAATTTTACTTCACACAAACAAATTGGCCTGACTTCACACCAAAAGAATTTGAGTTAGCATTACTAAATTTTCAAACAAGGAAACGCAATTATGGAAAATAGAAAAATCTTAAATAAAAATTTACTCACTAGGACTATCACGTCCATAATTTTGATACCTATAGTTCTATTCATAATTATCACTGGAGGCTGGATATTAAAATGCACAATCCTTCTTGTTGCGCTGCTTATGGGGCTTGAGTGGAAATCTCTAACTCATAAGAACCCTAATAATACCGCCCCAACTTTTTGGAATATAATAGGGTTACTATACATTGCAACGCCTTGCGTTTCGTTGTTATATATATCAAGTAAACCGGAAGGAAGTTCAATAATAATCTGGCTATTAGTCACAATATGGCTTTCAGACATCTCTGCTTTTTTTATAGGAAAACTCATTGGAGGCCCTAAACTCGCACCAAAAATTAGCCCAAACAAAACATGGGCCGGATTCTTCGGAGCTGTGTTTGTTTCTTATCTTGTTGGACTAGCCTCACAACTAGCATTTAGACCAGAACACCCGGATTCCTTACTAGCTCTAACAATAACAATATCGATATATGCCCAAGTCGGGGATCTTTTAGAATCCTGGCTAAAAAGAAAATTTGATATAAAAGACTCTGGTTCCATGATACCAGGACATGGCGGCATACTAGATAGAATAGACGGGATAGTACTCACTGCACCAAAGATAGCATTAGTAGTAATGTTCCAAGATCATCTCAATATTTTTTAAAATTATGACAAAAAGAATCTCCATCTTCGGGTCCACAGGATCAATCGGCACACAAACATTAGATGTGATTTCGAAATCAAAGCCCGGAACTTTTGAGATTGTTGGACTATCTGCAAATTCCAACCATATTAAGCTCGCTGAACAAGCAATCAAGTTTAAAGCAAAATTCGCTGCAATAACAGATACATCTAAATATCTAGATTTAAAAAACATATTATCTCCTTACAATATAGAGGTAATATCTGGAACAGATGGCGAATCCGAACTAGCATCTCTTGAAAACGATCAGGTTGTCGCTGCGATTAGCGGATCTGCTGGGATATTATCCACTTATATGGCCTTAAAGAAAGGTACTAATGTACTATTCGCGAATAAAGAAAGCTTAGTATGCGCAGGTGAATTATTAAAAAAGACCACAAAAGCATCTGGCGCAACATTAATACCTATAGATTCAGAACATAACGCTATTTTTCAATGTATAGACCGAACGCAGGAAAAATCGGTCAATAAAATTACATTAACAGCATCTGGTGGCCCATTTCGAGGTTATTCGCGTGAGCAACTCAAAATGGTTACAAAAGAGCAAGCATTAAAACATCCAAACTGGGTAATGGGACAAAAAGTCACTATCGATTCTGCAACTCTATTCAATAAAGGGTTAGAAATCATCGAAGCATATTATTTATTTGATATGCCATTAGAGAAGATAGAAGTCATAGTGCATCCAGAATCCACTATCCACAGCATGGTCCATTACGATGATGGCTCTACATTAGCACAACTAGGGCAATCTGACATGAGAGTGCCAATTTGCTATGGCCTATATTGGCCAGATAGGTATATAGGGGCAAATATTGTAGCTAATCTTGATTTTACAAAACTAAAATCGCTGAACTTTGAAGCACCAGACCATAATGCTTTCCCATCACTAAATTTAGCTAGAGAATCACTGAGCTTAGGACAAACATTTCCTATGGCATTAAATGCGAGTAACGAGATTGCAGTGAAAGCTTTTCTAGAAAAACGCATAGGATTTCTTGATATATTCAAGATCGTCGAAACATTCCTAGATAAACACAAACCACAGGCATTATCTAATATCAGCGACATTATAGAGCTAGACAAAGAACTAAAGATTCAGGCAGAGGAACTTACTGCTAGCGTTTGATACCGAGCTTCAAAAGACACGAGCTTTTCATAATCAGAATTATTTTCTGGAATAAAAATTGAACTTGATTGCATGTTGCCAGAAATAGATTCTAGACTTAACGCTATCAACTAAATTATGTAACATCATGTCTCTAGAATTATATCACATAGAAAGTGAAGTCCAGACTACAAAGTTATCTTATAGCGATAAAGGAGAAATAGAAACTACACTTGAGATAGGCAATGGGGTCGCCTTCTCTGCTTATCTTGAGGAACACAAACAAGCAAAACCCACAATAGTTTTAGCTTCAGATTTCGACCAAACAATTACGACAAAGCATCTAGATCAATTTTTGTCAACACACTGGACTCTGGCCACGCAGTCTACAACAGAGAAGGTCAGAAAGTTCGAGACTTATACAGAAAAAGATGGAGTACCTCTTTTGCGTAACGAGGCACAACTTACTGATACATGGGCAACATGTATCAATAGCGGCGGTAAAATTGCTATTGTTTCTTCTAATAAAAATCCGAATGAATTAGCAAAAATCATAATAGATCACATAGCTCCAAAAATGGATGGAAAAATTAGCGGAAAAAAGTTTACCGATAACATCATAATTATAACAGGCAGAGATAGAAATGATACCACATCAAAAATAGAGCATCTAGAAGCAGTCAACAGGCTTTACCAAAATCCTCCAGTAGTCTTTATAGATGATGACGAGAAGAATATACAAGAAGCAAAATTGTTAGGCATCCATGGAGTATGTTGTGGTAACCCTAAAGGCGACACCTCTATAATGCTCATGTCTGAGGCTCTAGAAAAAATTAGCCGCTATTGTGAGAATCCAGATAGTCTACCTCGTATTCAGAAAGCAGAGCCATTAGTTGTGCAAGCGCCTTCTATCCCTATATTTCTTGGTGGGTTAAGCCTGCCAACCCAAGCAGATCAAGAAAAAGAGGCTAAACGACTAGCAGATAGAAAAGCAGCCAGAGAGGCAGCTGCCGCTCAAAAGAAAACTGGTCCGTCTTTATAAAACACTGCAGTGCAATTCATCATTATCTATTGCAAATCAGTTTCTGTTATATATATTCTAATCTATAATTTAATTAGATCCCGCATCTATGTTGTATGATTATCTCCAGGTTTTGGCTGCTTTCATCTTCACTATCACAATTGTGGTATTTATTCATGAGTTTGGTCACTATATAGTAGCAAAACTATGCGGAGTAAAGGTGACTGATTTCTCTATAGGTTTTGGTCCAGAGATTATTTCTCGAAAAGACTCATCAGGAACCAAATGGAAAATATGCTGCATTCCGCTAGGGGGATATGTAAAATTTCTTGGGGACCAAGACGCTGCTAGTTCGTCTGCAAACACTGCCCTATCAGATGAAGAACGGGAATTTTCCTTCCACAATAAGAATTTAATAAAAAAAGCTTTAATAGTACTAGCTGGTCCGATGGCAAATTTTTTATTAGGGATTGTAATATTTGCTTATTTCTTCGCAACATACGGTACTTTTGTATCTGATACTACAATTAAAGATATCCTACCTCAAAGTGCTGCTCAAAGAGCTCGTTTGGAACCTGGCGATAAAATAATCGCGATTGACGGGGAGGCAATCACTAACTTCCAAGATCTTGCCGCTTACATAGCAATCCACCCTGGTATTAAAATCAAACTTACTATAGAAAGAAATGGCAAGCACATTATAGAAGAAGCAACCCCGGACTCAATTGAAATAAAAGACAAATTAGGCGCTTCGTCTTCTATAGGAAAGCTAGGCATAACATTCGTTGAACCAAAACATCAAGACTTATCTTTTTCCCAATCAATACTGACTTCTTTAAAGGAAACATATAAAATTTCTAATCTTACACTGAAAGGCATTGGCCAGATTTTTACGGGAAAAAGAACCACAAAAGAATTGAGTGGACCAATAAAAATAGCTAGATATGCTGGTGTTTCAATGAAAGAAGGCGCAATGAGCATGTTTTATTTTATCAGCCTTATCTCTATTAATCTTGGACTTGTAAACTTACTACCTATACCACTACTAGATGGTGGACATTTATTTTTCTATTGCATAGAGTGGATATTTGGCAAGACGGTATCTGATTATGCACAAAAATATTTGCTAAAAGTTGGTTTTATTATACTTCTTGGATTAATGGCACTAGCACTATTTAACGATATAGTATATTTTTAGCGTATGTTTAAGGAAAGGTCACAAAAATCATATAAGCTTTTTACTGCATTATTTATAATGCTTACAATGCTTTTTATACCTTACTCCTACTCTATCGCAGATCAACACTCAGTATCCAAAATAGAAGTCATTGGCAATGAGAGAACAGAAAAATCAACTATCCTTTCTTATATTCCATTAAAGAAAGGCTCAATATACACACAGGAGAAAGCCGATGAGTCGATTAAAACATTGTATAACACTGGCTTTTTCTCAAAAATTAATATTAATTTCAAGAATGGCTTATTAACTGTAGATGTATCAGAGAATCCAATAATCAACGAAGTGGATTTTGTTGGTAATAGTGCACTCAAAACCGAGGTATTATCTCAGGAGCTACTATCTAAGACACGCGAATTTTTCTCAAAATCGAAACTCAGCAACGATGTCAGTAGATTGCTTGATATCTATAATAAGTCTGGTAGATTCGCAACAAAAATTACAACTCAAATAGCAAAGCTACCCCAGAACAGGATCAACATCTTATTCAACATAGAAGAAGGGAAAAAATCAACCATCAAGAAGATTGTGTTTATTGGAAATGAGCACTTCCCAGATAGTGAACTTAAATCCCAGATCATGTCTAAAGAAGATAAAATATATAATATCTTTAGAGCAAATTATTATGATGCCGATATAGTGGAATACGACAAAGTTTTATTGTCAAAGTTCTACAATTACCGTGGTTATGCGAATTTTAAAATTATCTCAGCTACAGCTGATATACTACCAGGCAGCAGCAATTTCTACCTTACATTTTCTATTGAAGAAGGAGATAAGTATAATTTCGGGAAATTAACGCTTAATAACGAGATATCACAAATACCGAATCAAGACATTCTGAATCTTATCTCAATTCAAGAAGGAAAACTTTTTAATTCAAAGCTCATTGAGGACTCAACTCAAGAAATAACAAAATACCTAGCTGTACATGGTTATCCTTTTGTTGAAATCAAAACCAACTATGATTTAGACAAAGAAAACAAGGTGGTAAATATAAACTATTCTATATCTAAATCTCCCAAAATATATGTTGGTAGAATCAATATAAATGG
>Ga0208506_1000519_pt1 | contig 11956 bp, 7 predicted proteins | sample CryBogCBH29Jul08_FD_184616 | JGI IMG/M metagenome (GOLD analysis project Ga0208506, IMG submission 184616) | Freshwater microbial communities from Crystal Bog, Wisconsin, USA - CBH29Jul08 (SPAdes) | ecosystem: Environmental > Aquatic > Freshwater > Lake | place: Crystal Bog, Wisconsin, USA... | reverse complement strand
CTTATATAATATTTTCTATTCATTGCTAAATGGAGAAAATATCTCACATATTCTCAAAACAAGCGACAGTGCTAAACTGCAAAAACTCTGTCCTCAACTTGAAAACAACAACAATGTTAGAGCTCTGCTTGAGCGCGTTTTAATACCTAGAGATTTGTATCTTAATCAGAATGATTTCATCAATCATTCTTATAATCATGAGCTTTCTGAATTATACAAATTTAGAGACAATATAAGGGATTCTCTAGAAAATCTTAAAAACGAATATAAACACAAAACGGGAATAGCTAACATTAAAATAGAATATAATAATGTCTTAGGCTACTACATAGAAGTTACAAAATCTCAGATAGATAAAATAAAAACCGATGAGTTCATACACAAACAAACAATGATGAATTGTTCCAGATATGTAACTGAAAAACTAAAAAATCTAGAACATAAAATACTCAGCATCAATGAACAAATATCTATATCAGAGTCTCAGATATTCCAAGAAACATCCTCTAAAATCATAGAACAACGTGATTTATTATTACAGATAGGTCAAGCAATTTCATTCTTAGATGTTATATGTTCGTTCGCAACAGTAGCTAAAGAGAAAAACTACTCTATGCCAATTATTACTCAAGATACAGATTTTGAAATAGAAAATGGCAGACACCCATTAGTGGAACTTGTATTGTCAAAAAACAAACATGAGCACTTTATACCAAACGACTGCAATCTTACAGAAGGAAAAAATATTTGGCTTATTACAGGCCCAAATATGGCAGGAAAAAGCACCTTCTTACGACAGAATGCAATCATAGCAATTCTGGCTCATATGGGCTCCTACGTACCAGCAACAAAAGCCAAGATAGGCTTGATAGATAGAATCTTCACAAGAATTGGTGCGGGAGATGATCTATCACAAGGTCACTCGACCTTTCTATTAGAAATGATTGAAACAGCTACTATATTGAATCAAGCAACAAAATCTTCTTTAATAATATTAGATGAGATAGGTAGAGGAACATCAACATATGACGGCATGGCCATTGCCTTTAGCTGTCTTGAATATATTCATAATGAAATAAAATGCAGAACCTTATTCTCCACTCATTATCATGAAATAGTTGAATTATCTCAAAAACTTAAGAGCGTAGATTGTTATACAGTGAAAGTAAAAGAATGGGAGAATAAAATTATTTTTATGCATAAACTCATAAAAGGTACTGCAAATAAATCTTACGGTATAAACGTAGCGGAATTAGCTGGTATACCAGAATCTGTTATTCGTAGATCAAAAGATATTCTCTCAAGTTTCACTGAATCGCCACGCACAATATTAAATGAAAATCTTAGTTTATTTGATATTCCTCAGAAACAAGAAAACTCAATTGCAAAAAAGATAAAAAACATCAATATAGATGAACTCACACCAAAACAAGCTCTAGATGTTTTATATAAACTAAAGGAAGAATGCTAGGGAGAAAGATATTCATGTCCATCGTTAATATATGGACTGGGGCTTTATTTCGTCTCTACGTCGAAAGCGATGAGAGCGAAATAGCCTCTCCGTCAAAAGTTAACTTTAGAAACCGCCAAATTCGTCATTGCTGGGCGTTAGCGCGGCAATCCACTCCTATATGTACTTACGGAATTTGTGGCTTCCACAGTGTCCTGTTGCTTAGATGGGCTAAGCTCATCGGCCTTGCCGCTCGCTCTCCTAGTACCAATTAAATTTGATAAATGGCATTATGTCGCTTTGTACAGTTCTTTGAAGTCTTCCAGTTTATATGCTCCAGTTGCATAGATTGCGTATAGATATAAAATGCAACCTGATAATAATATTCCACCAAACGTTATAAGCGATACGATCTTGCTACCTGAATAGAGCATTGAAGAGGATAGGCCATTTAATGCTTCTAAGAATAGGTATAGAAATACTGAGGCAAGTAATAATTTGAGTGATCTAATCTTGGTTAGTGATTCAAACATAAATATTTCTTTTTTATAGGCAAAAAATATTAATAAAATAACATTAACCCATGCTGTGATTGATGTTGCGAGAGTGATTCCTGAATAGCCCATATATTTGATTAAGGCTAGATTTCCCGTGACGTTTACTATCATGCAAATGATCGAGATTTTCACAGGGGTTTTTGTATCTTCAACTGCGAAGAAACAAGGTACCATTATCTTGTTCATTACATAGGCTGGCAGGCCAAGTGCAAGAGTGATCAATCCTTTTGTAGTATTTATTGTGTCTGATTCTCTAAACTCTCCTCTTTCAAACAATATATGTATCATAGGAGCTGCCATGGCCAGCAAGACAACCATACATGGAAAGCTCAGTAGCATTGCTATTTCTAGCGCTCGGTTTTGTGTTGTGATTGCTGCTGTTTTGTTTTTTGTTTTAAAATATCTGGATAAGGTAGGTAGGATCACGATCCCAATAGATACACCAATCAAAGATATAGGCAATTGAATGAGTCTGTCTGAATAGTAGATCATTGAGACGGCGCCAGGTATGGAGGTGGCTATGATAGTGCCAATCCATAAGTTAATCTGGGATACGCCGCTACCTAGTGTTGCAGGTCCGAGATTATAAAAAAACTTCTTGGTGGAATCTGTTAATTGAGGCTTTGATATAATTGGCCAGACTCGTCTTTTTATAACAAAATACATAATTACTAGAAGCTGTATAAACCCCCCAACAGAAACTGTCCATGCAGTTACTACAACTTTTTCCATTTCCGTAGTGCCCATAAAGTACATGCCAAGTATCATTACTACATTCAAAATAATAGGGGATGCGGCCATAGCAGCAAACTTGCCTATTGAATTTAGTATGCAAGAAAAAAAAGTGACCAGCGAGATGAAGAATAAATAAGGTGTAGTGATGTAAGTTAGGAGCACTGTAAGTTCAAATTTCTCAATATCTTCTTCGAAGCCAGGCGCTAATAATGTGATTACAAAAGGCATAAATACTTCTAGCACTAATATTAATATCAATAAGGACATCGTAAGAATAGAAAAAATATTTCCTCCAAGTTTTAATGCCGATTCCTTGCCTTCAGATGATAATGTGCCGCTAAATATAGGGACAAAGGCAGCGCTGAAAGCACCTTCTGCAAAAATACTTCTAAAAAAGTTTGGTAATTTAAAAGCTATGTTAAAAGCATCAGCGAACGCTGTAGTGCCAAAAAAGGAAGCGAGTAAAATATCCCTAACAAATCCGAAGATTCTTGAAATAAATGTTAATATTGAAAATATAGCACTAGATTTTAAAAACAACTTTTCTATCCTGCGGTTTATGTTATAAATAGTCTGGTGATTATATTATGAATATATAACATTTGAAACTTAAATTTATTTTAGCTTAAAATCCGATGGACGCTATTTTTACTTTAGAAAATCTTGTCACTTTTTTATCCTTATCTGGATTAGAAATTATCCTTGGTATAGACAACATAATATTCATTGCGATAGTGATATATGGGCTCCCGCCGCATCGTAGATCAAGGGTTGGTTTTTTTGGTCTTGCTTTGGCTATAGTCTTGAGAATTATGATGCTATTTGGTGTTTCTTGGATTATGACATTAATAAGACCTTTGTTTTATATTGGTAGTTTAGAAATTACAGGACGCTCAATATTACTACTGATAGGTGGTGGGTTTTTAGTCGTAAAAGCTTGCAAGGAATTGATAGAGATGCTCAAATTAGACTCTGATCACTCTATTGAAGCTAAGAAACGCGATACTCAAAGTGAGTTTCAAATTATTCTGCAGATTATTTTCATTGATTTAGTGCTTTCGTTTGATTCTGTAATAGTGGCTGTTGGTATGGCAAATAACCTATATTTGATCATACCTGCGATCTTGATAGCAATGGCTGTGATGTTGGCGTCTGCTGAGAAAACCGGTGAGTTTATGCATTCAAATCCTAGCATCAAAGTTTTGGGTTTAGGCTTTGTATTAATTATTGGTATTGCACTATTTTTGTCCGGAGTTAGTATCGAGATTCCAAAGGGATATTTGTATTGTGCATTTTTCTTCTCGTTATTTATCGAAGCTATAAATATAAGAATTAGAAAAAAAAGGAGTAAAAAGAATGAAAGCTAAATATTTACTGAGGAATTTTTTTCCTAAAGATACATCAATTAATTTCTTGCGAGCAGAAAGATTCACTTTAGTCGCATCTTTATTTTTGATCTTTGCAACTTTTTGGGGATTATATAAATATTCGCTAAATTTTGGCATAGATTTCACTGGGGGAATACTTTTTGAAATCAGGCTCACGGAAAGCCCTGATGTAGCAAAAATTAGAAAAGTAATTAATGCTTTGGAAATAGGGGATGTGAATGTTCAAACTCTAGATACAGACAAGGATGTAATGATAAGACTTGGCGTAAAGGATGAGGAAAGGCGCGAGGAATATATCGCTAGTATAAAGTCTGCTTTGAATTCAAATTTTTCAGATTCTGTGCAGTTCCGTAAAGTAGAATTTATCGGAGCTGAAGTAGGAAAGGATATGGTAGAAAAGGGTGTAATCTCTGTGATTATGACGCTACTAGGTATACTAGCTTATGTTTGGTATAGGTTTAATTGGCAATATTCTGTAGGGGTTGTTTTAGGGCTTGTTCACGATCTTATCTTAACAATCGGATTTTTGGCTTTTTCTCGTTTTGAATTTAATACTACCTCTATAGCGGCTATTTTAACGATTCTTGGCTACTCAGTAAACGATATCGTGGTAATTTATGATCGAATTAGGGAGAATGTACGAAAAATTAGGAAGCAACCATTTGATAGAATCTTAAATACCAGTATCAACGAGACTTTAGCGAGGACAATGCTTACAGGGATTACAACCTTGATAGCGGTGCTGGCGTTGGTTTTATACGCTGGAGAGTCTCTAAGAAGCTTTAGTATTACGGTATTTGTTGGTATTATAATCGGGACTTACTCCTCTATTTTCATTTCTGTTCCAATCTTACGGATCTTAGAAAAGAAATAGTTTCTCAGTCAAAAGTCGGTTCTAGACAAAACAATAAAATTTGAAACTTGATATTAGCCTATCAACTCCATCAACTCACCCCACTCCCTTTTTGTAAGGCCACTTTCTTCTTGTGTTACCTTCTCGCCAGCAATCATTCTTTTAAGCACTGCAAGGCCTCCTCGAGAGACGTGAGCGCCATTGACACGATATTCTTGGAATGCTTCGTAGGTAAATGGGACCCATTTTTTCACTATATCAAGAATGGCTTGCGCATAAACCCTGATTTCATACTGAGCATGATCGTCAGCCCTGAGACGTATAAAATGCAATAGATTATGGAGATTTATTTTCCAATACCATTCAGTATAGTAATTCATGGTTAGGTTCATCCTAGCAAGCTCTCTAGCTAGCTTTGGACTATTTTCGTTGATAGTATTCCCTGCCGCATCCTCATTCAGCATTTCTTGATAATGCTGATAGCATTGCTCAGAATCGTTTCTTAATAGATCCGCAACTTTCTTTGCCTCTTCTGCAGAAAGGAGTTGCCCTCGACCTTGCATATTTGTTTTTGATTGGACCGCCATTTGATCAGCTTCAGGAATATAGAAATCCTTACCCATAATGGAATAACGAGCAGAATATTCGTTGACACTAGCGGTGCGATGTCTAATCCATTGTCTTGCGATAAATATTGGCAATTTTATATGAAATTTAATATCACACATCTCAAAAGGAGTATTGTGATGATGCCTCATCAAGTAGCTTATCAAACCCTTATCTTGTGTTGTTTTTTTTGTCCCAGAGCCGTAAGAAACTCGAGCTGCTTGCACGATTGAAGCATCGGTACCCATATAATCAATAACTCTAATGAAGCCATGATCTAATATCTTGATTGGTTTATAAAGAATTTCCTCTAACTCAGGCGACACAACCCTGGATGTAGTAAAAACATCATCTGAAACAGCTTCTGACATAGCAAAATATAAATTACATAAATAACAGAGCAAATCTTAGCCTATTATATATTCATAGTAAAGCCTTTAGCTCCTCTTTCGACAAACCAGTCATATTCAATATCTGCTGGTTATCGAAACCAAATTTTAGTAAAGTCTTAGCCATTTCTATTTTTGCTAATCTTGCCCCTTCCTCTATCCCTTCGGCCTTTCCTTCTGCGATTCCTTCGGCTTTGCCTTCTGCTCTACCTTCGGCCTTGCCCTCCGCTCTACCTTCGGCCTTGCCTTCTGCAAGTGCCTCTGCCCTAGCTTCCGCCCTAGCTTCATTCTTTACATAAGATTCCCTAGCTGCTATATCCATTTTCTTTTTAGCTATCTCGTCATAATACATAAGCTCATTCTTAGTCCAATTATGCGCTTCTAGCGCATGGTATGCATTCTCTATTACTAAGTCTTTTGTATGCTCTAACATCTTATTAACATCTTCTGGTATAGAGGCATGTTTGAAAAAATAACACCATCTCTCAATTCCAGTCTCCAACTCAGATAGCTCCTTGGTAAATTTAGGCAATTCAATGAATGTATATGAAAAATCTTTTAAATCATGCTCACCTGTTTTTTTATCCAAAGTCACATGCTCAGATAAGTAATCGGGTTTGTCAGGAAACATGACATATTCAGTGATGGCAAGAAATATTACTTCTTTCAAATTAGAATATTCTCCTCCTTTGTCTATCTGATCAATATATACTTTAGCCGCATAATACTGAGCTCTTTTCTCAAACCCGCCGTTTCTTGCCACTTGCATCTCAACAACATAACGAACTCCATTCTGGTCTGTGCAAAGTACATCGATAATGCTGGATTTATAAACAGAGATCTCAGGCATTAGATGGTTCTTTAAAAGCTTCACATCTTCGATTAAATTTTTACCATCTCTGTGCAATACGTCGTTCAAAAAATCTATCAATATAGCTTTATTCTTCTCAACACCAAAAATTTTCTTGAAAGCTACATCGTTTGTTGGATCTAAAAATTTTGTAGCAAACATCTCATTAAACCTGTTATATCAATTATGATATATAACATACCTAAAATAAAAAAAATAGATGGTTTTTTATGCTTCTCCAAAAGTTAGCATCAATTGATTTGTAGAAACTGTGTCTCCATCTTTAACATGCACATTCTCTACAACAGATTCTCGAAGAGCGCAGATTGTATTTTCCATTTTCATAGCTTCGATCACTAGAAGTTTTTGGCCTTGTTTTACTAATTGGTCTTTCTCTACAAATACTTTAGAAATTCTACCAGATAGTGGTGCCTTTAGACTTTTTGTGTCAATTTTTTTCTCTTTTTTAGGCATGAATTGGGCAAGCTCTGCAATTCTTGGGGACAGTACTCTTACTATGGAATCGCGCGCTGAATATGTGAGTTGATATCCATTAATTATTGGTGTTACTCTTACGGTGGAGGCAATTCCGTTTACAGTTCCTCTGAATAATTTACCTCCTGTGACCCAGTCACTGCGCACATAGATCCTGTTATTGTCGTTTCGAATATTATACCCCCCAGCTACTGGCTTTATGATCACTGGATAAAATGATTTATCTATATTTACTATCCATCTTGTGCCGACTTTCTTGTCTTGGTCGCTCTCGCTACCAGAGATATTAGCTGTCCTTATTGCCTCAGTCATGTGTATATGGATAGAAGCCGCGATAAATACTCTGGTAATTTCAGAGGTGATTTCTTCGCCAAGGAATCCTTCCGGATATTCTTCTTCTATGAATGTGGTTGTAATATCACCTTTGATGAATTTTGGGTGTTGCATCATAGATTGCAAGAAACTCATATTATGAGCTATTCCAAGAATTGAATATTCTCCTAATGCTCTGCTCATAAGCTTGATAGCCTCATCTCTTGTAGGGGCGTGGGTGCATAGTTTAGCGATCATTTGGTCGTAAAACATACTGACCTCACCACCTTCTGCTATGCCACTATCAACTCTTATTTGTGGATGTTTGATTGGTTCTTGATATGTTGTAATCCTTCCACTAGATGGAAGGAAGCCACGAGCCGGGTCTTCAGCGCAGATTCTTGATTCCATAGCCCAGCCGTTGACTTTAATATCTTCCTGTTTTAGCTGTAGCTTTTGCCCTGCAGCAATTCTGATCATTTGTTCCACAAGGTCTACTCCATATATCAATTCGGTGACGCAATGTTCAACTTGAAGCCTGGTATTCATTTCCATGAAATAGAAATTTTGCTTACTATCAACAATAAATTCTACAGTACCAGCGGAGTAATAGCCCATAGCTTTAACTAATTTTAAAGATTGCTTGCACATTTCTTTTCTGGTTTTTTCAGAAATGAAAGGGCTTGGCGCTTCTTCGATAATTTTCTGATGATGTCTTTGGATAGAGCATTCTCTTTCGCCTAGAGTTATAGCATTACCATATTTATCAGCAAGAACTTGGATCTCTATATGGCGTGGGCTTTGTATGTATTTTTCTATGAATACCCTACCATCACTGAAGCTATTTTTTGCTTCGTTTGAAGCAGAATGAAAAGCTTCTACTAGTTCTTCAGAATTATGAACGACTCTCATTCCTCTTCCGCCGCCGCCAGCTGCAGCTTTTACTATAACTGGGAAGCCGATTTTTTTTGCAATACTCAATGCTTTTTTATCATCAGAGATGATCCCCATATAACCTGGGACAGTATTGACTTTAGATTTTTCAGCTATAATTTTTGCCTCAATTTTATCGCCCATGCTTTTTATTGACTCAGGCGAAGGGCCTATTAGTGCAACTCCCTCTGCAGCTAAAGCCTCTGCAAATTTTGGATTTTCTGATAAGAATCCATAACCAGGATGTACTGCCTGTGCACCGCTTTTTCTTATGGCTGATATGATATGGTCAATGCATAGATAGCTATCTATCGCGGGTGAGTTACCGATGAATTCAGCTTCATCTGCAAGGTTCACATGCACAGCATTTGTATCTGATTCAGAAAAAACAGCAACGGACTTTATTCTGAGTTTGCGCAATGTTTTGATGATTCTGACGGCTATTTCACCACGGTTTGCTATTAATACTTTGTCGAATAATTTATCCATCTTATTTCTGCTATAAAGGAATGTTACCGTGTTTACGCCAAGGCTTTTCTACTTTTTTATTTTTAAGGAATCTGAGAGAAGAGCAGAGTTTCCATCTAGTATTTTGAGGTTTGATGATATCATCAAGATATCCTTGGCTTGCAGCAAAAAACGGAGAGGCAATTTTTGTTCTATATTCATGTATATTTGCTTTCAGCTCTTCATCTGTCAATCCTTTGCGTTTATACAAAATTTCCGAAGCTCCCTCAGCGCCCATCACTGCAATTTCTGCATTAAGCCATGCATAATTGACGTCGCCCATAAGATGTTTGGAGTTCATAACTATGTAAGCGCCGCCATATGCTTTACGAGTGATCACTGTGATTTTTGGTACTGTAGCTTCGGCATAAGCGTAGAGTAGTTTTGCTCCGTGTTTTATTATGCCGTTATGCTCCTGAGATACGCCAGGTAAAAACCCTGGTACATCTACAAAGGAAATAAGCGGGATGTTGAACGCGTCGCAGAATCTGATGAATCTTGCCCCTTTCAGGGAAGCATTAATATCTAAGCATCCAGCCAAATGCATAGGTTGGTTTGCAACTATACCTACAGTGCTACCATCCATTGTAGCAAAGCCAACGATAAGATTTTGTGCAAAATCTGGCTGTATTTCGAAGAAATCTCCTTCATCAACAATAGTGTGAACAAGCTCCTTCATGTCGTAAGGTTTTGTTGAGTTATGCGGGACTAGGGTTTTAAGAGAAATATCTACACGATCAGGTGAGTCGCTTGTTGCGCGAGTAGGGACAGGTGAGGTATTTGATAGTGGCAAGAAATTGAACAGCCTTTTCATTGACAGAAGAGCGTGAATGTCGTTTTCAAAGCTTCCATGCGCAACTCCGCTTATTGCTGTATGTGCTTCTGATCCACCGAGTGCTTCTTGAGATATTTCTTCGTGAGTAACGGTTCTGACGACTTCTGGCCCAGTGACGAACATATAAGATGAATCTTGCACCATAAATACGAAATCTGTGATTGCTGGTGAATATACTGCGCCTCCAGCGCATGGGCCCATAATTACAGATATTTGAGGAATAACACCGGACGAATCAACGTTTCTTTGGAAAATTTCTCCATATCCTTTTAATGAATCAACGCCTTCTTGAATCCTTGCCCCCCCAGAATCGTTGATTCCTATTACAGGGCACCGTGCTCTGAGAGCCATATCCATGATGTTGCATATTTTTTTTGCATGCGCTTGACCAAGTGAGCCACCCATGACAGTAAAATCCTGGCTATATACAAAGACCAAACGACCGTTTATTGTGCCATGGCCCGTAACAACCCCGTCACCAGGTGTTTTGTTTTTATCCATGTCGAAATTTTGGCAATTATGCTCGACAAGCATGCCATGCTCTTCGAATGAATCTGGGTCTAGCAGTACTTCTATTCTTTCGCGCGCTGTGAGCTTACCCTTTGCGTGTTGAGCAGATATTCTCTTGCTGCCACCACCAAGCAATGCATCACTTCTTTTTTTTGTTAAAATAGACTCAAGGTCTAGTGTCATAACGGAACAGATTGATTTACTCAACAATCTAAAGCACTTAGACTAAAAAGTCAATTTCTAAAGCACAAGCTCTTCTAAAGCCGCTTATATTCCTAGTCCGCTATCCTTTCTTTGTGAGCCAGCAAGCATGATAGCTACTAATCCCACAACCAGCGCTATGATGGCCGCGAGAACTTTTTTAATCACGTTTGTTCTGTCTTTTTTGCTCGCACCATTGATTTCTTCAGATCCATCTCTTATTGTCTTTCCTAGCTCATTCTTTCGAGCCTCTACAGGATTGTTAGGGTTGTAGTCAGCTGCTGCTAGTGCGACAGACTCCTCTATCGTCTTTTTAGAGTCATCTGGTGTTAATCCAGCTTGGCTTGTTTTTTGTTGGGCAAAAGCCTTTAGGGCATCAAAAGTTTCTCCATTCTTGGCCGCAGACTCAATCTTCCTGATATTTTCCGGTCCAACAGGTAGTTGAGGATGAGCCGAGCTGCTCGTCGTAGGCGATGTTTTTTGTTGAGTAGTTGATTGATGTGTCGCAGCGTTGCGAGTGCTGCTTTCTGCCATAGCCAGCGATAATCCTGACTGGATCTTTTGTATCGATTCAAATGTTCCTTTTATACTTTGATTCGCATATGCCAAGTCTAGCAATATTTGCGCTTGAGCAGTATTTGGCTTGTCTCCAGTATGATCAGGAATCAGTGAAATAGCATCCATAACCTGAGCGTAGGCAGACATAGAATCCGATATAGAAGTATAACCACTCAAAGCGATTTGCTGCAAACCACTTTTTAAGGTTTTTGAGCCGTGCTCTTCTTGTCTTCTTAGATCATTGATAAGTAACTCGAACTTATAGGCGCATATTATAATTTGCTCTTCATTATTTGGTCTGATATCTGTTGATTTAAATAGATTGAGCGCCTCCTGAATGTGCTTTGCTTTTTGGGTATTATCAATAGAGCTGTCATTCTCAATAGAGCTAATAAAATGTCTAATATGCGCTATTTTGTTTACGCTTGTATCTAGTGCTTTTATTTTACCTTCGGTGACAACTAAAGTGTCCCGAAATTTTTTATGGGCTTCTGCTTGTTGTTTTTCTTTAAAATAACTGCAGTTTTTCTCTAGACCTATGGATAAGGTATCTAAGAATTGTTGTTCTAGTGATTCTTTTTGTTGAGTATTAGACAATGTAGTTAAAAAGGCTGCTCTAGTGTCTGCGGTATTAACAGTAGATGGCTGTAATAGTTGTTGCTCTGTTTTGATGGAGGGAAAAAAATGAGCCTGATAAGTATCTACAAGTTCTTTCATTTCCTTTAATAATATTGATGATGTATATTCTGAAGTTTTATTTAGATATTCTCCAATCTT
>Ga0208506_1000517_pt1 | contig 11961 bp, 10 predicted proteins | sample CryBogCBH29Jul08_FD_184616 | JGI IMG/M metagenome (GOLD analysis project Ga0208506, IMG submission 184616) | Freshwater microbial communities from Crystal Bog, Wisconsin, USA - CBH29Jul08 (SPAdes) | ecosystem: Environmental > Aquatic > Freshwater > Lake | place: Crystal Bog, Wisconsin, USA... | reverse complement strand
GTTAAGCAAATTTTAATGAATATAATGATCTATATTTGTAACAACGTATTTTTCAGAGCAATTATGATTCATTTCATGGGCGGCATTTCCTGACCGGCATCCTATCTGCGAATACTCAAAAGGTACTTAAATTTTCAAGGCTACTACGTTGGGAGCTGACGTACTATACGCTAATTGTGAGGGTCTTTGCCTTTTTCAATATATTTTATTACTACTTTCGGCTTCGACGAGGGCGCTGCCGGCTTATTAATTATCGGGTGGCTTTTGTAATATTTATTATAAGCATCTGCAAACGCATTGAGCAGGAGAAGACCCTGCATTTCATATCCCAATTGGGTATAATGTACCAAATCGCGGCTCAGAAGGTTGTATTTCTTGAACTGCACAGCGCCGTTTGCCCCATCGGTTATTTTATTCAGGTCCCAGCAAGGTATCTCATGGTAAGCACAGTACTGGGTGATTATCCTGGATACCGTTTGTACCGTCGGGTTTGGTTTTTTGGCTTTGAAATACGATCCGGCAGGTGTGGTAAATAATATCGCAGCTTTGGGTGATGCCCTCCTGATTTTCCTGACAAATGAGTCGCAAATATTTAATAGCTTGCTTTCGTTGATTGTAGGGTTTTGAGCTTCGTTGGTGCCCAGAGAAACAATAAATAAATCGCCATTGAGCGCTTTAAGCTGGCGCCAGAAAAGGTCGTTTTGCAAATACTGGTCAAACCGTGCTCCGTTTACCCCTATGGTATGGTACAATACCCCGCATGTATCCTTGATCTCCAGCGACATGCCGTAGCAACTGAAGTCTCCCGTTTCGCGCGTATCAGATTTTGTAAGCTCGAAACCGCAAAGCATAGAGTCGCATTCATAAACCAGAGATGGTGTATCACTGCCGTTTCTGGAGTGGAGCACAACCGTCTCACTAAGGTTGCTGTCAGACAGCTTGTAGCAGGTACTATCCTCCCCCAGGAAAAAAACCATCCGGTTGAAACATTGCATCCGCTCATCCACGTCCTTGAGGTGCACCCTTATTGTGGCATTATCTTTAGCCGAGTGTATGCCAAAACCGCAAACACCGGTTTTCACAGGCTTGTTCACGCCAATGCGATTGCTTTTCCAGGTCGTGTTGGAGCTGGTGGTAAAATCCCGCGGCGCGTTGGTATTGGCGAGTTGGTATGGAAAAATTAGCCCCCTGCCGAGGTTGCCAAAATATTCCTGAAAACCATTGCGCAGTACCGCCGTGAGCATGTCTGCCTGCAAGTGAGAATCACCGATGTGCACAATATTCACCCGGCCTTTGTGCTGCACACGCACTTTAGCCAGTTTCTTAAAAAAAGCAGTATCCAGCTTATTGACATGGGTAATGACGTTCTCATCGTAATCAACAAAGGAGTAATATAATGGCGGCGCAGGAAACCATTTTACAGTATCTGTCTGCCCCCGGCCCAGGAACGGGAGAAATATTAAAAAGAATAAGCAGCAGTGCTTCACCTGAAATCGCGCCATCGGTGCAAAATAACTTAAAGTACGGGCTAAGTGCAATGAATCGTCGCTAAAATCTCGCCAAATATGTTTGATCGGCGGACAAATGATTGAAAATAAGCATTTAGGCTTTCCATCCTTTGGTGCCTGCATTTTGATACCCGCCTTTGAGGTACAGCTGCATAATCGAAATATTCATTGAAATATTTCCGGCATCACACTTACAGACACCAATTATTCCGGCAATACCATCAACTATGTCACTACAATCAATATCCACGGGTATCGATGATTTTCCCAATATTACGGCGCCACCAGATCATGATGATGCACAATAGTATCAACAGGCCACATCATCCAGCCCGACTTTTGGGTTTTGAAGCACAATGACTTCCGGGCATTCTTTAGTTCACCGGCTTCGGGTGCACCACCTGCGGTTGTAATAAGCAATGTATCTCCTTTTCTTATTGCCTCTGCAGCGATGGCGATGCCCACGTATTCTGTGCCACGCGGCATCCCCCGTTTGTTTCCCCCTTCTTCATGATGAGCCTTTTTCATCACACAATTCTGCAATTTCTCATCCCCGGCCCACACAAACTGCACCGGCGGCTTTTTATCCTCCCAAATCACCAGAAACTCCGTATTGTTTATTATCGGCGCCTGCCTGATACCGGGTATGGTACGCAATACCCATGCATCCAATAAGTTGATGTGGTCCTGAGCCTTATTGCCGTGCTTTTTCCCTCTTGCTGAGACATCGACACTTTGGGCAAGCATCAGGCAGAGCAACAAAGAGTAAGTTACAAGCCTCACTATAATATTTTTTGTCATAAAAACCCCTGTGTACTTTTTAAAAAATCAGAATAAAAACCTTAGCAATTTCAATAGAATATTAGTTTTTATGAGCCGCTTATGTCAGTACCACTATTTTGCCGGGATAAATCTCAATCTGCTAAACTTTGGCCGCAACAAAATTGAGCCCGAAGAAAAAATACTCCCGCCTTAGCCCCGGCTTCGACTGTATCTGTTTTTCTCTCAGCAATAGCTTTTGCGGTTCATTAAACTTGTAGTGTACCGGCAAAAAATAACGCACATACCTGATGCTATCTTCCTGCAGTTTGAAGCCTGCCGATTCGAAGAGCGCATTCCAGTCTTTCAGGCTCCGGATATTTTCATTACCCAGCAGGATTTCTTTCTTCAGCTTTTCATCCCACATTTTTATAATGCGCTTGTTGCCGCGATACTTATATAGCTTCAATCGCTGTATCAGGTTGCTGCCATTTTCTTCTATACTCAGCACTTTTCCACCATTTTTCAGCGCCTTATAAAAAATCTCAAGCGCCTCATTTATAGGCTCAAGGTGATGCAGCGTATCCTGCACTATAATCCAGTCAAAGCTGCCTGCGGCGAGCTTTTGATCAAACAGATTTTCGTAGCTGCATTCAAACAAAGTTGTGTCGCCAAATTGACTCCAGTATTTTTTGCGCTTTTCTATGGTCTCATAATAAAATTCAAGGGTAGTGCCATAGGTTTTCACACCATTCATTGCAAGGAAAAGACAAGTCGTGCCGTATCCGCAGCCGCAATCCCAGATACGGATATTCCCGCTCTTTTCATTGGCGTTCAACAAATTCTGCTGAATGTAGCGCAAACGTTCAAGAAAATAATTCCGTCTGAAATGCCAGGATGCCGGACTACCTAAAAATTTATAATAGGGCTGCATCTCGGTATGTACTTCCAATTCTTTTATCATCAGTTCAAAGAACTGTTCCGGTTGCATCATCTATGAAAGCAATTACTAAATTAAATATAAAATGTTCGCAAAAGTAATGAATCCGAGTTTAAAATTTCAGAAAAAAGCAGTTCAACAATTATCCGGATCGAAAACAGAAAACTATTACTAATTTCACCCTTACATTTAGTCACAAATGATGAAAGAAATTACAGAGTTCAACGGTCACATCATGGGTATCCCGGTCATTGCATCGTGTGCTGTGCTGGAAAATACCCAGGCGTTTCATAGGTATGAGTTACTCATATCAGTAAATGGCAGCGTACCTAAAACCCACATAATCGAGGTCACCATCCAAAACAATGCAATAGAAAAGTGCAACATATCAAACATTGATCATAACAATTTCCTGCTGATCTATATGATATTCGGAAGATTTGTTTCGATACCGGCCTGAGACTTTCCTTAAACTATCGCGACAAAACCAACCGAAATCCAACACCATAATTACGGTTGGAAGGGTAAGTGATGTCGCGCAGGGAAACACCGCAATAGTTATTTCCGTAAAAACAGCTACCGCCCCTGATAATTCGATACCCGCCGTCCAATGGCCCCAGAGGATCAATAGTCGCACTCTGGTAGTAATAATCCGCTCCGTACCAATCGCTGCACCATTGGAATACATTGCCGCTCATATCAAACAAACCCAGCTCATTAGGTTGTTTTTGACCCACTTGATGGGTTTCCTCATTACTGTTCCCGCTGTACCATGCCACTTCATCTAAGGTGTTACTACCAGCAAAAATATATCCCCGACTCTTGTTACCACCCCGCGCCGCATATTCCCACTCTGCCTCAGTTGGCAACCGGTAGTTTTTACCGGTCGCACTGTTTAGCCTTTTTATGTATTCCTGCACATCAGCCCAGCTCACTTGTTCCACAGGACAATTATCGCAGTATTTATGATAAGATGGATTGCTACCCATTACTGCCTGCCATTGAGCCTGCGTAATAGGATATTTGCTCATGCTAAAACTGCTGAGCGTGACCGGATGCGCAGGTTTAGCATCGTCAGCACCTTCATTATTACCCATAAGAAAACTTCCGCCTTCAACAACAATCATTTCCGGATCTTTTGTTGATAGCCCCCGCTCAGATTTCATTACATGGCTATATTTATAATTAAAAGAAAGGCTCTTATAGCTGTTGTTCGTCCTGTCAGAAACTGACGCAGAATGTTTAAAAGCTTTTTCGCGTTCATCCTGAGCTTCATTGAAAGACTGATCCTGAATACCTTTCACGGCCACATTAAAAGCGCTTTGAATCGATGCATTATCGTCATTGGCTGAAGGACAGGAAACACAGCCTGTAATCGTTTTTAGTTTGGAATATACATCGTTAATAATATCAGCATCGGTTGGATCATAGCTCCCATTTATGTCAGAACGGATGCATACTTGAGATAAGTGACAAACTTTATTCACATTGTCTGTTATATAGACAAAGTAATAGGCTTTCCTGCCTTGAGCCATTGTGGTATTCCCATAAAATAATAAGCCTAACAATGCCAGCGATAAAATGCTTTTGTTTTTCATTGTTTGTTATTTGAAGTTTGAACTGAAAATTAAGAATAAATGTCCGACATAATATTTTGTATGTTCCTGACAATCATCAAGTGTGTACATGATAGGCGAAGAACAACAAGATGTTTTTAGTCTGAAAGGAGGATGATGAATGTTTTTAGCGATTCGCAAGTAGAAAAACAACAGTTTTCTTTTCCTGCTTTGGAAACTTCTTGAAATACGTTGTAATGTCGGTGGTTAATTTTTATCCCGACGACCTGGCAAATAAAATCGACTTTCAACCAGATTCAGCAAATTAATCGTGTGGTTTATACATTTTTTGTGACACACACAATAACATTTTACTTTCCCTCCTCGTTTTAAATACTAAATTCGTTCCATGATTTCTATTGAGCATCTTACGTTCGATTATGGCAATTTTCTTGCCCTTGACGATATCAACGTGCAGATACCCAGGGGCAGTATCACTGCTCTGGTTGGTCCTAACGGTGCCGGCAAAAGCACGCTCATGCGCTGCCTGGCCGCGCTAAGCAGGCCTACCTCGGGTCGTGTTCTGATCAATGATATCGATACCGTTGCGAACCCACATGGCTGCCATGCCATCACCGGTTTCCTGGCCGATAATTTTGGACTTTATGAGGCGCTCACAGTGCAGCAGTCATTGACTTATTTTGCCAGAGCGCATGGCGTTGAGTATACCAATAGGGTTGCCGAAGTAATAGAAATGGTAAATCTTGCGGATAAAACCAATGCACCCATCAAGAGTCTGTCGCGCGGAATGCGGCAGCGGGTAGGCATAGCCCAGGCCATCATTCATGGCCCGGAATTCGTAATACTGGACGAGCCTGCCTCCGGCCTGGACCCCGAAGCGCGTATCCAACTGGCTTCCTTGTTCAAACAACTCAACCGGGGAGGTATTACGCTCATAGTATCCTCGCACATCCTCGCTGAACTGGACCAGTACGCCAACAACCTCATTGTCCTGAAAAACGGAAGAATCGTGGAAACAGGATTTGAATTGAGCCGCGTACAAAATGCCGAATACCAGCATTATGTGATTTGCGTTGATAATATTTCTTTGCTGAAAACCATAGATTTTGCCGGACTATGCAGTCTTTCGGGCATTGATGGCAACAATGCTACAGTGGTTTTACCGGCGGGTGAAAAAATTAAACCCGTGCTGGATCTGCTGAGGGAAAAGGGCGTAGACGTACTGGAATTTTATAAATCGGACTCCAACATTCAGGACGCCTATCTCAAAACAATTAAAAACGCATAAAATATTTAAGGATGGAATTCAATATATTCAAAAACCCCGAATTGCAACGCAATGCCTGGCTCGAGCTGCGCCCAGCCAGGCTTATTGTGTTGACCTGCCTGATTGCTTGGGTTTATGCCCTTTTGTTTACCAGTTTCGGGCGGCACGCTGACAGCTGGAATAATATTCGCGAAGCATCGATATGGCTGTTCCACATCCTGATTACCGTTTGGGGCACCAAAATCACAGCCGATTCGGTTGCCGACGAGATAAACCAGAAAACCTGGGACCGCCAGCGCATGACCGGGCTTAGCCCCTGGAAACTTGCCGTTGGCAAGTTATTTGGCCCCACCCTGTTTCAGTGGTATGGAGCCGCCTTGTGCATGGCTACCTACTTTTTCTTTAGCGTTTCCGGCGATGATCCTATGAGTCATTTGATCAAAGGTATTACGGTTATTGCTACCGGTTTGCTGGCCAATTCACTTGCCCTGTTGCTTAGTTTGTTGAGTATCACAGGCGCTCAGACATCGTCTTTCAGTCATGCACGCATCAATACAACTTTTATTTTCATTCTTTCCCTGCTTGTTTCTTTTTCTCTGCTGTTGGGTGGGCAAAACTTTATAACTTATTTATACAATCCTACATGGTACGGACTGCTTTCAGGTGAATTTCTGCAATTGTTTGTCGTACTCGTATGCGCTGCCTGGGCGATTGTTGGCGTGTACCGCAATATGCGCACCGAAATGCAATACAGCAATGACTCCAGAGTATGGGTATTATTCCTGATTTTCATAATCCTTTTTTGTTACGGATTTAACGGTCATCGCACCGCACAGTTGTTTACCCAAAACGAAGAGCCGTATCCTGTCAGCGCGATGGGTAGCTTTCTTGAAAAAATCACATACATCATTTTCTTATTAACCGGCATTACATCCGTTTTACTGGTCATAGAGCGCAAAGGGCTGGCGGACTACAAAATATTCAATAACGACCTCAACACCCTGAACTTCAGGAACCTGGACTATTCTGCGCCGCTTTGGCTCGTTTCTGCCCTTTTTTCCCTGGCAATGGCGCTGGTCGCGGTTACCACTTCTTTTTTTTACAATCCGTTGGATGATTTTAATGGCATCACCAGACCGGCGGGCATAATCAGTTCCTTATTTTTGTTTCACTACGGTCAGGAGGCAGGCCACAACTACCTTCCCATATTTTACGTTGGCACCATTCTTTTGCTGGCGCGCGATATTTTTGTGACCCGCTACCTCTTTTACTGCACCAATTTCAAAAACAAGATGATGTCCGTTCTCACATATTACTTTATTGTTTACATGGCATTCCCCCGACTATTTGGCATGAACGGCAATCCCGGTTTGGGGTTATTTTTACCTTTCAACGTGGGCGGCTATCAGATCATGTCTATTCTTTCTTTTGTTGCACAGGTAACAATAGCCTACCTGTTTTACAGAACTTCCTTCAGAAGTAAGTACAGGTGACGGCGGCCATTTCAATCCGGGGCATCACTTAAAACTCTTCACATCCGGAAACTTAAAGGCGTTTTTCAATGAATCGAAAACTGTCGTGGTATCTTTGTTGCGGCAAACAATCTGAGACAAAATCAGGTAGGTGGTGGTGTCTTTTACATACACCTCCGCATTGTTATCGCCCATGCCCTTAAGCTCCCTGACGTATTTCTCAGCCGAATTGATATCAGAGTAACTAGCAATTACGACTTTATGATTTACCGGAATAGTATCAGAAAGCCTGTTTAATGAATCTGCAACGCGCATCGCTTCCATCCTTGCCCGCATCGTATCCTGGTGCACCAGCGAATCATAGGGCTTTTCAGGAGGCAAAGGCTCATGCTTATGCTTTTTAGAATAGAAATAATAGCCTAGTCCGCCCCCGCCAAGAATGACTACCACCAATACAATCAACAAAATAATAGCCCATTTGCTGGTTTTTCGCTTCGGCTCTGCTGCCGGTATGGGTATTGCAGCTGGAATTGGAGCAGGTTTTGAAGCTTGTTCTTCCAACTGTTTCGAACTCCTTATGGTCGGCAATCCTGCCGGAGTAAAAGAGAAATTCTCATCTGTAACAAACGCCACCCTGCCGTTTTCACTTTTGAACTTCCCTAAGCCGGGAATCTGAATTTCTTTTCCGGCTTCAAGATCACTTTTTGATTGAATACTGAAATCCCTTATTTCGTTCGAAGCCTTCGAAATACTAACCTGCTCGTTTGTTGCTACAAAATACGCCAGACTATCGTCTATAGACCCCCCTGGGGTAACTTCAATTTTATAAATCGGGGCATGCAAAAACTTGCCGTCAAAAGAACCTGGCTGCTTCTTCAACTCAAGATTTCCGAAGCCCGGTACGTAACAAAAATGGTTCTTTAGTAAAAATAAACCGATGTATTTGCCAATATCCATTTGAAAAAAAATCTAAATTTAATTATTTTCGCTAAAATTTCCACCGCACTCCTCCAAAAATATTTATACCATACATCTCATACCCCATATACTGCTGGTATTTCTGATTCAGTATGTTATCTGCCTGGACGAAAACATTGAAGTGCAAATTTATACGGTATTCTCCATTAAGCCCAATATCTGTTCCTGCTTTTAATTCTGTAACCTTTCTACTAATATCTATCCCGTGAACGCCCGACAACATACACAAATAACCAGTAACTACAAGATTGCCCACAGGTTTCACAGCCATCTCGCCTCTCAGGGTAAAATTCGGAAGATTCCACGGATAGGTAGAAGTGCCGTTAAAGTATTTGTAGTAAAGACATTGCACACCGGCTTCATACATATCAGACATAAAATAGCGACAGCTGAACTGTAATTTCATAGCGCTCACGGTATCATAGGCCACCTGAAATTGCTTTCTGTCGCCCAATGTATCAAGATACGTCGGTAGAGACCTGAAATTGACCCATCCAATCCGTGCTGCAAACTGCAGAACATTGTAATATCCCACTCCACTCACATACAGTTCATCGTTGCGACTTTGCTTTAATGGATAATACTGTAGAATATACGGATTTTCACTAGTCAATTGCCTGTACGTGTTTTGAACAATAGATGATTGCCACCCGCAACCTACCTTATAGCCTGTGCCTGCAATTTTCTTATTTGCTTCTATTTCAGGCAAAAGCGAAACGTTGCCGGTATTACCAAATGCAAGCCCCAGCCGACCCCAGGCTTTCCAGCCTTCCCGGTATACACTGGCTCCCGGCACAATTTTCAGTAAATTATTACCTATTGAGGGTGAGTCGGTTTTCAATTGCGCATAATTGTCGCTTAGGGTCAATGTTGCCTCAAACACGCTGTCGGCATCGTAAACAAAAGGTAATGCAACACCCGCACTCGATTCATGAGTCTGGAAACGGGCACCATAATAATATGCCGAAACCGATGGATTATAACTCATATCGCCATCTTCATCTCCTAGCTTTTTATAATCGGCCTTCATCTCTATTGTAGTGTAAGTCTGCCGCAGCGAGTCCGCATCACTGTATTTGTATTTCTTCTGATCAAACCCATAAAAGTTGTACTGATTCCTTTCCAGATTCAACAACCCATGCCACATACTGCTATTATGAAACAACATTCCTTCCGATTCAATACCCGATAGTGCCGACTGCTCGTATTTTATGTCACCATTTTGAGATAAGTGATGCACATGAAAATAGGTTTCATAATCTGCTGTCGCCAGACTCGATACGCCTGCATCCAGATAAACGGTTGAAAGATTACCAACACCGGCTTTTATGTAATCGGGCAGCGGCAGTGGAACAGTATCCTTACCCAATGCAAGCGGCTTGAACGGGTCGGAATGGTAGACATAATACAAAGATTGCTGTGGTACTACATAGTTAAATACCCGGTGAAAAGTATCTGCCGGAGGCAAAACGGGCAACCATTCAGGCTTCGGGGCCTGCCGCACCTGCGGCTTATATGCCTGTATCACCTCTATCACCGACCCTTTGAGAACAGTATCGTTACCTGGAGCCTGGCAATAACCACCCCTGGCTATCAGCAATAAACTCGTTATATACAACAGGTACTTTCTCATTTTTCCGATCAGTCTTTTAATTTACTTTTTTGCTTTTCAGCGGTATTTACACTATCCAGCTTTGTTTGCGCTTCCTGTTTCAGTTCGGCAATGCGGGTGTGCTGCACAATACTCTCAAGAGTTGCTTTTGCATTAAAATAGTCTTGTTGCTTTATAAACAAATCAGCAATCAGAATATACGATTTTACAACCCAGTAGTCATATCCCGGCGACAACCTGATTACATCGTTTGCAGCGCTTTCCGCCTTTTGCAAACTATCCTGCCTGTAGTATATCTCTGCAATATGATACCTCGACTCTGCCGCTATTTCACCATTTTTATTGCCGGTCAACTGTTTAAAAATCGCAAATGCCTCTTCCTGTTTATTCTGCTTTTGTCTGCAATTGGCTTTGCAAAGCATCGCCTTCCCTGCATTTTCGCTCGTTAGGGTCGGGATTCCAAGCAATGAATCTGCCCAGATAGCCGCAGAATCTATTTTCTCTTCTGCATAGTTATAATTCATCAATCCTGTGAATGCCAGTTCCAGATTGGCTGCTGTTCGCCTGTTATCCTTCAGTTTTTCATAAAATTTTTTGGCAGTAGCAAAATACTTTTGTTCAGCTGCCGATTTTGCACCGTGAATAGCGCAATTTTCCGAAAAATCATTCCATTTTCCGTCAATTACAACCTTATAGTCCACCAGAGCCTGCTCAAACTTCTTTTGCTGGTACAGGCATTCCGCCCTGTAGTAATGAGCTTTCAGCGCAAAAACGCCCCGAGGAAACCGGCCAAGATATTCATTAAATGCCTGTGCGCCGGCTACCCATTCTCCTGATGAATATTGCAGCTCCGCTGCAGCATAATACGTCGAGTCAAGGGAGATGCTGTCTGCTCCGGGCAATTTATTTTCTCTGAGCAAACGCTCAAGCAATGACGGCTCATTGTTTTGAATATACAAACTTTTCAGTATATCAAGGGCGGACAAGCGCTCTTCGGATGCCGGAAACTCGATCAAAACATGTTTATACGCAGCGACAGATTTTTCAAAATCTTTATTATGCTGATAAATAAATCCTATTTTCATCCATGCCCGGGCACCATAAATAGTACCGTATGTGGCCGGATCCGATAATTGGATGAAACAGTCCAATGCCTGCGGGAGCTTGTTGATATCCAGGTAAGTATTTCCCAATTCATATAAAGCAGTTGCAGCATAGCCCGATTGGGGCACATCACTTACTATCGCCTGTAACAAATTTATTTTTTCATTATTTTTACCAACCAGTCCCGATATTATTGCCTTTTGATATCGGGCATAATCTGCATTTTCGCTGTCGTTCGTAATAATTTTATTATACAGTGCTATTGCCTTTGAATAATTTTTCTGCATAAACACAGCATCTGCCTCATGTACGCAGGCAGCGCTATACGACATATTATCACCATGCGAAATCTGCTGAGCAAGATTAAAGAAGTCCTGTGCATCTTTGTATTCCTGCAACGCCATTGAGGCAAATCCCATCGTAAGATAGGCATGTTGCATCGTGGCCTGTGGGCTTATCTTTTCCAGCGATTTACTTATATTTTCCGATTTTCTGGACAAAAATTGTTCTGTATTGCTTATTGCATCGTCATAGTTATGCATCCTGTAAGCAATTTCACCCTTCCAGAAATAAGCGGCAGCTTCGTAGCTATCGTCAAAATGGTGCAAGTGAGACAGTCCAAAGTATTTATATGCACCGGAGAAATCACCGGCACGAAACAATTCAACTGCATTTCCGTAAGTAGCCTGTTGATACGCTCTGCGAAAAGCATCATCCTTTCTTTTCACACGATCAAGATGGGTA
>Ga0208506_1000516_pt1 | contig 11968 bp, 13 predicted proteins | sample CryBogCBH29Jul08_FD_184616 | JGI IMG/M metagenome (GOLD analysis project Ga0208506, IMG submission 184616) | Freshwater microbial communities from Crystal Bog, Wisconsin, USA - CBH29Jul08 (SPAdes) | ecosystem: Environmental > Aquatic > Freshwater > Lake | place: Crystal Bog, Wisconsin, USA... | reverse complement strand
AAGCTTTGGGCCCTTTACTCTTATCAAAAGTTAACTCACTTTACTAGCTACAGAACTTAGCTCACTTCATTAGCTATAGAACCTAGCTCACTTCATTAGCTACAGAACCTAGCTCACTTCATTAGCTATAGAACATAGCTCACTTCATTAGTTACAGAATTTAGCTTAGCTACCCAAGTGATTGGCAGGCGCTGTACTGTCTACGGGACATCCTTTTCAAACCCTCTGCCTCCACGGAAAAGGAGCACAATGAGATGCTGCATCGCCTTCTGAATGAGAAGGAGCAGTACCTACGAGCCACACCAGGGAGCGGCGGTGTACCGGTGCTGTTTAAATCGACCCAGTCACTCCAACTTTCGGTCTCGCTAGCAGCCCTACAGTTGCTCCGCGCGCTGCATAAGGAGGGCTGGGTACATGGTGATAGCCATCTTGGAAACTTTGTGTATTGCGACGGCAACGTCTACGCCATTGATTTCGAACGAAGCTTCCCCTCCTCTGATGCCATACAGCATCTTCTGGATATCCAGGAGCTCTTTGGGCACATAAGTGGCATTCTCCTCGATGCACAGCTCCACCATCAATGGGACATGCTGGACATCTATGGCCTCGTTTTTCATAGGTTTACCCTTTGCCTTTACATGACATTTGCACTTGCCACTCTGATGGCATGCATAACATGCATGCATAACAGGCACCCGCTCTTTGCCCCAAGAAACCCTCGAGCAAGGCATCAAGGCACCCAACGCAGGATCACGCTCTACATGCTGCCCGTGTGTACCTGCTTCACGAGCCCGAGGCAGAGCATTAGGGTCAAGGGCTGCTCCATTTGCACAGCCAGTGACTTTAATCGAAAAAGCGCCATCTACTTTGCAGAAAACGGGGATAAAGTACTCTCGGATATGGAGGCCTGGGGCCTCAGCAAGCTCAGAAGCAGCCTGCAGCAGACCCGATACGAGTGCACTCAGAAATGCCACTTTGTCGCCAATGTGATCTTCCCGTGCCTACAGGACGGCCTAACGCTCTTGGAAAACTCGGCGGATATCCTGAAGCTCCCTGTGAAGAACCTGGTACAGAGCAAGGTCTCATGCGGCAACGTCCTCAAGAAACTCCTGTACATGCCCCCACTCAGTGAGCGGTGCATGGCCCTCTCCAAGCTCATGTGGCAGAAGCTGCACAACTCTGGCCACGAGGAGGCCGCTCGGGTTTTTTGGCTCTATGTGGCCTCAAGATAAAAATATGTTCAAGGTGATGAGAAATGTATTTAAGTCTGAGTTGTAGGCTTTTGTATTCAGATGGATTTCGTTGATGAATCGTCAAAGCGTTCTAAACGGCCTAGAGAAGGAAGTGAACGAAGACTATTGGACCAAACTTTTGGAAGAATAAGGAGATCTAAATATAGTAGAAGTGCTGACGAAACCGAGAGCCCCCCCACAAAGCAAATCAATTACCCAAGACATAACTATTTTGGTGATGATATTAGAGTAATAAAAGGGATAGAAAAGGAGCTACCCAATGAATGGAGAAGGTTGATGAGACAGGCACCAAGAGCAGATATCCATTGGTTCAGGTCAAATACTGATACAGGTAGTTTAATGTTTGTTTTCGATAATGAGGATGTGGCAAAGAAAACTTGGCTGTTAGGGAATGTAATCAAAGAGATCTTACCAGACCATACTCCAAGTAGCATTAGCTTACCTGATAGTTCCTCCCATTTAACGGATCACTACATCAGAATGGATGGTGTTGATATCTTACTAGAAAATCTGATTGACGACTCAATAGATCTTTTTGAGCTAGTATATTTATTCATTCAGGCACTGAGAATTGCCTATGTTTTGACATGCAAAGGTTATCTCATGTGCAGCACCCCCATATTTGGAGTAGCAGGTATGAGGCCTAACATACAATTACTCCTTTTAAATTTTTATGCTTTAGAGGGAGTTTCGATAAAGAATAAGTGGGATGAAACTTTCCAAATGGCATTGAAATTAAACTTATTGAGTGTAACAAACACTAGAATTTGGAAATTTTTCAAAAAAGACAATCCAGATAAAGAATTGAAATTAAACAGAAGGCTTGAAGCTTTTGTTAATTCATTGTACCAGGAAAATATTGGGCCTGAACTTATTACAGACTTTATGTCAGATATGAAAAATGATCTCTTTATTGTTCATGAAGATTTAATAGATGAGCAACCTAAACTATTGGAAGAAGCATGTAATAATGTGCTAAGTAGAGTTCCTAAGCAAGCTAGGTTCTATGCGAAGCTCTCTTCCGACAAAATCCCAATTTTTTAACATCAAGCCACAAAGCGTTTGCAGTGCAGCATCAGAAGCTCCTGATATGAAAAATTCGAAACATCACTCTTGAGAATAAGGCTTTGTTGCTCGTCCTCCTTGCCTTTTGCCTTATGCAGAATCATCTCCTGTGCCTTGTGCCAGCTGCAGCATGCCTTGTGCACAGAGTCATTCTTCATCACGTGGTCCATGGGCATGAAATGCACAGACACATCAATATTGGCAAAGGCGCATATGTATCCAGCGGTGAACTCGGAAAAGGCGGTGTACGCCTTGTCCAGATTCTCGCCTGCCTTTCTCAAATTTAACAGCAGCTGCCTGGTCAAATCCATCTGCTTGGCCTTCCTCATCTCGTTTAGCTTTGCGTCCTGATGCATCATCACCACCAGGAGGAGATTCGCGATCAGGTCGTGCGAGTTTTTGTAGCATTCTTCATGTCCTTCCTGCTGCTGGATGACGAGGGGGAGAGGGGGGCACGGCAACGCCGCCATGTACATGGCCACCTGCTCCATCACAATCATATGCTTATGATTTTTAAAATTATTACTCTGTGTGTGTTGAGAATCCGTCTGCATATATGCAATGCTTCAACCTATTGAAATTAGGCATAGCATTTACACTAAAGGCTCCTTGAAATAGCGTCCTTTTTAGTTTCATTTGTTATGCTAGTCAAGAGCTAAATGTTAACATTTGGCAAAATAATATGTATATATACTATCGAAAACGTTCTTCTTAAAAAGGAGAGAGAGTTTATGGCACGTATAGGCGCGCATGTCTTTGTTGACATTTATACAAAAGGTGTGGATGAATTCCAGGTCATACTTGCAAATGAAATCAGAAACAGTGACAAGCCTCTCTCTCAAGATGAGATTAACATGCTGAATAAGGTGAAGCATGCATTTGATTATAATTATGGCTTACGTTCCAACTTTATGGAACCCGAAATGAATAGGAGAGTTGATGATGAATTATTGGATATATGTGTAAAGCATAAACTGCTACCTCTGTTCTATGAGACTCAGTATCTCAGGGAATGGAAAGATCTATTGACTAGCCCAGGTATGAATCAGGATCATCTGATTGCTCTTGGCTTCCAGATGGCATACAAGCTTTGTTTTGGGAATAATGTGTCCAGTCGAAAGAAATATTCTAAACCAGACTTCTTTACACACACTTGTATAGATTGTCGAAAAAGAGGTGATCTTCATGATACAAAAACTCTCTGTAACATTTCAATTATCACTAGAGACTTTATGCCAGTTCACAAAACAAGTGCTAATATCCTGCAGAGACTTTTTGCAGCAAAATATTTTAGTTATGTTAAGAATCCTATCAAGAAAGTACTTACTACTTGTTATAAGAAGAAGGATTCTATTGAAGGATTGAATGTATGGGAAAGGGCTCTTGCTAGCGAGGTAAGTAGCGACATGTTTGATCCCTCATTGCAAAGGATCCTCCAGTCATCACAGGATTATTTCTTAAACAGTACAGACAAAAATATAATGGATCTGGACAGACAACTGAAGGCTACTATAGATCCAAATGATGTCTTGAATTATGATAATTTTAAAGCGGATGTACAAAGGCATATGCAAGATGATTTGGTATGGATAGACTTATTGAGCTCCTTTCTTGCCATCAAGCAAGAAATTGATGCATGTATAGCGTCTGTGGATCATCAAAATCCCAATGAAATCATAGGAATTGCGCTGTGCGCAATGGAGCGCGTTCTTACATTGGATGATTTCTACTCGGGGATCGATGGATTTGCTTATGTTTGTCCCCATTGCAAAAAATCAGAACCAATTGCAGAATGGAATGTAGCAAGTCTGAGACACTATGAACAGAGAATCGCTCATCATATTGCTATATCCCCTTTCACTACATGGATGGCAAACACAATTGACAATCTCAAGGATAACCCACATGTAGAGGTTCGAGTCTCTGGCAACTTGAACGGAGAACAAACATTCGTAAATGCGCTCCGTAGTACAGCGGGGCCTGGAGCGTTTTCCTCCCTTTTTATTGGTGGTAGTGAGGAGATAGTGCCTGGCTTTACAGCGAATGTGTCTTATGATTCCCAAAAGAGAAGAAGGCTGGAATATATTGAGAGGCCATGGGCTCAGCATCCCATGTTTGTCTCGGAGTCCTTGGAGCTTGGCAGAAAAAATCAATTTGAAGGAGGCGTCCATGGCTTCGCTGACTTGGAGCATTTTCAGGGACTTGGCCCTAGAGAAGAAGGTCTTTATTATCCTGGGTTGCTGGGAGTGCCCTTTCAATTTAATGATTTGGGTAGATTGGAACAAGACCTAGGCGTTGACCCCAGGGTTAATGGTTGGGAGCGGTTGAGAAGAACTGATGGCCCAGAGCCTCGTGAGCTCAGGAGATTAACTGATAGTGAGAGAGGGGCTTACCATGCATCCCTCGGGCCTCGGGATTGGGAGCTCAGGAGATTGACTGATAGTGAGAGAAGGGCTTACCACACATCCCTCGAGTCTCGGGATCGTGAGCTCAGGAGATTGACTGATAGTGAGAGAAAGGCTTACCGTGCATCCTTCAAGCATGGGGATCGACACTAGGAGTCAGAAGCAGTAGAAGAATTTGTTCTCCATGGCAAGGATGAGGATCCCAGAGTGCTGAGGGATCTGAAGGCCCCAGTACTCTTTTTTGTTCTCCCGATCCTCTAGAAGAGCATACCTTACAAACAGCATGGGATACAAAGCCTGCTCCTGAGCCTGTCCTACGATCTCGGCCCCCCTGACTGCCCAGGACGGGAAGGGGGTACAACCATCCACATGCCACTCCCTAGCCTCTAAGGATGTAATAAACAATAATTCATCATCCTTTTGCTTTGATCTAGGAAAACAGTAAAACAACATCCTGTTGCTTTCCATGATGCATATCAATGGCTTTTTGCTTCTTTTTTTGGGTATCTCGAACCCCCAATACGTGTTTTCGCCTATGCAAAGTTTCGAGGGCCTGAGCTTCATGCAATGCTTCCTATGCATGCTGCCATAATGAGTATTTAGGAAACTTGAGTTTAAAAAGTGGTCTTTTAGATTTATTTTGGCAGTTAAGCACATAGCATTCACCTGAAATAAAATGGGCACACTGCTCCTGCCCCCCAAGGTGCCATACAGCAGCAGGGAGGAGCTTGATCGCAGGATAGCCCAGCTGAAAACGGAATATGCTCAGTTGGTGATGGAAGAGTACTGTACCTGTTTTGTGGTCACCAAGTGTTGGCTCCATGGGCCCCCTCTGTGGCTCAAGCTCACCAAGGGCCTGGGCCCAGAGTGGTGTGAGATGCTTAATTGCTGTCTTGTACAAGCTTTGGAAACAGCTCTTTTTTTTCAAAACGACCTTCAGAAAACCCAGGATCATTTCTTCGATCTTGAGAGAATGGGCCTATTCTCCGATTTTGTCCATGCCAACTTTCCATTGCCTTCTCCTCCTCCTGCAGTCCTCAGGTAGCATATCCCGTATCCTGTTTGCCTTTTATGGCTGATTCCGGGCATCGCAGTATACAGCCAACGCCTTCTGCTCCTAATGAACCACCTCAAGGGCCATATGCCCACTGCAATGGGTGAACTGCATACGATAAGTATATTCTTCAAAGCTATGCAAAAAATAAATGTTTCATCTGTTTTTGTATTTAGACTAGCTATATATACAGCCCATTCCAAAAGTCAAACTGAAGGCACGATGATTCGAAGTCACAGACCACCTTCAACAGGAAGACTTTTATTTCGAAATAGAGAAACTCAAGCTATCCACAATGAAGAGATTGACCTTAATGAGTCATCCAATAGAGTAATCTTTGAGCCTGTTTATGAAGAGGGTGATATCTGTGCCATCTGTTTAAATCCACTTTCACCACCAGTATTTAATGCAAACGGAAGGCAGATCTCAGGTGCAGCCTATTACAAAGGCACAAGGAATAGAAGTGGACAAGTGACTCAGGCATATGATATTAATGCTCTTAGAGGCATTTTGCATCATCGTCTTGACTTTGACCCTCTGACTCGTGTGCCATGGGGAGTAGTACCACCCAATTATGATGACATGATATTGCCAGTGTTTCCACAGTCTAGCAGTGAGAATCCTATTTTTATAGATAATTTCACAATACAAGTTTTTTCCAGGAACATACTGAATAGATTTGTTGATCTGCTAAGAATAGGAAGGGATCAAGTTCGTCAAATACTTGAGTACCATCGTGTGAACTTTCGAAACTTGTATAAAATTTCCATAGGTATACATACACATGGCGTGCTTGCCTTTGGCCCAAACCCTGATTTTTATATTATGAATGATGTTGATGATCGAAATATTCTGGAACGGGCTGCTGAGGAAGCTCTACAACGTGCTATGACTCTTGTTGGTGTTGCACTTGGCATTTTTGCAATCCGATATGAACGCCCCAATGCTGAGTACATAATAGATGCAACCATTGAGGGCAGGGTTGTTCGCATCATATTCTACAGCGATGATGGTGGACGAACTATTTCATTTAGATCCATGCCCCTTTGACTGGTTAGATTCATTAAAGCTAAACCATGTCCTCTTACAATGTGAATTATTAAGGCTAGGTCACATGCTTGGAAGCATGTCAGCAAAACTTAAAGGTTTTCACAGGCGCTCTTCGTCTAGCATAGAAAGGCATGAGAATGAGCCTGGGCAATAGCAGAAAGAGCAGAATCCAGACAACGAGGAACAGAATCTGATGTCTGGCAATAAATTGGGATCCGGAGTCATAGCATTCCCATGTATAATTCATTTTGGCTTGGATCCATGCCATGGCATCAGGAGGCGGCATTAGGGCTGCCTGAAGAGGCGACACATCAAAGAGTTTTAACACACTGTTGCATGCATCTGTGTGGGTCTTGAGCTCCTCATTCTGCATGCAATGCTTGTAAAGCCATAACTTATCGGCCTGTAATCTTGCGTGCTCATAATACACCCGCACAGAATTCTGGAAAATGCTGGCGCATATCCAGCATGTGCTCAGTATACCAATGATCTCAAAAACAGAGAACGTAACTGTCATGAAAGTCTCAGAGTGCAGCAAGGAGGATATATACACTTTTCTTGCTTATTACTGCCTGTCCACACACTTTCAGAGCTACTCTTGCGATAGAACAGAAGTAGGCATTCCATTTATAGCTTGGCCTATTCTATATTTAAGCATCATCAAATAAGATTTGGCAAACAAAGGCTCAATACTATATATTGAAGCATTATGTTTTAGGCTGAAACATGAGCCAGATACCTATCCTTCTTCTATCCATAGTCTTTTTCTCTTTTATTATCGGGACTGCCAGTCCTCAGAGGCTTTCGCAGCAAGATTTGAATTTCATATTGCAAATATCGCAGTCCCCGCAGTATGGAAGAAACGTATCTTTCAGCAGCCTTATCAACAACGGCCTGAGTTTGCCTAAAAAGCCTTGGCCTTCAGATACGCTGAATCTGAATGCCTTGAGGGCTGGCTCCGCCTCCATTCTGGATTCATCCACGGCTGTTCTACAGCAGCAGACCTTTCCTTCCACGTTTCTGCCCTTGTGTGGGAACGGGAAAATCGATACTGTGCAGGACTACCAGGCATTGCCTACCAGCAGTTATACTCTTGTCCTGCCTGCTTCGCCCCTCGGTTGTGGTGGACAAGGGGAATCCGTCGCTCTTACGCTCAGCGCTAATGAAGAGTGCGATGATGGGAATAGGTTGGATTTCGACGGATGCAGCGCCGATTGCATGCACGCCGACCTATGGATCTCCTCATGCGAGCTTTCCACCGAAATTAATCCTGCAGAAACTACTCTTGAGGCCCTCCTCTACTACCCAGCCCAGAATGGAATGCTTCTCAGCACCAGCAATGCTCTTTACCTCCTTAATCTCCAGCCCAGTCCCGATGATAGGGCTGTTCGAGCTAGTCTCTTGCAAAACAAGGACTTTTCTGTAACAGACCTGTTTTTGGATACAGACAGTCAGAGGGTCATACTTTATTCAGCAAGCAATCAGAAATTATGGCAGTGGGCTAATAATAACCAGCTATCTCAGCTCAAGGATCTAAGCACACTTCTCCTGCCAGCAAGCTTTCACGCCTTTCAGATTAGTAGTCCCAACGTGATTTTCATAAACGATGAAGCGAGAGTTGTATCCTTCCACATAAATTCAGGCTTGATTTCATCATGCTTCATACCACAGGGTATTCCTGATACTTCGGTCTTTTTGGGACTCTCTCAAGGGAATGGTATAGTATCAGGTATTCAAGTGATGGTCATGATATTCAATTTAACACACAGGATCCTTGTGGATGTAGCTACGAACGGAACAATCACATCATGCACAATCGCCCAACAAAATTTAGATTCACCTAATAGAAATATTTTTGATGATGCTGCTGGGGCTACGTATGGTACATTAAAACTAAACACTATGCCATATAATCTAAGCATCACAGGTAGCAATTGCTCTATAGTGTTCCCAACCTTTTTAGAGATAGTAAGCCCTATGGGTCTTTGGATTGAGGACCCCTATACTTCCGCTAGATTCTGGCTTCCTGGAGCCAAAGATCAAATTTCTATTGCACATTTCTTGGGAGATCCCAGAATCTTTACCCTGGTTACGAATATGGCTTCATCCAATGGCATAGGCTTTGCTGCTTCCAATGCATTCGACATTCATGCATACTATGATTTCCTGGACTCACAAAACACAGAGCTTTCAACTTCATCGTGGCAGAGTATTTTACAGTTTATCATTCAGAATGTGACTGCAGGTACTCCAGTGACAAATCTTGCCGCTTTGTACCAGAATCCATCACTTTATAACAAGGTACTGGCCATGTACGGTGACGTGTTTAACCAAATACTCTCGACCAGAAAAATCAAGAGTTTTGCCAAGCAGCCCTTCACTAAGAATTCATGGGCGATTAACAACAACAGGCTCTTTGAGATTTCCAAGTCAGGCGTTCAGCTAACCGTAGGGGATCTCTGTATGCCCTCGGGAGTGGCCCTCTGCCCTAAATGCTACTGGGCACCAGCCAATAGCCCATGCATGCCCTGTTCACAGAAGATGTCCTCGTGGGCTTGGGCTGCATCCTGCTCTTCCCTAGATTGTGCCGCTAGCACAGGCAGAAGAAGGCTGCTACAGCAGCAGCTCCTGGTGAAAATCGATTTTGCTATCCTGGATGACCCGCAGAACCAGCCCATGTTGAAAGGCATTCTCTGCACCCCGCAAGAGAATATCAACTGGACAGTGAGCTCCGGAGGCATATGGTATGTTTCTATGCTGGCAAAGGATCCCTCCGCCTGCATGCGGGAGCTCAAGCCCTTGCTCTCGCAGAGGATTGTCATTAAGCCTCCGCAGACGACCATCCCCCTGCCTCCCGTAACAAATCAGGACTCTTCACAGCCTGCCATGAGCGCTGCACTCATTGCTGGTATCATATCCGCTGGCGCTGCGGGGGTCATCGTTGTTTTTATCATTGTGTACCTATGCTTGCACAGGAGCCTTCCAAGGCAGCATCCTTATCAGAAGGTATCCCAGTGAGCCTGATGGCATTGCACTGTCCTTGTCTGAAGGGGACCTATTTAAGTCCTTCTATAATATATTGTGAATGAAATCTTCACTTACTAGCTGCCTCTTTTGTGTGCTCTTTCTTGTCCTTTACCATTCCTCCACCGCCTCAGTACAGCGTGTCAGGGAGCACCATAATACCCTGAAACATGAAAATCATTCCTTGGTTAGCGAACCCTATGGCAAGGTACTGCCCAATATATCCAGCGAGCCCTTACCTCCCGCAGCAACAAGGCATAGAGCCCTAAGGAGCCTGTCCAATGATACAGTGATTCCATTGACTCTGGAGACGAATCCTTTTGTTATTATTTCAGAGGATGCTCAGAATGCTCAGAATAATACAGGAACTCTTGACAAAACAGCTTCACTATATGACACAGCAGCTCTCGATAACACTGTGGCTCTTGATAATGCAGTAGCTCTTGATAAGACAGTAGCACTCGACAACACAGTAGCTCTAGATACCTCAGAAGCTCTCGACAATGCAGCAGCCCTCGACAAGATAGAGAAGGAGGACTCCAGGTAAATTGCATTGTTCTCTGGCTGTATGCTAGTGAGCCTGACCCTTTTTCTTGGCAGCTCCAAGCTTAAAGCCTCCAGTATGCATGATTGTAGAATTCTGGTGGTGCAGAATAAAAAGTATGATGAAACTGCCGGCCTCCAATGGACGCTGCAGTGTAGGGAAATCATAAACACGGATCTCAGCGACATAGTGTTTAACGAAAAAGACAATTGTGTCGTTGAGAATGGGGTGCGCGAGTGCTCGGTATCGCTTGCAGACATTTAAGTCATTTACTAAATAGAATATCAGCCTCTCGCCGCACTATGCACTGGGCCGAGCTAATGCTCCCCTCCTGCATCGTGGTCATCTGACTGTCAGGGCATGCTATGCAAGGCCCGAAACCATGACTGCTTGAGAAAGTCCCTTTCTTGCAGATCTCGCACATATTTATTATCTCAGTGCTCTGCTGGTATCCAGGCCCACAGCCCTGCAAAAACATACCAGTGTCCAATCCTGTCTTCCCGTAATGCCTCCTTCTACAGTTGCCAAACTTGTCTTTTGTTTTACCATGGCTGCATCTCGACTGTGTCGCAACAGCCTTCAGGCTCAAGGATGCCCCGTGCATTTGCAGACGCGCCTTCTCCATCTTTTTCGATGCAACACATTTTCCAGGAGCCACCATCGTAAACCCGGGATTGCATTTGCATTCTGGAGGTCCACTGGTGAACTCAGGGCATATGATCCTGTTTGGTAGAGTATCCCCCAGTAGCTTCCTGTTGCTGGTAGCATTCAATCTCGGCCTGAGCATGGGTCTGCTATTACCAGAGAAGATAAATCTGTGTCCTGAATCCATCATAGGTGCAAAGACTGTGCCAGAGGTAATAATAGTAGTAGCCTTGTTGTCCACCGTGAGGCAAAGATCCGTGTCGCCTATCGAGGTTTTCGCTCCTACTGGGCAGGGCCAGCATATTCCGGCACGTCTCTCTGAACCAGCGGCCCTTGGAGGTAGAAAGGGAGGATCCTGTTCCGCTGGCCACCACCGGCTTCCGTTGGATGCATTCCATACTGCGTATGTGTTGAAGTTCACAGTATTAAATTGGCTGCATTGAATACACGTGCTTGATTTGTTGGGGAATGCCATGAGAATGCTGTTCACAGGACATACCACTGGGCAGCTCCCATACCCAGAAACAATGGCCTGCGCCTGTAACACCCCGATCCTCTGCGCTAACCCATCCGCTTGTATCTGAAGGATGGGAGCCATCCCGCTAAAGCTTGGAGTAGCGCATTGCGCGCAAACGCATCCCGAAGGAAACATGCCCAGACCACAGTCATACACGCTCACGCATTTGCTGCATGTCCCTGTGCCCACAGTGAAATAGTATCCCGGAGGGCATATCTGCATCAACGAGGGGCAGGGTAGATCCGGCCGGTTAGAGCAGAGCACGCAGTGGATTTTGGTCGCGTCGTAGCTTATCGCCAGCGGAGGCTTAAGCGCCAAATCCGTGCTCGCATCCATCGTGATATACCCATCCCTGCATGCCGCCTGGCATACACTGCTTTTGGATGGCATGGCCAACGCGGAGCTCCACAG
>Ga0208506_1000515_pt1 | contig 11993 bp, 7 predicted proteins | sample CryBogCBH29Jul08_FD_184616 | JGI IMG/M metagenome (GOLD analysis project Ga0208506, IMG submission 184616) | Freshwater microbial communities from Crystal Bog, Wisconsin, USA - CBH29Jul08 (SPAdes) | ecosystem: Environmental > Aquatic > Freshwater > Lake | place: Crystal Bog, Wisconsin, USA... | reverse complement strand
AAAATGATCGCCTATGATGCGTGCTGCCTGCTCATGAGAAATGATTTTTCCCAATTTACCCATTTGGGCCAGCGGGATTATGATCCATCCAACGAGCGCTGAGACGCCGGCGATGGAAAAGAAAATCATGATGCCGAGTCTGGCCCAAACCGGCATATACAAATAATATTCCCCAACGGTGGCTACCAGGAAAAAAAGCAGAAAGCATATGGCAAAAACCAGGCTGCCGCGAATGACCTTATTCGCATAATATTTTCGAATAAAATCATCCAGTTTTGATATAAGCCAGTCGTAATTATGCATGATGTATGAAAAAGTTGAATTTTATGTTGTGTCGATATCTGCTATCCTTTTTTTTGAAATGCTAGCTTCCAAAATAACGCAAATTACCGATTTGGGCATTGAAAAAAGGTTAAAATAAAGCACCCGCCGCATACCGATCAGTTCTTTTGACAGAAATATGAATCTTGTCACACTTTGGTTCGTATGGAAAGGCGTAAATTTGCCAAAATCAGTGATTTGTTTATGATGAATTTTCAGTTATTAAATAAGCTTGAAGCATTGCCGGCAGAGCAGAGAAAAGAGGTTTCAGATATTGTAGATTTCCTGTATTCTAAATATGTTGAAGGAAAAAAGGTCAAAGAAGAACACCATGGGATTAAAGGATTTATCAAAGTCAATTCAGATTTTTATGAACCATTGGAAGATGAAAATTAGCTCCGAATAAATATTAAGGTTTTTTGTTCTCTATTTAGTTGGGTTTCCTTTTTCTATTGTACGATATTTTTGCTTCACCAAATAGTCTTTTTGGTCTTATTTTATTATGCTTTTTCCGAATGGTTTCCTCTGTATTTGCTCTAATGTATTCAATTGTTTCTTCAACTGAGTCTGTAAACAAAAATATATCTGCGTCTTTTTTATCAATTGTTTTTTCCTTTTTTAGATTTTCAATATGATTGAAAAGTGCGCTATGATAGTCTTTTCCGAATAAGATGACAGGGAATTTTTGGATTTTGCTCGTTTGAATCAGTTCAATAGTTTCAAAAAACTCATCCAGCGTTCCATACCCACCCGGCATCACAATAAATCCGTAAGAATACTTGGTCAGTAAAACCTTTCTTATAAAAAAGTAGTCTATGTCTACCCATCTGTCCAGATATTGATTCGGTTTTTGCTCATGAGCCAGTACAATATTGCAGCCCACCGACGTTCCTCCATGTTCCTTTGCTCCCCGGTTAGCCGCTTCCATGATCCCCGGTCCGCCACCTGTCATTGTTGTAAACCCCAATTCTGATATTTTTCTGCCTAATTGCCGCGCCAAAATGTAATAGGGATGTGCTTCATCAAATCTTGCTGATCCGAAAACGGTAATACACGGCCCAACAAAATGCAAAGCCCGCATCCCTTTAATAAATTCCTTTACCACATCTGCAAGAAAAATTATTTCGTGCCAGCGGGAGTGAGGTCCATTAAAAAAGCGCTTGGCGTTAACCGAACCAAGTGGTGAAAATACTTTTGAAATATCGTTGTTATGCTTTTCCATATGCTCCTTTGCAAAACTACTACCGGATACCTTGTAGAGAAAAATATCAAAAACAAGTTTTATGGTAAAATTTAGCAGTAACTGCTGCTTCAGAACAGTCTAAAATATACAATAAATTTTATGAGCATCAGGAAATATTAATTAGATATTTTTTAATTTTTATGTTTATATATTATTATTAGATAAAGTTGATTATTGTCATAATCTGTACTGTCTATCGTCATAAAAGCAGTACAGTTTTGGTAATACTTTTGTTATCGTAAAATAATGCCAAATGAAAAAGGTGGTACTGGCTATTGATGGTAAAAATTTGTCTGTTGGTTCGTTCGATTTTATTATCAGAATGAACGAAGGGCAAAGTATTTTACTTACAGGTGTTTTTTTGCCGGCAGTTGAAGAAACAGAATTACTCTATTCATTGGGAGGTATGACCGGGCCGGTTTACCTGCCTGCCATCAGCAGGCTGGACGATGAAACAGAGGAGGTGGTGAAACGGTTTGAGGAACTATGCCAGAAGAATAATATTGAATATCGGGTACACAACAATACCATAGATAACGTTGTCGAAGCATTGAAGCAGGAGAGCCGGTACACCGATTTGATGGTAATAGGCAGTGAGTCGTTTTATTCTCATTTGGGCAAAGAGAGGCAGCATGAGTACCTGCTGCATGTACTGCATAAATCAGAGTGCCCGGTGCTGTTGGTTCCTGAAAAGTATGCTTTCCCCCAATCACTGGTTATCGCGTTTGATGGCAGTGCATCATCTGTTTTTGCAATGAAGCAATTCTCTTATTTGTTTCCCGATCTGTGCAGTCTCGATACTATAGCAGTGTTCTCGAGCAATACGAAAGATTTCCCGAATTGGGATTATGTTGAAGAGTTGATAGCAAGGCATTATTCCAATTTATCGGTTACTAAGCTAAACCTGGATGCATCTAAGTATTTTGAATCGTGGGTAGCAGATATAAAAAATACAATGGTCGTTGCAGGTGCTTATTCCAGGTCTTTTATTTCAGAAGTTTTAAAAAAGAGTTTTGTCGATAATATAATAAATGGTCACAGTATACCGGTGTTTATTGCCCACGTTTAGTTTTTGGGGTCAATGCCGTAGTGTGATTTTTTGTTTAAAATCCTCAGTTTTATGAGATACGGCAGGTTATACGGTTATAAAAATAGTTTTGATGATAGCTTTAGATCAAATATGGTAAATAATACTTACATACAATTCAAACATGAAAATGATACCTGGCTCAGGACGCTTGACTATTTCCAGCAGGAGAATATCTATTTGAAAAACCGGATAGCTCAAATCGCCAAGACCAATATCAACAGCATTTTTTTGAACGCATTGGAGGCTTACCAAACCAGATTTGTCGATAAAGACGCAGTTATTTCCATATTGAGGTATGATATTATGCTGCAGAACGATTTGATTGAAGACAATAAAAGTGGTGAAACTCCCGCATTGAACAATAGAATCATCCAGAACCAAAACAAACTGAGAGAAGACATGGTGCGCATGGAGCGGGAATTCAACCGGCTAAAATTCGACTTCAATAATTATCTCTCAGAAGCTTTTCAGTAATACCTACCTATTTTTTTGAAGTTTCACACCGAAAAGCATTGGAATAATGCGCAGATTTTTGTTTGATTTTATTCATCGAAAATAGCAGAGTTTTCTTTGAAGTCAGGAGGTAAAAAATATATAAGTTTGTTAAGTTAAAATTTTATTTTTTTTCCGGCCAAGGATTCTATCGTTTTCAATAGGGTTTCATTGTGGATTTTTAGATACTCTATGTCGTCGCTCTGTGTCTTAATCATCCGTTCATATAATTCTAATGTTTTTTCTGCCGATTCTTTTTTAATAACAATGCCTTCTCCATTGTGCGTATGATAATTGTTATACACCGTTTTGTTTTCCGTATCCAATAGCTGATTGATAGGCGTTTCCAGTACTTGAGCTATTTTGTCTAAATGATTGATTGTCAGATTTGTCTGGCTGTTTTCAATCTTGCTGTATGCTTTTTGGGAAATGCCTAAGTGCTGGGCAAGGTATTGTTGGGTGTATCTCTTTTCCTCACGCGCTTTTTTAATTGTTTCGCCGATTTTTGTAATGTCAATCATATTCAGTACTAAGTTAGAACTTCAAAGGTACTTAGTAAGTACCATGTAACATATACAGAGAAGAATATTTTTCATTATTTGCACAGGAAAAAGCACAAGAACGAAAAAATCGTAAAAGACAATTTAGGTTCCGACTTTTTTGCAGACTAACGAAATATTAATTTTTTGTAAACAAGTAAAAATACTTCATTAATGGCTTGCAAATTATAAAATAATTTGCAAATTTTGACTTCTAAAAGTTCATCATTCAATCTTTGACTATCATGCTACCAGTTCAAAAACACTTTACTCACCCTCAACACAGGGTTTCAGACACAAATGTTCCCACAATAAATGTTCTATCCGACCACAAGATTAACCGCAAAACAGACAAATATAAGTCGCGGCGTTGTATAACAGCACTGATAATAGTTTTGATATTTTGCGGTTGGCAGAATACTACGGCGCAAATGATTGCCACCTACGCCGGTAATATTCATGGATCTTTGGGAGTTGGCCGTTTAGGCGATGGAGGATTTGCGGTGAGTGGGGCCGGTTGCCATGTCTGCGGTAGTTCCCAAGCAAAACTTTACGCTCCGCAAGGACTGGCAATGGATAAATATGGTAATCTATTTATTGCGAATCCAGGAGATAGTTGTATCCGAATTGTATCACCAAGTGACACAATTAATTCAATTGTCGGGCCACTGTATAATATTTGGGGAGCAAGAGGTGTGGCTGTTGACACAGGCGGCCACATCTATGTTGCCAGTTCTTTTACTACCGGTACTGGTACATCAACTATATACTACGCTTATATTTCTGTTTTCAAAAATGATGGATCTTCCGCTATTGTTGGCCGTAGTGATGGGGTATTGCTTGATAATACTATAAATTCTGGCACAATTCCCGGCCCTCTTGATACTTTGAGAAAGCCAGTTGGGATAGTTGTTTCGCAAGATGCTGGAAGAGTCTATTTCACTGATAGGGATCAAGGTATTGTGGGAGAATTATATATACATTTTGATTCGGGAAATTGCATACTGGATTCTACAAGAATACTAATTAACAATATACCGCCTTTTGATTTACATTACCCTTGTAGCGCTGACAGTGATTACGTGAGATACCCTACCTCCATTGCGCTGGATGATTCCGGCAACTTGTATTTTGCCGGTGGCGTTTCACCCACCAATTATGTTCACAAAGTGACTGGTCTTGAAACAACCACACCCATTTGCAACAAGATTTATACGGGTTCACTTAATTTAAAAAAATATCCTAATGGACTCGCTGTTGATAGCGCAGGAAATATTTTTATTGCAGATTCTTCCAGAATAATTGAAGTATTTTCCACAGGTAGTACAGATCCATCAGCAAGCTCCGCTATCATTTATGCAGGCATAACAGACTCTCTAGATGCTGATGACAATTCTCCTGATTGCCAAAGCGCTATACATACAAAAATAAATTTTCAAAGTCCAAGCGGAGCTGAACTCACTGGTATGATTGCCAAAAAAGGGAATGTCTGGTTTGCCGAAAATAATAGTAAAGTAAGGGTAATTTACAACCACCCGATACCTCCGGTTATCAATACCCCATATAGCAGTCTTTGTTTCGGCGGAGCAGAAACTCTTTCCGTAACACCAACTCCTTATTTTCTTTATCATTGGTATTCTGTCGGGTCTTTCACCTCAATTGTACCGGGAGTAGGTGATTCAGTTGTTGTGACGGCTATTTATGATACTCTGGGAGACTTCAGAGTTTATGCTATTCAAAGTATGGGCGATTGCATGGACACTGTAACTGATGAAAGTTCAGCAACAATTGATGTTTATTTGCCTCCCGGGCCAATAATTGGCAATCCGGCTTTTTTATGCCCCAACGAGACAATGACCCTGTTTGATTCGGTTCCGGGTGGTACCGGGTACTGGGGAAGTTCAAGGATCACGACTATTTTGCCACCGCCTGTATATATATCGGAAGATACCGGAACATTCATTTCGGGCCGGGACACCGGTTTATTATACGGACAAGATTCGGGCCAGGTTGTGACTATTTCGTTTACAACAAATTCTTCCAGTGGGCCGGGTTGTGTTGCCACAGTAAATGTTGTGGTCTTACCTGCGCCCGAAATATGGGGCGATACACAAGTTTGTCTTTATAATACAACCACTATCGATGCAATCCCGGACGGCGGACTTTGGAGTTTTGATACTGTTCCCGGCCTCATAACTAATACTGAAACCACTGTGGACAGGGTTGATTATCTTAGTATTACAGGTCTGGGTACCGGATATGTAATGCTCACCTACACCGCAAGTTATAGCACAGACAGTGTTTCGGGAACCTGTTCCAATACCTGGCCAATGCATGTATATTTTCAGCCTGATACTATCATTGGCGTTCCGGCTCTGATATGTATTGGTGATACTGTAGCTTTGTACGATTCTACTCCCGGCGGCGTATGGTCGTATTCAGATTATCGTGTATTCAGAGTTTCTCCGACCGGAGTAGTCACAGCCACAGGCCGCGGTAGCGCTATCGTAAATTATTCATTGGGGCATGGCTGCACCTGCTCCCGGTTCATCACCGTGCAAACGCCGCCCAGTATCATTGTCGGGCCAAATGCGGTTTGCGAAGGTGGCGAAATAAGTCTTATGGATTCTATGGGCGGCGGCTGGTGGACAAGTGAGGACACGCTGCTGGCAACTGTGGATTCGTTTGGGAACGTAACGGGTATGAATTCGACCGGATCAACCTATATTTTATATTCTTTAACTAATATCTGCGGCTCATTTACCGATTCTACTATCGTGACAGTAAATACCTCCTATCAGCCGATCATAGGGCCATCTCTTGTTTGTAACGGCAGTTCGATATCATTCGCCGACAGCACTCCGGGCGGCATTTGGTTGAGCGATACGCCATTGGTCGCTACTGTTACCGATAGCGGAATTGTAACAGGGCTGGCAATAGGTATGGCAAATATATATTATGGCGATACTACAACAGGCTGCATCACGGTATTGCCCGTCACGGTAATAAACGGGCCCGATGCTATAAGTGGCGCGACTGGTATCTGCCCTCCGGGCACCCTTACGCTCAGCGACGATACACTCGGCGGAACATGGAGCACAACAGACACTATTTATGCAAGCGTGGATTCGGTGACAGGTGTTGTGACGGGCATAGCTCCGGGCACAGCCACCATTACTTACGGCAGCACAGGCGGTTGTTTTGTGACGGCTGCAATTGTTGTGAATCCATTGCCTGAAATCTTAGGCAATAATATTATTTGCTTTGGCAGCGGGCTGCCGGATAGTATTGCGCTTTACATAACTGCATCTCCGGGTAGCTGCACCTCCGCAAACTGGCATGTGGCTACAGCTACCACAGTGGGCGATTCTATTTATGTGCATGGCGTAGCGGCAGGGCGCACCACCATCAATTATACTACCGATTCCGGTTGTGCAACCTCCATAAATATTACAGTAGATGATGCGCCGGTGGTATCTATAAACGACGCTCACAACTACATTTTCTGTCCGCATACATGGCAAACAATACTTACGGCATCCGCCACAGGTACGCACCCGCTTAGTTATTTATGGTCGCCGTCGGGTAGCGGGATTTCATTGTTGCCAAATGATTCGGCATTGACCGTGACTGTGGATGCGCTACCTGCTACTACCAATTTTGTTTTCACGGCCGCCGATGCGCTGGGTTGCGCCGGTACGGCTACCGTAAATGTGGTTGTGGCAACCGGCTCCTGCTCACCGTGCGAGGGTGCAGACCCAATGCACCCGCTCAGAGACCCGGGCGGCAGCATAGTGGGCGGCGTGGAGACGCTTGCGCCCAGCGCTACCCTGACCGGTAATTATTATTGCAATTACGATCTGGTAGCCAATGGTAATGTGAGTTTTTATGACGCCACTTTGGAGATGAATGCAAACACAGCCATAGGTGTGGCTGCTAATGCTGCGCTTACCATAAAGGGCACGCATTTGTATAGCTGCCCGAGCGGTATGTGGAATGGTATAACGCTTAATACCACAGGCTCTGCAACCGGCATCATAAACCTTACTGCCGACACGCACGGTAATGGTAATTTGGTTGAGGATGCCAAGCAAGCTATTGTAGTGGCTAATCCAGCCAATCCTGTGATGACGCCTTATTTTATTTCGTGCGACAATACGATTTTCAATCGCAACTGGTATGGCATTACGATTGATAATTATTCGCCTGCTACGTCTACGGTAGCGGGTAGCAACTATTACGGGTTCAGGATCAATAATACTATATTTACGAGCAGAAACATGTCTTTTGGAATGCCTGCATATCCTTTTGCATGGGCTAATACGGCTACTCTGAAAAGCGCCTTGCCTACAGGCGGCTACACGGCTCCTTATATGCTTGCAACTTATCCGCCTGCGGAATGTCATCATATTGTGGACGGTACGATTGGGATTGTTTTGGGTAGAATAGGCAAAAATACCTATCCTGCATACAAGAGCATTGAAATAGGCACGGCAGCCACTGCGCAGGCTGATAATGAACTGAATCTGTTTGACTATATATATCAGGGCATAAGCGCAGGCAATACCAATCTGGTGGCACATAATAATTCGTTTACCAATATACGGAATTTGTATCCTGTAGATTCTTCAATTTATGATGGCGGGCAGGCTATTGTCGCAAACATGACTGACAGTACCAGATACCAGTTGATATTAGAGCCTACACCCGCAAGCCATACCGTAGCGGCTACCCAAAATACATTTTATGGCTGCAAATGGGGTGTATACAGCAATAATTATTACCATATAAGGTGCAACAACAGTACGATTGTGAACAATCAGGACTACACCTCGGAGGTTTATGACCGCGGCACATGGGGTTATGAAATAAGTACCTGGGCTTACGACACCGTGAACCTGAACTACAACAGCATACTGAACACCGCCAATGGCATCAGTTTTGTATCTACTTTTGCGCCCGGTTATCTCATGCACTTTAGTTTTGGCGGGCATACCGGATATATACCCATTCCGCCGCGGCTGTATGCGGGCAGTCTAACCGCAAACAACAATCAGGTACGTGCGGCAATAAACCCTGCTACCATACCTGCGCAACACCAGAACAACGCCTTTAGCATAGCCATACAAAACGCCATAAATCTATCGGGCGTAGTAGCGGCTTCGGGTATGGTGCAAACGGACAGCAACATAATAAACGATGCCTGGCATGGTATTTTGGTGAATGGCTTTTTGCAACAACAGGCGCAGACGTATTTTAATAATATAACGATGCGACCGAACCCGAATGGAAACTTTGGTTTTGGGATTAATCACACTTATAACAGAAACTCTCAGGTGCTGAATAATAATGTGCTGGGGAGTGATTCTGTTATTGCGATGGGCAATGATAGCTTACGTGGATTTTATACAGCCAATTGCCAAAAACCAAGTTTAAGTTGCAATAATTCTATATCTGTAAGCAGGGGTTTTGAATTTTTCCAGCAAAACCCGAATACTAACTGGCAGAATAATATGATGCAAAGCAATAACAAGGGCTATGTCTTAAATAATAGTTTTATTGATAGTCAGGGACATACCGATACTCCGATGAATAACACTTGGCAGGGTGCTTGGAGTCCATCCGATTTACAAACATATGTAATACATTCCCCAAGCGCATCCTATTCTTCATTTCATGTATTGAACAACGCATTAAGTAATCCGTTATTTAATTTACCGAGCAATTTAAGTACTAATCCAGATTTTGATTATGGTCATGCACCAAGTGCAGTAGATACTACGAATGGTAGTGTTGAAGAATGTATTGCAAATAACATTGAATCACCATTGCACGATCCAAGACCGGCATTTGAGCAAATTGCCATGAATGGAATAGAGTATGTTACTGATAGTGATGCAAGAGGCTGGATAGGACAGTATGCCGCATGGCAATATGCAAACTCTGATTCTGCATTTGTTGATAGTTCTGCAATTATTGATACGTTTTTAGCATTGGCGGCAAATAGCCGTTTTGCTTACGTATCCAATATTGAAGATTCGATACTTGTGGGTAATTATGCCGTTGCAAACTTATTGATTTCTACACCAACTCCGCCTTTGGTAGGAAATGGACAATGGTTTGATCCTATAACAAGTGTAACAATTGTAGATGACAGTAGCAGCGATTATATAACAAATAATTATACAATGTTTTATAGTACCTACATGAAATATATAACTGGTTCAATGACGTGTTTGGATAGTGTCAACTTGCAATATATGGCAAATTTATGTCCGAGTATTTACGGTACAGTGGTGTACCAATCAAGGGCTTTATTTACAATAGTTTTTAATCAATTGAGGGTTTGGAATGATGATAGCTGTAACGTATCTCCTGAAAATACTTGTCAATGTGGACAAAATGGACGGAAAAGTAAAATTGCCGGTAATACTAATACAGAAAATTTTGCCCAACAACGCTATTCATTATTGCCTAATCCAAACAACGGAAATTTTGTACTGAAACAGTATATAACTGATAGCAAGCCAGCAACTATCGAAATTTGGAACGCTATCGGTCAAACTATTTACTATAAACAGATAATTTTTATAAATAATGTGTATTCTATAAATATTGCGGGAATAATTTCTGGTGTATATATGCTGCAAATAATGGATAGTTCAGGTCATACTTTCAATTTTAAATTTGTTGTGCGATGATTATAATAAGATTGATTATAATATTGTTTGTCTGTGTCCCAGCAATTCAGTCCGGGGCACAGATAATTACCACGATTGCTGGTTCTGGAACTTTATTTGGTGGCGGTTATGGTGCTTTTTCTGGTGATGGTGGATTGGCAACTGATGCTCAATTTTTTTCACCTATTAGTGTTGTTGTCGATAATTCAGGTAATATATATATTGCAGATGAGTTTAATTATAGAATACGGAAAATAAATACTCATGATACTATTACTACAATCGCAGGAACGGGAATTTATGGATATGGTGGTGATGATAGCATTGCAACTTTAGCTAAATTTTGCGATTTATCCTATATAAAAATAGCCAGTGATGGCAATTTGTATGTGCCTGATGTATGTAATAACAGGATTAGGAAAATAAACCTTGCGACAGATATTATTTCCACTTATGCTGGTGATGGGACTACTTTTTGCAATGATAATGATATGGCAACTTCCGCATCGATCAATTATCCTTTTGGCGTTACTTTTGATAATTTCAACAATTTTTATTTAAGTGATGCCTGCGACTTCGTTGATAAAATAAACTTGGCAGGTATAATGTCAAGGGTTGCTGGCTCTGATTCCGTTGATGGCTATGGAGGGGATGGTGGGCAGGCAACAAATGCAAGATTTAATCATCCTGTCGATATAGCCTTTGATAATGAAAATAACTTATATATAGTTGATGCTGGAAATGCAGAAATAAGAAAAGTGAATACATCTGGCATTATTACTAATTATGCAGGAACGCCAGGTGTATTTGGTTATTTTGGTGATAATGGACTTGCTACCTTAGCACAATTGAATTATCCAGAAGGAATAGCTATAGATGGTGCAAACAATGTCTTTTTTTCTGATTGTAGTAATATGGTTGTACGAAGAATAGATAACAGTACAAATATAATTACTACTATTGCAGGTAATGGTATCGGTGGTTTTAGTGGAGACGGTGGAATGGCAACGAATGCTAAATTGTTAAGCCCGGCAGGACTTTCTTTTGATACAATGGGTAATTTATATATAGCGGATTGGAATAATAATCGGATAAGGAAAGTGACTAATGCGGGAGTACCGCTAAAACAGAGCGAAGTGGGGAGAGCGGAGAGCGGGGTGAAGATTTATCCTAATCCGGCGAAAAATTTTATAAATATTTCATCTTCTCAAATCATTAATCGAATATCAATCTCAAATATTTTCGGGCAGTGTGTGTATGAGCTGTATTTAAATGATGATAAAGCGGTTGTGGATGTGGGAGACTTGCCGAAAGGGGTTTATTTTGTAAGATTGAATGGGTTGATGACGAGAAAATTTATGAAGGAGTGAAATTTACATTATTATAATGTGTAAGTTTCTGTAAACTAATTGACGTAGCTTTAAAAAGCTATTCATAGAAATTATAAAATTGAATTTGATCAGCCTCCAAATTTTTTCATGGCATGACACTAATTGTCAAGCCACAGTACAAAAAGTGTCATGCCATGGAAAATAGTTTTGGGTAGAAATAAAATACCGGGCAATTTGCAAGGTTATTTTGCTGTGTAAGCCAAAATTTTTCAAAAAGCTGATTTTGCACCGCTTGCC
>Ga0208506_1000513_pt1 | contig 12005 bp, 6 predicted proteins | sample CryBogCBH29Jul08_FD_184616 | JGI IMG/M metagenome (GOLD analysis project Ga0208506, IMG submission 184616) | Freshwater microbial communities from Crystal Bog, Wisconsin, USA - CBH29Jul08 (SPAdes) | ecosystem: Environmental > Aquatic > Freshwater > Lake | place: Crystal Bog, Wisconsin, USA... | reverse complement strand
TCTTGACCAATCTCAGCATCACTTTGGCCACTATCCGACTTGGTATCCATCCCTCCATCAGTGATAACAGCCTCATCATCATCGGAGCCTGATTCCTCATCATGACCAGTTTCTCCTGGTAATTCAACGCAATCTGCTCCTGACTCACTATCCATTAATATCCGCAGTGCTTGTGCTCTCATTTCAATTGAATCGCTAAAAAGACTTTTTTCCCTAACCTTTTTAAGTATTTCCTCTCGTTCCTGTTTTGTCATGGTTTCAATAGATAACATTCCATTAATGGCCCTTACTCTTAGCTCTGCCTCTACGTCTTCTTGGAAAGCAATAAGCTGAATTTCATCTATAGCCCCGTTATCTATAAATATCTGTAGCGCAACTTTTCTCGTCTCAATATCTAGTTCATCATTACAAACAATCTCGTGAATCCTATCACTTACCTCGTCTAAGCGATATTCATCTTCCATCAAACCATTTAGAGAAACTAAAGCCAGGTAACAAATAGCTTGTATCTGAGCATCCTCTACCGAACTCTCAATCGACTCAAGTGATTCTAGATCCTGATTATCTACAAATATCTGTAATGCGGCTTTTTTCATTTGCATATCAGAACAGAAATGAATAATTCTTAGAAGTCCTGAAGATATTTCTGCTTGTTCATATGCGTTTCTTATTAGCAAACATTTGATACGCCCTTCCATTGTGTTCAATCTATCAATGTTTAGATTCTGATTTATTAGAAATTCTTGTAGGATATCAAGTTTTTGTATCCCTGAATTAACAAAACTTTCTAAATTACCTAATAACATTCTCAGAGCTATAATTTGTATCTCAGAACCATAAAAGCTCTTCATCATTCCCATTATATTAACAAGCAATTGATAGACTTCTCTACCTTGTTCTTGATTAAACTGATCCGAATTCAGCTTTTTTATTATATGATTTAAAATATATTCTTTTTTATCAATATGAAGCAATTTCTGTTCGAATAGAAGGTCACTCCATATGTCAATCTCGGACACTCCTAACTCTATAAATCTTTCTAAATGAGAAAATAAAAAGTCAAGGGCACGTCTCTTCATTTCAATGGAAACTAAAGGCTCAAGAGAAACCGCTCTAGTTGATACATCATAAATCGTATCTCGAAGCAAGCCATATATTGCAGTATAATTATCCTCCTCGAAACAATATATGTTATCTATCAATAGCGCTAAGCAGAGCTCTCGGTGAACTGGTCTAAACCAGCGAGTAATCACATCTTCAAGTATATAAAATACCTCTTCTTTTAAACCCAAAAAAAACGGTATATTATTTATAATTTTTTGTAACTGCTTTTTCTTTTGATCTTGACCATCATCAGAGATTAGAATCAAGAAAAATTTATCTCCTAAAGCTTCATGTGGCTCTTGCCCTGGCTCATTTGTATATTCCTGAACCTCTTCAACTCCAATTCTCTCAAAATCACGTTCCTTTCCCATTCGTTTTTACTTTCTTGTTTTTTAACACCATAAATCTAATATTAACAAAAATCAATAAATTATATTAAAAATCAGTGAGTGCCAAGTCTCTATGGATTGCCGCGCTTCGCTCGCAATGACGAGTTTTACTGGGTTCTGTAGCGCACCCCACAATCGTCCAAAACCCGGCACCTTAGAATTCGTAAATGCAAAAACGGGAGCCCCGTGAGTAACTTATACTTAAGTCTCCAAGTCTCTATGGATTGCCACGCTTCGCTCGCAATGACTAGTTTTACTGGGTTCTACAGTATACAACACAATCGTCATCGCGAGCGGTGAGCGAAGCGATCCATCAAAACCGGGTAAAGGCGAATTTGTTGGTTTCTAAAGCGCACCCCACAATCGTCATCGCGAGCGGTGAGCGAAGCGATCCACCAAAACCCGGTACGTTAGAACTTGTAAATGCAAAAACGGGAGCCCCACGAGTAACTTATACTTAAGTCTCCAAGTCCGCAATAACACGATCTAGCGATTTTCCTCAGTGGGTTATAGCAACAGTATAGTTCGACTCCATAATATTGCCAGCAACCGTATGATCAACAGCAGACACATCCGGTAATATTAACAAACCAGCCATGCTACCTTTATATATATATTCAAGAACAGGATGGTTTGTGCCTTCTGGTATCGTCACATTAGCACTTTCATACCCTGTTTCTATAAAGGACATTATAGCTTTTTTTGATTCTTCAGAACTCACATAATCCTTGTTCGCTGATAGCGCCTCTGCAATATCTATCCCATTCGTATCCACCAGATCCAATATAGACGGCCCTCTAGCAATAAATGAGACCGCACCACTACCACCAGGAGCATCGCCTCCATCGCCTGAAGTATCTTGACCAATCTCAGCATCACTTTGGCCACTATCCGACTTGGTATCCATCCCTCCATCAGTGATAACAGCCTCATCGTCATCGGAGCCTGATTCCTCATCATGACCAGTTTCTCCTGGTAATAATGCGTCACTAGCCATTTCTCTTAGCTCGGCCGCTATGGTTTGTTCACCCGCGATTTCCTCAAGTTGAGCTACAGCATTGTTATCTATTAATATCTGTAGTTCTTGTTTTTCTATTTCGATAGTAAATGATTTACTACAAATACGCCACACAAGCATTTCAAGTATTTCATTTCGCTGATCTTCTGTAAGTGTTTTGATAGATAAAATTCCATTAATGGCCATTTCTATTAGCTCGGCCGCTATAGTTTTTTCACCCGCGATTTCCTCAAGTTTATCTATAGCACCGTTATCTATTAATATCTGTAGCGCTTGTTTTTTTGTTTCAGTATCAATTGAAACACTGCAAACAATCTCCTCAATCAACTCAAATATTTCATTTCGCTGACCTTCTGTAAGTGTTTTGATAGATAATATTCCATTAATGGCCATTACTCTTAGCTCGGCCGCTATGGTTTGTTCACCGGCGATTTCCTTAAGTTTATCTATAGCACCGTTATCTATTAATATCTGTAGCGCTTGTTTTATAGATAAAATTCCATTAATGGCCATTCCTCTTAGCTCGGCCACTATAGTTTGTTCACCCGCGATTTCCTCAAGTTTATCTATAGCACCGTTATCTATTAATATCTGTAGCGCTTGTTTTTTTGTTTCAGTATCAATTGAAGCACTGCAAACAATCTCCTCAATCAACTCAAATATTTCATTTCGCTGATCTTTTCTACTACTTTCTAAAAGTTGTGAAATTATTGACGATAATACCTTTTGTTTTTTAGATATATCAACCGCTCTAGGATCGACTAAATCATTAATATATATATCTGGTAGCGAAGTAAGTAATCCTATATTTGCTTTCATTGCTTCGTATGCAGTAACATTTAAAAGTTCCTTTCCGCTTAAAGCTATGATTAGAAGCTCCTGGAGCAGATCAGCATTTGATATACCAGAATCAATCACATCTTTAGCCTTGGACCCAAGCCCTTGCAAAGCCTGTAAACGAATCTCAAAAGTAAGGTTTCCGTCTGCACTATTAATAAGCTCTAAAAGAAACTCATATACTTTGTTCCCTGAACTAGAATTTTCTTCTGAATCAGCACTAAACATAATCACATTATCTATTATCAACTGCAATGCTGATGCTGCATCAGGTCCTTTATTGAGAACTGTCTCTTCAAGCGGTTCATATAGTTTATTTATCAATCTCAACGCTAGCATTCTTAAGTTCAATGGTTCCGGATTATTATGAATAATATCTACCAATATCCAGCTTATAAAATATTTCACTGTTTCTGAGGTTGGATCATAGAGCGCTTTGTTTATAAGAAACTCTAGCTCCTTTTCCTCATCAGACTCCTTTTCCTCATCAGATTTTAGGAGCCCTATAAATTGCATGACCACTGTCCTTTCATCTTTAGAGAGCTCATCTATTTCAGATTTAGAGTCTTCCAGCCATTGAGATATGAATCCTTTATCGCTAGGCAAGCCTAGCTCATTGTGGTGCTTTGACATTTTCTTTATATATTTGTTTTTTTTTGAATGCTATAAACTCAACATTAATAATAGTCAACGAGTATTACTAAAAATCAACAAATTATACTAAAAAATTAGTTGCTATCCCATTTTATTGTGGAAAATTGCAACATACCTTCCATCAGTGGATTGCCACGCTGACGCCCAGCAATGAACGGATCTGTGGTTTTCCGTCAGTGGGTTATAGCAACAGTATAGTTCGACTCCGTCATATTGCCAGCAACCATATGATCATCGCCTGAGGGAATGCTTAAAAGACCGATTCCTCCGCTATGATCAGGATCGCCTCCTCCTCCGGGATAAAAAGGATAATAATTTGTGTTTTGCTCCAACAGATCCGCAAGCATAATGCTCAGATACTGAAATAGATTTTCTATTGATAGGCCAGCAAAAATACTGTTCTCGTCTGAAGCTTCTTTAGAAAGCTTAATCGCTTCTACCAACTCCAAGACCCTCTCAATCCCACCAGATTTATATTCTTCTATAGCATGAGCAAAAAACTCCTGAATATCACTCTCATCTTTAATTAAAGGCTTGATAGCGGATAGTACAGACGCTATTTGATCCCAACTTTTTCCATCATTCATCAATGCTTTGATGAAACCTAGCCATAAATCGTTATTGTGAGATGCTGGTTCTATATCTGCCAATTCTTGAGCTGGCTGATATATTGCATAAAATACAGTTCCTGACCTAGAAAGATCATCAAGATATTGTTGTTCCTTCCTTATTATTTTTGACCTACTAAAAGTGCTAGCATGAATGCGTAGACCCAGCTCTGCTTGACCTGTTAATTCTGAATATAGCATCCCAATATTGATTAAATCATGATTTATGTAATCGACTTTCACCGCACCTCTCATGATGAAGATTGGAACATTTTTTATCACGGATTCTAATGCTTGCTTCCTTAAGTTAAGATCGAATTCAGTACTATAGATAATACTCGTAAACTTTGTATATATTTCATTGCGTGAAATATTTTGAGCAAAAAAGATATTCATGTTATCAGTTATATGTGTTAATGCTCTTTGTTTAGCATGAAGATTTGAATGCTGACTATCAATAATATCCTTCAAATGCTCGTAGACTATATTGACTAATTTTTTCGAACTAAGAAATACTTCTAGGTTCGGAATCATTCCTCTTAATAAAGGCGCTCTGAATGAAGCGTGATCGATCATCTTCTCAAACAACAAAACTACTTTACTCCCAAAATCACTCCTATTAAATAATTTTAAATGCAAGATTACCCCATCTAATGCCTGCGTTCTTAAGGCAAAAACAACTTCTTCAGAATGAATCAATTTTATCAAATCATCATATACTTGACCTAATAATATTTTCGAATATTCAAAGCGATTAATGTTTGAAATAATGCCACTTAATGCTCCCTTTCTGAGTTCTATGTCTACGCTGCCATCTAAAACAAGAATATAAAGAAATTGGTATGCTTGATTTTTTTGAATATGAACATTCGCTGGTGTCGACGCTAAAACATTTATGAAATTTTGTAGATTCGATATTATAAATTCTAATGCCTCCTTCTTTTCGAAATCATCATCATCAAGCTCATCAAAAATAATCACTACAGAATAATAGAATTCTTTTTTTAATGTATTCGAGCCGATAAGAATTGTTGAATTATCTTCTATGCAGCACAGTGCTTGTTTCCTAAATCTATGATAGATTGAGGCGAAATAAAGAAGATTGCTCAAGATCGTATCTGCTTTGACTGCTAAAGAAAACTCTTCTATATTTGATATGATTCCTGCTAATGCAAATTCCGTTAATTCAAGAGAATTCATAGGATCCATGATAATCTTCACAAAATGATTGTATATATTTTTTATTAAATTCGGAAATTTACGAAATGCTTTAACATTTGAAGCTAAGCCATCTAATAACAGCTCAATTACTTCAAGGTCACGATTTTTTGAAAAAATCTCAAAAAATTCTTTTACAATTAACTGTGATAGACCAGACTCTATAAATGCTTCGAGGTTATAAATAATTCCTTGTATCGCCGATGTTCTTATTTCAATACTTTGATCGCAATCTTCGATCGTAGCAAAAACCACGTCAAGCACTCGTTCTGATAGCCCACAACCTATAAATATATTCAAATTTGAGACTATTCCAATTAATGTCCACTCTCTCATCTCAACGCTAGTAGGCTGCCGAATAACTTTTAGTAGTTCAGGCAGTAACCCATGCTGTGCTAAAATTTCGAAGTTTGAAATGATTTTTCTTAATGCCCGCTCTCTTAATTTAATATCAGGATCTTTAAGAGCGATGTTCAAAAGACTATTCAATACCAGTTTTCCTAATCCTTTAACAAAAAAGCTTTCTAAATCTGATATAATCGCTTTGAATGCTTGCTGCCTTACAGAGATAGGATTACGTAGACCGACTCTCTCTATAAGCTCTAGAAGATAGCCATTAAGCCCTAATAAAATAAGATCGTCTTCAGTATTACCATCCTTTAACAGTCTTGGCATGTTCTTTTATATTTATTTTTCTAAATCCATAAAGTAATTATTAACAAAAATCAATACATTTGTTTTAAATCCTCTTGGAACTCCAGAATAAATTAATGGTTTAGCTTAACGATATATCAAAAGTTTTTGGTTTCTAAATATAAATTTCAGATATGATCGATTATTTAGCAAGAATTCAGCTGCCGATATTTTTAAACTCTACAGTAACTGTTAGTTTTTTAAGAAATGAATCTTTCAATTTCTTTAAAGAAAGAATCTATGAAGATAGGCTTAGCCATATAGCCCTCACAGCCAGAATTCAGAATCTTTTCCTTATCAGATTTCATCGCAAAAGCTGTAAGCGCGATTATTGGGATATGTTTGGTTTCTTGGCATTCCTTGAGTTGCTTTATTATCTCTATTCCAGAAATATTGTTTAATCTGATATCCATTAGAATCAAATCAGGCTTCGTCTCTATTACTTTATCAAAAACTTGGTAGCCATCCTCTATGCAAATAGTAGAAAAATTTTTCATCTCCAATAAATCTTTGAATAACTTCATATTCAATTCATTATCTTCAGCAATCAATACCGTCTTGTTTTTTACTATATCCATACACACCCCCTATCTCTTTAATTAAAGAGCACTCTCCTAAATTCCTCTGTAACACTGTCCTTATCTGTCATCTTATTTTTCACTAAACGGCAAGCAAACTCTAAAAGAGGAGATTTGCTTAAATCAAACCTCTCTAATGCTAACGCAGTAAACCACCCTTCTACTGTACCGTTTTTTTGCATGATATTATCGTCTCTCTGGGTTTTATCTATATAATTTTTTGCCAGATCCATCCCACATTTAGTATTTCTTGAAGTAGAACTGGTACAAGTGAGGATAATATCTCCTATGCAACCAGGATTTGCAATAGTTATTTTCTTCGCACTCTTTTCTGAGGCAAGATCCGTGATTTCTTTTACACCTTGAGTGATAATTGCAGCTATCTCATTTTCACAAAATGATAAACCACGAGCGAAGCCGCACAACATTGCTAAAACATTTTTTAGTGCACCAAAAAATTGGATAGCGTAAATTTCATCAGTAGGGATTAATTTAAAATTTTCGACCTTTAGTTGCAATGCCAGTTTATTAGCCATATCAAGGTCGTATGCAGCAATAGATGAAACAGCTTGAAAACCGCTTTTAATTTCTGCAGCAAAATTTGGACCAGACAAAACGGCTATACTCTCTAAAGGAAAAATTTGACTCACAATCTCGCTTGGTAATTTACCAGTTTCTATTTCAATCCCCTTGGAACATATGATAATTTTAGCGCCCTCCTTCAGATTCCCTTTGAGCTGCGCGCAAACATTCTTTAATTCCTGTGCTGGAACAACTAATAATATGACGTCCATATCATTTAGACGTGAAAAATCATTGGTAACGCTTACATTATCGTTAATCGGAAGCTTATTAGAACTTCTTGAATACTGCACAATATGCATTTTCTTGGAGAAAACAAACGCCAACGCATCACCCCAAGAACCACCACCCACAACCCCTATTCTCAACATAAAATACCAGCTCTAACTATTTATCAATGACACGATGATCTCATGGCCACATATCTCATGAGTCTCAGAGATAATATGCTTATCTAAATTCTCGTTATGCAATATTTCTATCGCCAATGTCTGTTCTTTTATGTAAGAATCAAATTCTACTATAGAATCCATGATCTTCTTATCTTTACTCATCACACTCAGAGAGATCCTATCAGACACATGTAGATCGGCACTCTTTCTAAGCTGCTGTATAATTCTAATGAAGTCTCGCGCGATCCCCTCTAATTCTAAAGCGTGCGTAATATTGGCATCGAGTATCACAAGTGCATCACCAGATTCCAGCGCCACACCAGGCTTATCATCCGATGAATGCAAAGTCAGATCAAATTCAGATTTTTCAAGTACCTCGCCAGATATATGAATTTTGCCATCAATAATTTCCCATCTTTCCTGCTTTGAATCTGTAATAATATCCTTCATCTTATGGGCCAATCTCTTGCCTAATTCCTTAAAATTGACCTTCAATATATAGGTGGCGTATTTTGATATATTTTCCGAAATGATGATGTTTTTCACGTTAACTTCGTCCATGACTAAATCGAAATATTTCTTCAAATGCCATAGATTTTTACCGATCAGAGTTAATTCATGCAAAGGCTGGCGCACCCTAATATTTTTAGCATTTCTAATGTTAAGAGCAGCAGTGCAAATTTCTCGTATTTTATCTATATCTGCAACTAATTCCTTATGATCAGAGATAGTTGAAAGGTCCGGATAATATTGTAAATGCACACTCTGTGATTGTGGTGCCAAACCAGAAAAAATCTCTTCTGCAAGAATAGGTAGTAATGGTGATGCGGCTATCATCATATTATATAACACAGTATATAATGTATCGTATGCTTCTTGTTTGTCTTGATCCTTTTCTGTCTTCCAGAATCTATGCCTATTCCTTCTAATATACCAATTATTCAATATCTCAAAAAACTCAGTTACTTGATCACAAGCAGAAGGAAGATCATATTGTGACAAAGAATTATCTATCATTTCAACTGCATGTTTTAATTTAGATAGAATATATTGATCATTAAAATTAGAGCTTCTAGTCACTATCTTAGCCAATATTCCATCTGAATTTGCGTATAGTGTAAAGAAATTATACGAGTTCCAGATTGGCTTGAGCACTAGTCGGACGACTTCGTTAATCATATTGCCGTCTTTATCAATCAAGAACTCCTGCCCTCTCATCACTGCAGATGAAGACATCATGAATCTCAATGCATCAGACCCATGCTTCTCAAATATTTCCTTAGGATCAGCATAGTTTCGTAATCTTTTTGATAGTTTCTGCCCATTCTCATCTAGAATCACACCATGGCAGATACAGTTTAAAAATGCTGGCCTATCGAACAATGCCGTCGATAGGACCATCAAAGTATAGAACCAACCCCTTGTTTGAGCGGTATATTCCACTATGAAATCAGCTGAGATATGTTGTTCGAATTTTTCTTTATTTTCGAATGGATAATGAACCTGCGCATAAGGCATAGAGCCAGATTCAAACCAACAGTCAAAAACGTCAGTGACCCTTCTCATGATAGATTTACCTGTTGGATCATCAGGATTTTTACGTGTAAGCTCATCTATATATGGCCTATGTAGATCAGTCAATGTCACGCCAAAATCGCGCTCCAACTCTTCTATAGAACCATAAACATCTATGCGAGGATATTTAGGATCATCAGATCTCCAGATTGGTATTGGCGTGCCCCAAAATCTATTACGACTTATCGACCAATCCCTTACATTCTCCAGCCATTTTCCAAATAACCCATCCTTAATATGAGCTGGAATCCAATTAATTTGCTGATTATTCCTAAGTAAATCTTCTTTGATCTCAGTAACTTTTACATACCAAGATGGCACAGCCTTGTAGATAAGAGGAGTATCTGTACGCCAGCAATGAGGATAGTTATGAATATATTGCTCCGTATATAACCAGCTCCCCTGCTCCTTCAGCTTAATTATAATCTTATCATTAGCATCAAACACTTGAACGCCATAAAAATCTGGAACTTCATTAGTGAACTGGCCAGCATCATCTACTGGGCAAACCAACCCTATTCCATGTTTCGCGCAGAGAGCTTGGTCATCCTCACCAAAGCCAGGTGCCATATGTACTACGCCCGCTCCTTCCCCTTCTTGAACAAAGTCTCCATCAAGTACTTTGAAGGCATTTTCCTGACCCTTGAAGTAATCAAATAACGGATCATATTCTATACCTACAAGATCACTACCTTTGATAGTAGGATAAATTGCAACATCATCATCAAGTTTTAATATTTTTTTGTATTTTTCTAAAGCACTAGAAGCAAGTATTACGCATTCACCCCCAGTTAAAGTAATACATGAATAATCCATCTTATTAGAAACAGCTAGAGCCAAGTTTGATGGTAATGTCCATGGAGTAGTTGTCCATGCTAACAAGTAATAAGCAGGGCAATTCAAATCTAAATTCTGAGGCTTGGATTTTAACTTAAATTTTACCGTTACAGCTTTATCGGCCCTCTTCCTGTAACAATTATCCATTCTAGTTTCGAAATTCGATAGTGGCGTCTGGCATGCCCATGAATATGGCATAACACGCTTAGATTCATATACTAAGCCTTTCTTATATAATTCTTTGAAAGCCCAGATAGTTGATTCCATGTATTTCATATCCATGGTTTTATAGTCATTCTCAAAATCCACCCAGCGCGCTTGTTGCGTAACGTAATCCTTCCACTCAGACGTATATTTCAATACCGATTTACGACAAACATTATTGAATTGATCGATCCCATAATCTTCTATTTGCTTCCTACCAGAGATGCCGAGTTCTTTTTCTGTTTCCATTTCAGCTGGCAATCCGTGACAATCCCAGCCAAAACGACGCTCCACCCTTCTGCCTTTTAATGTTTGATACCGCGCTACAATATCTTTCGCAAAGCCTGTTAGTAGATGTCCGTAATGTGGCAAGCCATTTGCAAAAGGAGGACCATCGAAGAATACAAACTCATTTTCCGATTTAGGTCGAGAATCTACAGATTGTTGAAAAATAGATTCCTTCTCCCAAAAAGCCAAAATCTTCTTGCTAATCTTAGCGAAATCAGGGTTTGATGTTGTTTGCGGATAATGTTTTTTGTTGCTCATATTTTGTTTTTCAATCTACAAAATGGTATTTTGTCTTTTAGTTTTTTTAAGGTCTCCGGGATTTTTTTAATCTTACTAATTTTCATAACATTATCTATACGCCCATCTAAAAATTTCCAAGCAGATTCATCAGTAGAAGAATTTATATAATATATAAAGGAAGATTTATACACTATAAATAGAAGGCCCCTCTTCGTATAGTAATTAAAATCCGTAGCTTCGTCCCCAGCTAGATACCAGATCTGGTCTACACTATGCCAAAAATTTTTATAACCTAAAGAAAAATTATTAAAATTAAAATAGAAGTGATAAAGCTTAGACAAAAGAATCTTATTATCTTTGTTCGGGCCTATAAAGCGTATCTTTATAGCTTCCTTGACCTTATCACGAATTTTCATCTCTTTTCCAGAGAATTGTTTCTTGAAAGTTCTGATCATATAGTTATCTAGATCAGCTTCAAATAAAGTAACTATTTCCTTTAACTCCCCGGGAAAAAGTAAGAGATGATAATTTTTTTCTAGGGATAGCTTGCTTTCTACAGCGAATAACATCTGCTTAGTCCATCCAGAAAACGGAACCTCTAGTTTTACTTGATCTAAGAATTTCCCCCTAAGGTCCGCCTGCGTCATTATTTTACAAAGAAGCTTGATTTAGTCGTGAGGTAACTATATACTCACCCTTGCTTAATTCAAGTATATATTTTTAACTAATCAATTTCTAAGGGGTAGTAAAACTGGTACAGGTCAACGTTATTTCAAGTAATATAGAGC
>Ga0208506_1000511_pt1 | contig 12034 bp, 12 predicted proteins | sample CryBogCBH29Jul08_FD_184616 | JGI IMG/M metagenome (GOLD analysis project Ga0208506, IMG submission 184616) | Freshwater microbial communities from Crystal Bog, Wisconsin, USA - CBH29Jul08 (SPAdes) | ecosystem: Environmental > Aquatic > Freshwater > Lake | place: Crystal Bog, Wisconsin, USA... | reverse complement strand
ATGATCGGCTTAAATGCCGGATCTGCCTTAGTGATAGCACGTACGTGCTTCTTCATCTCTTCCGCGCTAGTCAGTGCCACGGCGATAGCCTAGTGAGTAGGCTAGGTGGGTGATTGCAAACCACACGAGCGCGCTGGCATGGACCTTGACCCTCGGAGGTTTGGCGCTAGTCCTACTCTTCGACTTCATCTTCGCGTACCGCAGTCGAAACGTCGTGACCTCACTTCGTAGTGTGGCGATCTGGACTGGGATCTACGTCGCGGCAGCTATCGTCTTTGGAATCTCGCTCGGGTTTTGGTCGACTAGCCAGAGCCGCAGTGAATTTTTTGCGGGTTGGATTACCGAATATTCACTCTCCTTCGACAATCTCTTTGTTTTGCTGTTGATCATGGCCCGCCTTCAAGTTGAGAAAGAGCGGGAGCAGATCATTCTCTTCTGGGGAATCCTCTCCTCACTCTTACTGCGGGGAATCTTTATTGCTGGAGGTTCAGCGCTTGTAAACCGCTACCAATGGATCTTTTACTTCTTCGGCGGCTTCTTGATTTACACCGCGATTCAACTTTTCCGCGAGAGTGAATCGGAAGAGTGGGAGGAGGGGCGAATTATCGCCTTCCTTCGCAAACGAGGCGTCAAGATCGCAATCATTGGGATGGTTGCGATCGCCCTGACAAATATGCTCTTTGCTCTCGATTCGATTCCCGCAATCTTCGGCCTCACTCGAAACCCGTACGTCATCGTCACGGCAACGATCTTTGCTTCTATGGGACTTCGCCAGCTCTATTTCCTCATCGGCGATTTAATGGGCAAATTGATCTATCTCAGCGAGGGCCTTTCGGTGATCCTGGCCTTCATTGGTTTGAAGTTGATCTTCGAAGCCACCATCGCCGAAGGCCATCCCAAGGTCGCAGGAATCAAGGTCCCCGATATTTCACTTGGCCTCTCCCTCTCCTTTGTGATCGGAACCCTCGTTATCACCGCGATTCTTAGCGCTATTAAAGGCCGCAAGGAATCCGCATAACTCCGAGCAACTCCGCGTAATTCCCTCACAGAAGCCCAGCGGCTCGGATTGATGGAAGATCGCTAGTTAGAATCCTTATTAGAGATCCGTGGAAATGCTCACTGCATTACGCTTCAACCATGTCAGAGACTCCAGCAACCTCCTCATCCGCAGGGGACCACTTATCTCCCTCTCACCACGGCGCGCACGCTGGCGCTGAGCTCTCATTGCAAACACGTGTCGTAGCGGCCGGACGGCCTGATCGAACTTCCGACGCGGGGGTAAATGTTCCCATTGAGTTGAACTCCACATTCTTGGCACCGGGCGCGACTGGCTATGGTCGATTTGGAAATAGCACCTGGAGCGCACTCGAAGAGGCGATCTCTTCTCTAGAAGGTGGTTCGAGCCTGGTTTTCTCAAGTGGTGTCGCTGCAATTACTGCAGTGCTTGCCCTGCTTCCACGTGGCGCTGTCGTCACCGCCTCTCGCAACGGCTATTCCGGAACGATGGTGCTCTTGCGACAAGCCGAAGAGTCTGGTGCTCTTGAGGTTCGATACGTCGACGTTTCAAATACCAAGGAAGTTCTCGCGGCACTTCCAGGATCAACTTTGCTCTGGTTGGAATCTCCAACAAATCCTGCACTTGAAGTAGCTGATCTACCAACGCTGATTGCTTCGGCGAAGTCACTCAATATTGGTGTCGGAATCGATAACACCTTTGCCACGCCTCTGGTTCAGCAACCCTTGGAATTGGGCGCCGATTTGGTGATGCACTCGCTCTCGAAATACATCGCAGGACATAGTGATGTGATCCTGGGATCTATCTCAACCAAAGATCCTGCTCTGCTTCAACGCCTTACAGATTACCGTCGCATCCATGGTTCGATCCCGGGGCCATTTGAAGTTTGGCTTGCCTTGCGCGGAATTCGAACCCTTGGAGTACGACTTGAGAGAGCGCAATCCAATGCCATGGAGATCGCACGACGGCTTCAATCCCATCCAGCTGTCGAGAGGGTCCGCTACCCAGGCTTGCCTGATGATCCTCATCATGCGATTGCAAAGAGTTTTATGAAGGGCTTTGGCGCGGTCATCTCCTTTGACCACAAAGGGGGAGCGGAGGCCGCCGATAAAGCCTGCGCTGCTTCGCAACTGATTGCACACGCAACTTCACTCGGGGGAGTCGAATCCCTCTGGGAGCGCCGTCATCGCTGGGGTAGTGAGAGTCCAACGATTCCGACCAATCTCATCCGGCTTTCCTTAGGAATCGAAGATGTAGAGGATCTCTGGCGCGATATCGATAACGCGCTACGCGCCTCGCTCTGATCTCAGGCGTGCGTGCCTCTCTCTGAGTTCTGACTGCCTCGCCCGTCTCTTATTTCTGGCGTGCGTAACTCTCTCTGAGTTCTGACTGGCTTGCCCGCGCCGTTTACCTGTTGTTCATGGACTTCTCGGCTCGCTCATATCATCCTTCCAGCGAGTAACAAGAAGTGAGAGTAGATTTATCCCATGTTCAAGACGATTCGTCGCATTGTCGGGGTGTTCACCATTCTCGTCGTCATTCTTGGTGCCTTGAAGTCAGTTTTCTCCTGGCTTGCGAATAGCGAACATGGAACCCACGAGCTGTTCGTTGACGAAGAAGAGTCCGAGCGCCAGTTCTAGGCACAGTCGGCCCATTCGGAAAATTCAGAACAATTAGCAATTTCGAAACGATAAGAACTCCACACAACCTCATTAGAACATTTTTATAGATTCAATCTTCATCAACGCAATCAATCTAAAGCGAGTGTAAATTCATGAGCAACATTTCCGAGAATAATTCTGAGGGATTCACATCCAGCGATGATGCATCGAGCGAGCACTCGGAAAACGATTTTTCAAGCAATGATCATCTCTCCAATGAATCTGAGGTAAATGAGAGCGATCTATACATCGCTGGTTCATGCAACATCGGACCGCGAGAGATTCGTCGCCGCCAACTCGTTGGGGGAATTGGACTCTTTCTGACGCTCTCAACGATTATCGGTTTGTACCAACATCACTCTTCCCACTTGGCGCGATTCGGTGTCTTTCTTCCGGCGGTAGTCATGTCGATGGGATATTTACAGGCACGAAAGAAGTTCTGTCTCGCATTTGGATTATCAGGACTATTTAATTTCGGGAAGCTCGGCGCCCCGCATCGCGTCATCTCTGAATTAGATCGCAAGATCGACCGCGAAGCTGCCATTAAATTAATGGTGCAGGCGATATTGCTGGCTGCCGCTGTCACGGCAGTTGTCTTTGCCCTTCCTATTCCAACGAAGTAGAACTAGCAATCACTGGGCTAAACCAACCAGGATCGTTCTGCCAAACCTCCGGCTCACCCTCCTAAGCAACTGTCGTCACTCGCTTTGCGGATATCCGAACTCGCTTTGGTTAAGATACCTGCATGAATCAATCTCCTAAGACCCTACACATCGTTCTTAATGGGGTTACGGAAGATTCGAGAGTTCTCAAATGTGCGTGGTCCCTTAGCAACGCAGGCTGGGACGTGCTGGTTATTGGATCTAATGCGCAAGGTCAGACCGATGAATTAACTATCGGTCATGCCCGCATCCTTCGTCTGCCGCTCAAGATCGTTATCGTTAAAAGTCAGGTACCAGCTTTCTTCCGCCCCTTCATTCGCGGTGAACGGACCCAATGGTTTATCACTGGAGTTCTGCGTCGCCTTCGCAAATATCGCCGCAAGTTATTTGAGATCGCCAAGGTCAAAGAGGAAGTAGTTGTCCCAAATCTCAATCGTTCGGTGAAAGTCATTACTCCTGTTGCTTTAGAGTTTGCCCCCGATGTGGTGCATGCACACGACTACACCGCCTTGCCTATTGCTGGTGCGATCGTGGATGCTCTGCGCGCCGCAGGTAAGCCAGCCCAGTTGGTTTATGACGCTCACGAATATGTTCCTGGAGTCGCCCATCTAACAAAGCCGATGGCAGCTCTCTACACAAAGATTGAGCGGAAATATTCAAAGAAATCTGCGGCCGTACTCTCGGTCAGTGAACCGATGAACGACCTGCTGCTTGAACAACTTCAAGTAAAGGAACGCCCAACGATCGTTGCGAACGATCCTTTAGTTGATGGACAAGAGCCTTCTGTACGTAATCTTCGTGAAGATATCGGAATCGAACCCGGTGTTCCTCTGATGGTTTATTCCGGAGCGGTGGCACCACAACGCGGAATTCAAACTGCGCTTGCGGCGCTTCCTGAGTTAGACGGGGTTCATCTCGCGCTGATTGCAAACCCCAACAACAAGTCGGTTCAGGATTTGGTTGCTAGCGCTCCAGAGATGAAGCACCGCTTCCATGTAGTTCCATATGTTCCAAACTCCGAGCTTGTTTCATACCTTTCGACTGCAGATATCGGATTGATTCCCATCTTGCATCGCCTCAATCATGAGATTTCATTGATCACCAAATTTGGTGAATATATGCAGGCACATCTTCCAATTCTTGTTAGCGATGTGAAGACCATGTCAGCTGAGGTAAGGCGCCTGGGCAATGGCGAAGTATTTATTGCCGAAGATGTCGTGGATTTCGTTCGGGCTGCAAAACTAGTACTCGCCGATTCAGCTAAATATCGCGCGGCTTATACGCCTGAAGTTTTGTCTGAGCGATCATGGGAACGCCAAGCCGAGATCTTGCTTGCCACCTACAACTCAATTGCTTCAGCAGCGCCAACAGCGCGGACACACATGCCATTTCTCGTGACAGAGCCAGTACTTATCTCCGAATAGGCTTTTTTAAGCCCCGGCACCAATAACGCGGAATGAAACCCCTGGGAAGTTCTTTGGATCCATTGAGCGACGCCCATCGACGACTGCTTTCACTCCTGGAAATTCCGCCGAGGTCAGAGCCTTGTACTCCTTGTGATCCGCTTGCAACATTACCGCATCAACGGCCTGGCCAAGTGCATATGGAATAAATCCAAGTGAGGTGATCTCTGCATCGGTGTACATAGGATCGTGAACGAGAACTTCAGCGCCGCGCGCCTTAAGTGCGGTGACGACACCAAAGACACCAGAGAACGCTGACTCTTTTACCCCGCCACGATAAGAGACGCCTAGTACTGCGACTTTGGCGCCTGCAAGATCTCCGTAACTTCCAGTGAGCAGCGTGACGGCATGCTCTGGCATCGCAGCATTCGCTTCGCGAGCAGAACGTACAACCGTCGCCTCTGGATCGTTCCAGAGATAGAAGCGAGGGTAAATCGGAATGCAGTGTCCACCAACGGCAATACCCGGTTGGTGAATGTGGCTGTAAGGCTGTGAGTTAGAGGCGGCAATCACCTTAGCGATATCGATATTGGCGCCTTCGGCGAAGATCGCAAACTGATTTGCAAGGGCGATATTTACATCGCGATAGGTTGTCTCAGCAAGTTTTGCCATCTCACTTGCCTCAGATGTTCCAAGGTTCCAGACACCATTCTTCTCGGTGAGATCTGGGCGATCATCAAAGTCGAGAACGGCTTCGTAAAACTTGATGCCAGCCTCGGTACTTGAATCATTGATTCCACCGACGAGCTTTGGATACTTGCGGAGGTCGGCAAATACGCGACCGGTAAGGACGCGCTCAGGGGAGAAGACGAGGTGGAAATCGCTACCGGCCTTGAGGCCAGAGCCTTTCTCGAGTGCCGGAGCAAAACGATTGCGAGTAGTTCCAACTGGAAGCGTTGTTTCGTAGGAGACCAAGGTGCCCGGCTTTAAGCCTGCGGCGATCTTCTCGGTTGCGGCGTCCATCCAGCCAAAATCAGGAATTCCATCGTTATTAACAAAGAGTGGAACCACAATAACAACTGCGTCAGATTGGCTAACGGCATCGGTCGTATCGGTAGTGGCGACCAAGTGGCCTGACTTCACAACGTCGGCAAGGTACTCGGCGAGGAAGTTTTCACCTGGGAAAGGTTCGGTTCCAGCATTGATGAGATCAACGGTGTTCTGGTTTACATCGCAACCAATAACGAGATGACCCTTCTTCGCGAATTGGACCGCGAGGGGGAGTCCGATCTTTCCAAGTGCGACTACGGCGATCTTCATAGAGTTAGCGACCCTTCGAAATGGTAATTATTTGGCGCGTGTTGGCGCTCTCGATCATTGCACTTGCTACACGAACTGTGGCTAGACCTTGCTCCATCGTCACGATTCTCTCTGATGCGCCTGGCAGACCCAAAACGGCATCACGGAAAGCTTCATGTTCGGTGCGAAGTGGCTCTGGCTTTGCAATCGCATAACGAATCACATCGCCTTCGCTGACGCCGCGGAAGGAGGCAACTGCATCCCACTCGGTATCAACAGAGGCATTGGCATAGAAAGTGAGATCTGCGGTCAATGTATCCGCAACGAATGAGCCACGCTCACCTGTAACAATGGTGAGGCGCTCTTTGAATGGGGTCAACCAGTTCACGAGGTGGTTGGTAATAATTCCATTTTCGAGTTCTCCGACTGCTGCAACCATATCTTCATGTGCACGGCCAGATTTGAGCGCCGTCTTCGCAGAGACGTTGACGAATGGGGAGCGAGCAACCCAAGCAGTTAAATCAATATCGTGGGTAGCAAGATCCTTGATGACACCCACATCTGCAATTCGCGCAGGGAATGGTCCTTGGCGACGGGTTGCGATTTGGTAGACATCTCCGAGTTCGCCAGCATCGAGCTTTGCACGAAGTTGTTGTAGCGCTGGGTTATAACGTTCGATATGTCCAACGGCGCCAACTAATCCCTTTGCTGCAAATGCGTCGGTGATGCGCTGCGCAGATTCATTATCAACTGCAAGAGGCTTTTCGATAAGCGCGTGTACACCAGCTGCAGCGAGGGCGAGGGCAAGATCTTCGTGGAATGCAGTTGGGGCTGCAACCATTGCGTAATCAATTCCTAGTGCAATGAGTTCTTCGACTTGTGAGACGAGTGGCCGTGTTCCTGCAACGCCATGGGGATCGCCCATCGGATCGCAGACACCAACGAGTTCTACCCCATCAAGTGAACCAAGCACACGTGCGTGATGGCGACCCATCATGCCAAGGCCAACTAGTCCAGCGCGTAACTTCTTCTTACCTTGGGATGAATCTGACATTTAATCTTCTCGCTTAGATTCGGGTTACAACGTCATTGACGACGCTGACGACTTGTTCGAGCTCTTCTTGTGTGAGTGATGGATGAACTGGAATCGAAATAACTTCCTTCACTAATTCCTCTGTCACTGGAAGATCATGGACAGAGCTAAATGATGGGAGACGGTGGATAGGGGTTGGATAGTAAACATCGCAACCAACTCCACCAGCCTTGATCAATTCGATAGCCTTATCGCGAGCCTCACTTGTCGCACCAGCGAGACGAATTGTGTACTGGTGGTAGGAGTGCTCAGAACCTGGGCGAACATATGGAGTGACAACGCCTTTGAGGTTCGCATCGAGATAAGCAGCGTTTTCGCGGCGCTTTTCAGTCCAGGCCTTCACCTTTGTCACTTGTACGCGGCCGATGGCAGCGTGAATATCGGTCATGCGATTGTTAAAGCCAACTACCTCGTTCTGGTAACGGATAACTCCACCTTGGTTACGGAGCATACGGCACATATGTTCAATATCGGCATCGTCGGTAACGATCATTCCGCCCTCACCCGAAGTCATGTTCTTGGTTGGGTAGAAGGAGAATGATGCGACGGTTCCCCATGCACCGGCCATACGACCGTTGAGGGATGCAAGGTGAGCCTGAGCTGAATCTTCAAAGATGGTGAGGTTGTGCTTTTTACCGATCTCTTCAAAGCGATCCATATCTGCGATGTGACCGTAGAGGTGCACAGGCATGATGGCTTTGGTGCGTGGGGTGATGAGTGACTCGACGTGATCTGGGTCGAGGTTGAATGTACGTGGATCGATATCGCCAAAGACAGGAACTGCGCCAGCGAGCGCCACTGAGTTCGCGGTTGCTGCGAAGGAGAATGAAGGAACGATTACTTCATCGCCCGCTTTGATGCCTGCGGCCAGGAAGGCGAGGTGAAGAGCAGAGGTGCCGGAGTTAACGGCGATGCAACGTCGGCCATCGACAAATTGCGCAAACTCTTCTTCGAATGCTTTGACCTCGGGACCTTGTGCCATCATTCCACTGCGCAAGACGCGATCTACTGCTGCGCGCTCTTCATCACCGATGATTGGCCGGGCTGCTGGAATCAATTGACTCTCTTCTCCACTAGTTGTTCCGATTAACTTCTCAAACTTGTCGTACTTGTCCTACTCCGCGACCAACTCATTCTCTGAAAGTTGGATATATGTGCTCTGATCCTGGGGGCAACGGAATCGATTTCCACCGATATCTTCGAGTGGAACTCCCGCACGGCCAACCCAACGGATTCGCTTCGCTGGAACTCCGGCGACCAATGCGTAATCTGGAACATCTTTCGTCACAACAGCGCCGGCGGCAACGAGTGCCCATTTGCCGATGGTGACAGGAGCGATGCAGACTGCTCGAGCTCCAATACTTGCGCCATCATGGATGGTGACTCCAACGGCTTCCCAATCACTTCCGCTCTTGAGGGTGAGGTCGGTATTTACCGCGCGAGGAAATTGATCGTTGGTGAGTACGGCAGCTGGTCCAATAAAGACACCTTTACCGAGCGATGCAGGCTCATAGACCAAGGCGTAGTTCTGGACTTTGCAGTTATCGCCAAGGGTGACTCCGCTGCCGATGTAGGCGCCGCGACCGATGATGCAGTTCTCGCCGAGGGTTACACCATCTCGGATTTGGGCTAAATGCCAGATTGAAGAGCCTTCGCCAAGGGTTGCTGATGAGTCAACATCCGCGCTTGGGAGGATTCTTACAGCCATAACTGGAAGTCTAGCGGGTCAGCTTCACCATCTCCGCGGAGAAATTGAGGTATTCCCGCTCACTATCGAGGTTCTGCTCAGCCCAGATCGCCCCTTGTTGGCGCAGGGAATCTAGTTCGTCTGGATGGTTTCTCCACATAGCCAGTCGGGCAGCCACACCCTCGGGGGTCGACTCAATTGCGCCCGATTTACTCTTCTCAATCAGATCGACGCAACGTGGCAGTGGGGTCGAGATGGTGGCCAAACCAACGCTCATGTATTCGTAGAGTTTGGATGGAACCGCTTCCACGAATGCCGGTGTGCTCTCCAGAAGTGAGAGCCCAACCCATGCACCTGCAGCGAACTTCCATGACTCAGAAGGTGCGAGTTTTCCATGGAAACGCACTCGTGATTCAGATCCAGGATTCTTGGCAAACCATTGATCAACGAACTCTTGATCGGCAGCAGCGACGCCGCCGACAAAATCAAACTCCCAATCATTTGCGATTGCGGCGGCCTCTAACATCGTGTGCAATCCGCGGCTCTTGCGTAAATCGCCGATATAAATCGCACGAGGAGTTGAACCTCGCGCACCACTCTTGGTGAGCATGGATAGGTCGGGCAGATTGCGAAGAACTAAACGATTGCGCGCATCAAATGGCGGGACCTGCACATCGGCAACGGTGGTGAGATCTGCGCGCTTTGAAAACCAGAGCGCAGATTTTGTATCGCTGCTTGCAATCCAACCAACGATTCCAAAGAACTTGCGAGCCCAGGCACGGTCTTTCAAGAGGCGCAGATAATCTTCAAAGAAGTCGACAGCTAATTTCTTTCGCGTGATGCGCGTTAAGGCGTAAGCGGGAGCGACTGATTCAGGTGAGATCGCATAAAGAACTCGACCGCGAGATCGTATGGCGAAAATCCGAGAGCGGTAATAGCGCGCGAGGAGTGAAGTATTTTTCCAGGCCGTACCGATGAGAGGTGTGCGGAGAATGAGCTGGGGTGCATCACTTGTTCCATCGACTTGCACATTAGTAGGCGCATCTTTTCTGGATCCCGGGGCAAAGATTTCAACGGTTAATCCTGCGCGAAGTAGTGCGCGAGTCAGACGATGTAACCGCGCATCTGCATAACTTGCCCCCGAAGAGATGATCGAGATATCGATTTTTTGCGACATCTGATCTGCTTCCTACATATCTTCGTAGCTAGAAGGCAGAGAACCTACGTTGAGGAACTTGAGGTACTGATCGACGATCTCTTCGGGCTTTCCCTTGGAGAGCATCTGACCCTTATGCATCCAGATAGCCGTATCGCAGAGATCGGTAACCGTGGCGAGTGCGTGAGAAACAATAAGAATGGTGCGGGCTTCAGCACAGAGTTGGCGCATCCGTTCAAATGACTTCTCTTTAAATGCGGCGTCACCGGCGGAGAGCGCCTCATCGAGAAGCAAAATATCTGGAGTCATGCTCACTGCAACAGCGAAGGAGAGGCGTCCATACATTCCACTTGAATAGGTGCGCACTGGAAGATCGATGAAGCCATCAGGGAGAGCAGCAAACTCTGCAATCTCATCGGTCTTATTGCTGATCTCATCCATGTTGAGTCCAGATGCCAGGCCACCCAAGATGATGTTGTCGCGGCCCGAGAGAGCAGGATTAAAGCCAACTCCCAGTGCAAGAAGGGTTGAAATCTTTCCATTGACGACGACGCGTCCCTCGGTAGGGGAGAGAATTCCTGCGATACAACGCATCAATGTGGATTTACCGGCGCCATTAGAACCGACAATTCCAACAACAGAACCATGTGGGATATCCAAGGTTAGATGCTTCACCGCTTCGATAGTGCGGGTACGTTCCTTCTGCTTCAAGCTGGCGCGCATGACGGCATTCTTAAGTGTGCGCTTGGCTTCAAGGCTTACCTTGTAGGTAATGGAGAGGTCCTCAATTTTGATCGCCAGATCTTCTGGCATGATCAATGGAGACTTAGATACGGATAGCAAAATCGCGCTCCCTTGAAATAAAGAAATATCCACCGATCATGATGGAGGCAACTGCCCAAAAAATACATCCTGCAATTGTGGATTTATTGAGGTGTTCACCGCTTACCCAGACGCGAGAAGTCGCGTTGAGGACGGGGCCAAGCGGGTTAATCCAGAGCAAGATCTTCATGTTTCCGCGCAAGCTATTTGGCAACCAGAGAACAGGGGAGAGATACATCCAAATTCTGGTGATGTACGTCAGCAACTTATTGGTGTCGCGGAAATAGACGTTGAGGGTTGCAAATACAAGGGCCAGACCAAATCCAGTGAGCCCGGTACAGATCAAGATGAATGGAATCCATAGGAAGTTCCAACTCCAACCAGGGAGGATGGTCGTTGGGTATGCCCACTTTCCTGCGACGAGAACAAAGATGTAAACCGGAATAGTTGGAAGGAATTGTTGAAAGGCTTGTATTGCGCATGAGAAAGGTAGAAGTGCGCGAGGAAATGCCTGGTTCAGAATTAGGCGACCACCTGCGGTGATGGAGAGTGCTCCTGCGGTGACGCAATTTTGCGCGAAGTAAAAGGTAAAGAGACCGATCAAGAGATGATCAAGGCGGGTCAGGCCAGGAAGGGTTCCACCAGGTCGAATAATCGTGACCACAAGGTAATAGACGAATCCGAGCAAAAGTGGGTTGAGTACGAGCCAGACCTTGCCCAAACGTGAATCGAGGTATTCGGCCTTGTCGCTAAACCGGGCCAACTCGGTTGCGAAGACGCGGCGTCTCCAGAATTCCTTGATGTACGGGATTAGAGGTGGCAGGGAAGCGCGGTGAGGTTCGAAAACCTGAATCTTGGGGACAAAATTTTCGTTCACGGGCATAGGTGTAAGTGTGCCATCCCAAGCCACCTTCTATGCACAGGTGGCGGTGTGAGCCCGACCGCGCCAGAGCGCTGCGCAGAAGAATCCCCACATTCGGGCGGCTTCAGCCGTCTAGAACCAAAACTCAGACCGTCACTATGACCGTCACTTAGAAAGGTGAAAATCCAGATGGATGTACTCCAGAAGAAGGTTTCCCCCAAGGGGATAAGTAAGAAGTGGTTTAAACGATCGGTGAGCGTTGCCCTCGCTTCGGCGTTGGTATTGCCCGTTGTTGCTCAGAGCAACTCCGCCTTTGCGGTGAGCGCGGCAGGAAAGGGTGTGGCGAAGTCGGCTGCAAAGAGCGTGGCGAAGTC
>Ga0208506_1000509_pt1 | contig 12063 bp, 1 predicted proteins | sample CryBogCBH29Jul08_FD_184616 | JGI IMG/M metagenome (GOLD analysis project Ga0208506, IMG submission 184616) | Freshwater microbial communities from Crystal Bog, Wisconsin, USA - CBH29Jul08 (SPAdes) | ecosystem: Environmental > Aquatic > Freshwater > Lake | place: Crystal Bog, Wisconsin, USA... | reverse complement strand
GTTTCTTTCCAACAGGGAGGAGTTTATGGCTGCACTGCAACCTGGGGTATTTCTGCGTCGCACGATTTTATGCAGATGTGGATTGACTTTAACGATGATGGTACATTTCAGGCCTCGGAAGAAGTAACACCTGTGTCCGGCTATCCCACTTCCCAGCCCACAATTTGTAACATTACCATCCCGGTTACAGCTGCAACAGGAACCCACCTCATGCGTTTGAGGGGTATTTGGGAAGTGAATTCTACAGATATTGGCGCTGCTCCGGCACATGTTGACCCATGTTTGTTTGATTATGCAAGTGCATACCCGGAATATTGGAGTGGCGACGTGGTAGATTATTCTGCAACAATCGTTGCTTTGCCCGCGTGTTCAGGTACTCCTACCGCAGGTTCCGCAACATCTTCGATAAGCCTTGCCTGCCCATCATTAAGTTTTAGCCTGGGCCTTACAGGCTCGGCTTACCAATGGCAGTCTTCAACCGATAGTGTGAGCTGGACAGACATTTCAGGAGCTACAAGTATGCCCTATACAGCCAGTGAATCTGCTGCAACTTATTATCGTTGCTACGTTACTTGTATATCCGATTCGTCAACAGATACTTCATCATTCGTTTATGTGCCCTACATTTCCGGGTGTTATTGCACACCATCGTATGAATATTCTCCTGCTTCATCTTATGATGCGCTCGATACATTTGAACTGACCGGTTATTCAGGATCGTCTATTGCCGATGCATGACCAGCAAGTGTGCCGGGAAGCGGATATGAAGATCGTACGTCAATTTCAGTCAATTTGCAGCAAAACGGAACATATTCCGGCTACGTTGGCTTCAATTCTTATTCCAGTGAGTTGGAAGATCAAATTTGGATAGACTTCAACGACAATGGCACTTTCGAAGCTTCAGAAGCAGTGTCCTATGATTTTGGTGTTTTGGGCTGTTCAATGTCCGGGTCATCTGCGGTATTTTCTATTACCATACCGGTGGATGCGCCGGTCGGAAATCACAGAATGCGCGTAAGGCAGGCCGAAACTTACAATTGCACCCCTGAGTCACTTATGGATCCCTGCGCCATGTACAATTCTCTTACCGGAACGTACTATTATTATGGGATGACCAGAGATTATACGGCGACAATAATTGCACTCCCTACATGTACGGGAACCGTAACGGGAGGTACATCGAGTATTTCTCCGTCTACAGGCGACACTTATACTACCTTTGGATTGACATTGTCCGGCTCCACAGCTGCTTCCGGATTGACCTATCAATGGCAATCTTCACCCAACGATACTACCTGGACCGATATTCCAGGCGGTACAACATATTCGTATTCCTTCACGGGGATATCAGCAAATACTTACTATCATTGCATAATATCTTGTCCGGCGTCTAGTAGTACAGCAACCTCTTCTTCTGTTGAAGCGACATTTGCCATCGTACCCACTTGTATACCAACTTCTTCTTCGTGGATTTCCGAAGGATCTTATTATATATATTATGGGGCTGATGCTTTTGGTATCAGTGGTTACAGTGGCACTTCGTTGTCTGATGCATCACTTTGCTCTACGGCCAATCCTTTGACGGGTTATTTGGATCATACCAGTATGACACCGATTCAATTGCAGCAAAACGGTGTTTATTCCTCATCTGTAACTTGGGGTTATGACGAATACCACCAGTTTGCACAGGTTTGGATTGATTTCAATGACGACGGCACTTTCCAGGTGTCGGAGGAAGTTAGCCCCGTTTCCGGATATTCGGCGAGCTATTATTCACCGAGTCCGGCGGTTTTCAACATCAGTATCCCCCTTACAGCCGATACCGGCTCGCACCTCATGAGGCTGCGTGCTGCGTATAGTTGGTATTACGATGCTGGCACGGCAGCTACAGACATGGATCCATGCCTTGTGGAATTCGGTACCAGCTATCCTGAATATTATAGTGGCGATGTGATTGACTACCGGGTGCAGATTGTTGCATTACCGGCATGCTCCGGTGCAGTTACCACCGGCACGGTGGTTGCAACGCCATCAGTTGGCGACAGCGTCACTTCATTCACACTAAGTCTCTCCGGAGCCACTGCTGCAACAGGGCTTACTTATATTTGGCAAACATCATTCGATGATGCAACATGGACAACAATCTCGGGTGCTACAGGATATACTTACAGTTTTACCGGAATCGGCACAAATACATGGTTCCGGTGCATCATTGGCTGTCCAACATCTTCTACGACTGACACCAGTGCGGGAACAATGATTACTTACGAGATATTGCCTACCTGTTATCCTTTACACTCGTCATGGGCTGCTGAATCAGCTTATGAGATTTATTACGGTGCGGATGTATTTAAGGTAACCGGATATAGTGGTTCAGATCTGTTTGACTCAAGTATGACATCAGCCGCGGCTTCTGCAAGTCCTTTAACAGGTTATCTCGATCGTTTATCCATGCCCGCACTTCAAATGCAGCAAGGTGGTGTATATGGTAGTACTGTTTCATGGTATTATTCTTCCAGTCACCAATATTTGCAGGTTTGGATAGATTTCAATAATGATGGTACTTTCCAAACCAGTGAAGAAGTAACGCCCGTATCCGGTTATCCGTATTCCGAGCCTACTTTGTTTAATATTTCTATCCCGGTAACCGCTGATACCGGCATGCACCTGATGCGCCTGCGCGCTATTTGGGAACAGAATTCAACTGACATTGGTCATGCGCCGGCACACTGCGATCCCTGTCTTTTAGACTACGGGGGTGCACATCCGCATTACTATAGTGGTGATGTTATTGACTACAATGCCTATATCGTTGCTTTACCACCTTGTTCCGGAACCGTAACAGGTGGGTCAGCAGTTGCGGCTCCCACACTTGGCGATGCGTCAACTTCATTTACTTTGAGTTTGTCTGGCACTACTGCGGCGGCGTCTCTTACCTACCAATGGCAATCTTCGCCCGACAGCGCTACTTGGACAGATATCACTGGTGCCACCGGGGTGGGCTATACTTTCACGGGTATCACGACAAATACGTATTACAGGTGTGTGATCACATGTCCTTCAAGTTCCTCAACAGGTTATTCTGCTGGCGTGTTGGTTACTTACGAGTTACTACCAACCTGTTATCCCACTTCTACGTCATGGGGATACGATGCTTCGTCCTATTACATAGGTTATGGTGCAGATGTTTTCTCAGTAACCGGCTACGGTGGTACTACACTTTATGACTCTTCCATTACATCACACGCCGCAATCTCTACCGGCTATTTAGACCGTTTAACAATGACGCCGGTTGAACTGCAGCAAAACGGTGTTTATCCCAGTTACATATCCTGGGGAGCCAGCGTATATGCTTATAATATGGCGCAGGTATGGATAGATTTCAATAATGATGGAACATTCCAGACTTCGGAAGAAGTTACTCCGGTTTCGGGATATAGTTCTTCTTCAACAGTTAGTCCTACGAATTTCAATATTACAATTCCCCTCACGGCAGATACCGGTATTCACCTGATGCGTATGAGGGCGGTTTATGAGGAAACATGGACCGATATAGGTTCGGCACCAACGGATCTTGATCCTTGCCTGATTAGTTTTGGCGGCACAGACCCGTATTACGAATCAGGTGATGTTGTTGATTACAACGTTCGAATCGTAACACTACCTCCATGCTCAGGAACAGTAACCGGTGGTTCAGCTGTGGTATCGCCAACTGCAGGGGATGCTTCAACTACGTTTACTTTGAGCTTATCGGGAAGTACTTCCGCGTCCGGGCTTACTTATCAGTGGCAATCCTCAACAGACGGGAGTACCTGGACCAGTATTACCGGCGCTACCAACAACACTTACACTTTCACAGGTATTTCTGTTTCTACCTATTTCCAGTGCATTATTACATGTCCTACCAGTTCGTCAACTGCGACAACAACGCCGGTCACCGCTACCTATATGGTACTTCCGACATGTTTGCCAACATCTTCTTCATGGGGATTTGAATATTCGTTTATGATGTCTTATGGGGTCGATGTATTTTCAATTACGGGCTATGGCGGCACAAGTTTGTACGATGCCAGCCTTACGTCACTCGCAAGTTCATCTACCGGTTATCTGGATCATATGTCTGAGCCGCCGGTTCAACTGCAACAGAGTGGTACTTATTCCAGCTACGTAAGCTGGGGTACAGCATATGCTTATCAAATGGCGCAGGTATGGATAGATTTTAATGATGATGGTACATTTCAAACTTCAGAAGAAGTTTCGCCGGTCTCAGGATATAGCTCGTTTTCAACAAGTAGCCCGACAGGTTTTAATATTACAATACCTGCCGGAGCCGATACAGGTTTGCACCTCATGCGTATGAGAGGAGTTTATGAAGAGAGCTGGACAGATTTGGGTTCTGCGCCTACCGATTTGGATCCATGTTATATCAATTTTGGTGGCACGAATCCTTATTACGAATCGGGCGATGTCGTGGACTATGTAGTATATATCGTTCCTTTACCCCCTTGTACAGGTACGCCATCAGCCGGAACTGCTGTTGCGACTGATACAACAGGCTGTACGTTGTACGGTTCAACCCTCACTGATACCGGAAGCACTGTTGCAACAGGAATTATGGATCAATGGCAGTCATCAACTGATGGTGTAACGTGGACTGACATTGCCGGCGCTACAGGTACGAGTTATTTTGCCACGGTTTCGACGACGACTTACTACAGATTCAAAGTTTCTTGCGCGCTGAGCGGGTTGAGCAGTACTACAACTCCTTTAACTCTTTCAGTAACACCGGCCCCAGGTCCGATAACAATGTCAACGGGCGGCACTCCGGGCGGGCCATTTGCACTGTGTTATACAACATCAGGAGTATCATTCTCCGGCGCTGCTACCGGCGGAACGTGGTCTGAGTCGACAACCGCTGTTGGTACCATTGCTTCCGGTACTGGTGCATGGACTCCGTCTGGTTCAACCGGAGGCACTATTCTTACTTATACAATTGCTTCCTGCATGGCTACAGCTAGCCTTAGTATCAACTCTGTATCGCCGGCTGCACCAACACTTGCTTCCGGCAGCAATCCACTTTGTGCATACAGCAGCCTTTTATTATCTGATGCAACAACAGGTGGCGTTTGGTCAAGTGCATCGTCAACGGTTGCTACCGTTGATCCAACAGGGCTTGTAACCGGGACAGGAAGTGGTACGACAATGATCAGCTATGATGACGGTTGTGGCGCAACTACTTATTCTTTAACCGTAAATGGTAGTGCTATTGTTATCGCTCCGTCGGCAACATCGGTTTGCAATGGTTCGGCAGTAAACTTTACCGCAACATATGTTACCGGAACGGGTACTTCGTATTCGTGGTCTGGTCCCGCCGGTAGCTCTGCAAGCTCTGCACTGAGTGTTTCCAGTTTTACGAGTGCTGATATGGGCACATATACTTTTGTAACGACAACAAGTTCTGCAACCGGCAGCTGTCTTGAAACATTGACAACCACATTGACCGTATTGCCATCACCAAGCATCATGCTTGCACCGGCATCCTCTGGCTTATGTCTGGGCTCCGGTACTGCTACTGCACCAACGGTTACGCTGGTTCCGGCCGGTATTCCGATAGTAGCACAGAATTTTAACAGCGGTATGACTGGTCAGGTAGGTGGAACATGGTCTGTGGTGAACACGGGAGACGTATCAGACTATAATTGGGCAATAACAGCGCCCTACACCTGGTATGACGTGACGGTAGGCGGAGATGGAACAGATTATATTGGTACAAATGCAGATCTGGCAGGAGGTTCAGTAACTTTAAATACTTATCTCAATTCCCCTTCCTTCTCAACAGTTGGGTACTCCTCGGCTTCTGTTAGTTTCAATCATTATATTTACTCTACGACTGGTTCGGATGCGTATGCTGAAATCGATTATTCGATTGATGGTGGTGCAACCTGGAATGTGCTTCAGAATTATCTCGGTATGACAGATGGTTCTACATACTGGACTGCAGGTGTGCCAACTCATACTTTGTCGTTACCGGCGGCCGCGCTTGGTCAGCCAAACGTTATGTTGAGCTGGCACTATAGCTCGAATTATGGCTGGTATTGGGCAGTTGATAATATTGAAGTTGATGGTGCTGCAGCACCTCTTACTTACGCATGGGGTGGAGTTTCAGGTGCTACCGGTATTTCTTGCAGTACCTGCCTGTCTCCAACCATTTCTCCTGCAACAACAGGTGTTGAGGTATATACGTTCTCTGCTACTTCGGGTACTTGCTCTGCGAGTACGTCAGACACACTTACAGTTTATTCATCGGGTACAATCAGTGGTGCTACCAGTATTTGTGTAGGTGCTACTTCTACTTTGACTAGTTCGGGTTCAGGTGGTACCTGGTCGAGCAGTAATACTTCAATCGCTTCTGTTGATTCTTCTACTGGCATTGTTTCGGGTGTTTCCACGGGGATTGCTACTATTTCTTATACAACTGGTGGTGGTTGCTTTGCTACTATTACGGTAAACATTGGCTCCGGCACTTCGGCAACGATATATGGTCTGTCTTATGTTTGTGCAGGTAGTTCTATTACACTTGCAGATTCGGTTTCAGGTGGTGCCTGGTCGAGCACAAACACTGCCATTGCAACTATAGGCGCGACGACCGGTATCCTTAGCGGTGTTAGTTCTGGAATTGATACGATATTGTATAATACCGGTTGCGGCTCTCCTGCCAGTATGATAGTAACGGTGAATGGTGGACCAGCTTCAATAGCCGGCACTACAACTGTTTGTGTGGGTTCAACAGTAACATTAACGGATTCTACTGCAGGCGGAACATGGTCAAGTGCCTCATCATCAATTGCAGTAGCTGGTAGTTCTACCGGTGTAATTTATGGTGCAGGAGCAGGCACCACACACATCACTTATACACAAGGGTGTGGTCATAGCATTATAGCATTCACAGTTAGCGGTGCGCCAGCATCTATAACCGGAACAGCCATTTTGTGTGCAACCGGTACTACAACATTGGCCGATGCAACCACCGGAGGAACATGGAGTAGTTCAGATGCTGCTATAGCAACTGTGGGTGCAACCAGCGGAGTTGTTACCGGAGCGGGGACTACAGCGACTACAGCAACAATTTCTTATACAACTACCTGTGGCTATACCACACGTGTCGTCACTTTGAACGGAGCTCCGGCATCAATAGGTGGTACACTTTCTGTATGTATGGGTGGAACTTCTGTACTGGCTGACTCTTCTGCCGCTGGAACCTGGTCTGTAGCGTCTACATTGATTGCTACCGTTAATGCGGCATCAGGTGTAGTAATGGGAATTGATACAGGGACAACAAATGTGACCTACACAACGGCTTGTGGATACGCAACAGCGGAAATTACAGTTAACAGTTTAACGCCTGCGCCAATCAGCGGTTTGTCCACTGTTTGTCAGGGTAGTTCTATCACAATGTCTGATGCCACATCGGGTGGTACATGGAGTGCTTCACCCGCATCGTTGGCAATGATAAGCCCAACAGGTTTATTGAATGCTATGGCAGGAGGCACCGTTACAGTTTCTTACACTACCGGTTGTGGTGTTGCAGCAACTACAACTGTTATTATTCATGCATTGCCCTCAATTATAACCGGCACTACCAGCATTTGTTCGGGCGACAGCACGACACTTTATGATTCGGTGGCCGGAGGGTCATGGTACAGTGGCGCTCCTGCAACAGCAAGCGTCAGTAGTTCAGGTGTGGTAACGGGGCACTCACTGGGTGGTTCAATAATAACTTATACTAATTCCTGCGGATCATCTTACATTGCAGTTTCAGTGAATACTGCAATGGCAGGATTGATATCGGGGGTAACATCAGTTTGTACAGGAGATTCAACATCTTTATTTGATTCTGTTGCTGGCGGATATTGGTCAGTTGGTGTTTCCGGTCTTGCACATATCGGGCATAGTTCGGGCGTACTGTACGGGGATTCAGCAGGAACAGTTGCTGTTTCTTATTCAACAGGTTGCGGTCTCCCGGCGTTGCTTATCGTTACTGTAAATGCTTCGCCGGCTGTGATTTCAGGCTCTTCAACTGTTTGCCAGGGCGCTACCGGTACACTGTCGGATGCAGTTGCTTCAGGAAGATGGTCGAGCAGCTCAGTGGGTACTGTAATGATTGATAGCATATCTGGAGTTGTAACCGGTGAGGCAACCGGAGTTTCAACAATCACGTATGCACTTGCAACATGTGGGATGACCACATTGCAAATAACGGTAATGCCACTTCCTTCAGCTATTTCTGGTTCGTCAATTATTTGTATGGGTGGAACTGCAATATTTTCCGACGCAATTGGCGGCGGTGTTTGGAGCTCTGGCGATACAGGAGTTGCGCATGTCAGCTCTGTCGGTATTGTGACCGCAGCGAGTACGGGTACCACTATTATATCTTATACTAACAGTTGTGGCTCGGCTGTTTTGCCAATTACCGTTTCCACGACCCCATCGGCTATTACCGGTGCTTCAAATATATGTGTGGGTACGGTTGATACGTTGACCGAAGCGGCAACGGGTGTCACCTGGTCTAGCTCAGCGCCTGGTGTCGCAACGATTTCGTCTGCCGGCATTATTACTGGCGTAGCGGGAGGTATTACTAATATTTCCTGTACTGGTGCATGTGGTACAGTTACCAAGTCTGTAACTGTTAATAGTTCCATAGAAATTACTGGAGCTACGTCAGTATGTTTTGGCGGGGCAACTACTTTATCTGATGCGATGTCGGGAGGCACCTGGACAAGCACGGATACCTCTGTTGCCACGATTTCGGCGGGTGGGGTAGTGTCTGGTCTGACAATAGGCGCTACAACAATTATTTACAACTCAGGAACAACGTCTTGCGGTTCGGCTTCAATATCATTCATGGTTAATGGGGTTCCGCCTTCAATAACAGGTGATTCGATCATCTGCCTGACAGGCAGCACTACGCTTAGCGATGCTCAGGCAGGTGGTACCTGGACAAGCGGTTCATTATCTGTTGCATCAATTGGTGCGTCCACAGGAATTGTTATCCCTACCGCAGTTGGTACAGCTTCAATTACCTATACCACAGCTTGCGGATCGACTTCCGGGACATTTAGAGTGATCAGTTCGGCTGCTGCTATTACAGATAGCTTAAGTTCAGTGTGTGTTGGTCATGGCATAATGGTTACTGATGCAATACCGGGTGGGGTTTGGAGTAGCTCTGCAACAGGTATAGCGTCGGTTAATGCTTCAGGCGTTGTGAACGGAGTAAGTACTGGTGTAGCGACAATATCTTATTCTATCGGTTGTGGTTTGCCTTCTGTTGCAACTATAACCGTTAATCCGCTTCCTGCATCCATATCTGGTTTGACTGCTGTGTGCCCCGGAACGAGCACAACACTGACTGACGCCGGTGGTGGCTTCTGGTCTTCGAGTGATTCAACACATGCATCAGTTTCTGGTATGGGTGTAGTCAATGGCCATGTGGCGGGCTCCGTCCTCATTACCTATAGCTTGCCGACTGGCTGCTATACCGTTTTGCCGTTCACGATCGATGCAATTCCAAATGGAGGTATCATTACTGGTTTGGATAGTATTTGCGTGGGTACAACAATAATTGAATCAGATACCGCTCATGGTGGGCTGGGTACATGGTCTGGCAGCGATTCTACTATCGCGACTGTTTCCGGCGGTTTGATTGCCGGTATCGCGCCCGGCATTGTAACTATTTCTTATTCTGTTACTTATGGTTGTGGCACAGGGCTTGCCCATAAGACGATCAAAGTGAAACCAATACCTGTTGTGGGTCCAATCACCGGAGTTGGGATCATTTGCGCAGATTCTGCGCTAACACTTGCCGATTCCGTTTATGGCGGTACTTGGTCCAGTATGGACACGATGATAGCTCGGGTTAATGCTGCCGGAGTCGTGACCGGCGTTACTACCGGTGTAGATTCTATTGTTTACACCATTTCCGGATATTGTGGCACTGTACGAACAGCAGCTGCCATAGCAGTAGTAGGTCATCCATCAGCAATATCGGGAATAACAACTGTTTGTACAGGAAATTCAGTTTCGCTAACTGATTCTGTTCCAGGTGGTAGTTGGTACAGTAGCGACTTGGGAACTGCTACAGTAAATATTAGTTCTGGTGTTGTTCGGGGTGTTTCGTCCGGTTTGGTGACAATAACTTATGTGGGCTGCGGTAGCAATGCTACTACCTCATTTATAGTAAATGCAACACCCAGCGCAGGTTCGATTCATATTGCCGATACCATGATTTGTCAGACTAGTTGTATGTCGTTCGCAGATTCAGTGATGGGTGGAACATGGTTGGTATCAAATGGTAATGCAACTGTTGATAGTGCTACGATGATGGTTTGCGGTGTAGCTGCTGGTAGGGACACCTTGATTTATACGGTTACAAGTGCTACTTGTGGTACTGCAGTAGCTTTGCTGCCTTTGGTTGTTAATTCATTGCCGGTGGCTGGTGCTCTTATTGGAACCGATAGTGTCTGCGTGGGTTCAACTACAATGATCACGCCAACTGCATCCGGTGGTACATGGTTCATTACAAACATGGGCGCTACAATTGATTCGACAGGTACTGTTCATGGCGTTATGGCGGGATTAGATACTGTTGGCTATTTTGCAACTTCAACTTATTGCGGATCGGATACAGTGAGATTGCCGATTAATGTTATGCCTTTGCCTGAGGCTGGTATGGTCTCCGGCTTTGGAGCTCTTTGCGTAGGTAGCGTGGATACTCTTCATGATTCAATATCTGGCGGTATGTGGTCTGTACAAGACACTATCGTAGCTGCAATCTCAGCATCTGGTGTTGTTAGTGGCATGGCGGTCGGTACTGATTCTGTTTGGTATCATTATACAAATTCCTGTGGAACCGCAACTGCAAGTTATCAGGTAACTGTTATGAGTTTGCCCGTTCATGGAAATATTATTTCATCTATGGACTCCATCTGTAGATTGGCGGTCGCAATGTTCAGCGATTCTACAGCTTCAGTTGCAGGAACTTGGGTAAGTACTTCAAATAGCATTGCGACTATTAATTCCTCTGGAACGGTAACAGGTATTTCTGCCGGCAACGATACAATACTTTACGTGGTTACAAATATGTGCGGAAGAGACACCGCTAAAAAGGCTATCGTCATTATTCCGTCTCCCGACACATCTCTATTGGCCTGGGTGTCTATGTGTACCGGTTCAACTATGGTATTGGCTGACTCAGTGCATTCAGGGTCGGGAGTGTGGCTGAGCAAGAATAGTGGTATTGCAGCAGTGAATGTAGATACTTTGTTGGCTGTCAGTGGTGGTGTAGATACTGTTGTGCACATAGTTCCGGTACATTGTGGCGTATCATTAGGCATAATAATAGATACAGTTTACGATTATCCTACAGTGGATTCGATTACCGGATTCTCATTTGTTTGTCAGGGAACACGCGATCATGTTGACACCTTGACAGGTTACCCGGCGGGCGGATACTGGTCTTCGTCTATACCTTCTGATAGCATTTCGTCTACAGGTAGTATGTTCGTTTTGGGTGGTATTGCGACCGGCCGCGACACAGTGATGTTTATTGCATCAAATCATGGTTGTATTTCGTCAGTATTCACAGTTGTTGATGTATTTACAAAGGAACAATGCGATTCTATACTCGAAGTTGGTTCAGTGACATTGCAAAACGGCAGTATCAATATCTATCCTAATCCAAACAGCGGTTCGTTTACTGTAGAATTGCCAGGTACCAGTACTGATGCTGAGATTATGATAATGGACGTGACAGGTCAGGTGATTATGACAAGAAACATTGAGAATAGCACAACTGGCAAAGAAGTGTTTAACTTGAATAATGTGGCAAGAGGCGCTTACCTTGTTGAAGTTCGTCAGGGTTCAGTGACCTACCACGCCAAAGTGGTAATTGCGGAATAGTTCTGCTTTATTGCGTTTTATTAATAATGGTCTGCAATTCGTTGCAGACCATTATTAATTTTAATTCGAGTGTAAAGTTATGTATATTTATATTAATTAAATTATTAG
>Ga0208506_1000508_pt1 | contig 12084 bp, 14 predicted proteins | sample CryBogCBH29Jul08_FD_184616 | JGI IMG/M metagenome (GOLD analysis project Ga0208506, IMG submission 184616) | Freshwater microbial communities from Crystal Bog, Wisconsin, USA - CBH29Jul08 (SPAdes) | ecosystem: Environmental > Aquatic > Freshwater > Lake | place: Crystal Bog, Wisconsin, USA... | reverse complement strand
GCGCAGTTGAGTATACCGGCCTTAATCAAGGCTTTGCTATTCACGACTATTGCTTATATTGGTTTTAGAGTCTTTTTCAAATCCGTTGAAAACAGAGGTTCATTCAGCTTTAATTATAAATTTTTGGACTACTTCTTGTGGTTAGTTAAAGAGATATTTGTATCTGCAATGCAAATGACAAAGATTATTTTTCTATCCAAACAATCTGAACTTAAGCCTGTTATGCATGATCTAGTTGTTGACTCTGCAAAGATTAAAGAGAATGTGGTTTATGCAAATTCGATTACTCTAACGCCGGGCACTACTACGATAAAACTTGATGGTGATAAGCTTAAAATATATGCGATTAGCAAATCACATTATAGCTCTCTTCTGAAGGGTGAGATGTATAACAAGATATTAGGTAGAAAATAATGATTATTCTTACGGTATCCATATTAATTTTATCGATTATCTTGATGATTGTAGGCGCATTTACTGGCTCTGGTGTTTTAAGTAAAATGGTTTCGGTGAATTGCATTACTTCATATATAATAGCTTGCTTTGACTAATAAAGATAATGTATCTTTTCTTGATCTGGCAATGGTTTATGGTGCAGTGGGGTTTGTATCGAGTGTTGCATTTTTAAAGTATTTTTCTTATAGAAAATAATATGGAATATTTAGGATGGGTTTTAGTATTATTAGGGTGCATTTTAAATTTAATAAGTGCATTTGGATGTTTGAAGCTGCCTGATTTTTTTCCAATGATTCAAGCAGCTGGCGTAGGTGATTCATGTGGCACGCCGCTTGTTTTGTTTGGCTTGATATTTGTTGTGGGGATTAGCATGTTATCTTTTAAGATATTGGTTTTGATTGGCTTAGTTTTATTGCTATCACCGACAGCAACTCATGCACTTGCTCGTGCCAGTCTAGATGATGATAAAAAAACTTAGGTAATATATGTCACTCGAGCTAGTAATATTGTGTTTGCTTCTGATAGTGGCGATAATTATTGTCAGTGCTAAAAACTTGCTCCATACGGTTGTTTATGCATCGATCTTTAGTTTGTTATGTGCTTTGTTGTATCTGCTAATGAATGCTCCAGATGTAGCCCTAACAGAGGCCTCAATAGGTGCGTGCATTACAACATGTTTATTCCTAGCTGTGATTAAATTTCTGAATGTAGAAACATGCAATGTTAAATCTAGATTTCCTGTGATTTTAGCCTTATGCATTCTTGTTTCGATCATTATGCTTTTCTCTGCTGAGCTCCATATTTACGGAGACCCTAATGCAATCACAAATTCTGGGGCTGTTGAATATTATAAAAATCATGCATATGAAGATGCTGGCCTTCTTTCAGTAGTTAATGTGATTTTATCTAGCTACAGAGGATTTGATACTTTTGGAGAGACGCTGGTGATTTTAGTGGCGGGTATGTGTGTGCTTCTCATAGTAGATCGAGAAATATTAAGTGAGAAAAAAAATGAAAAATGATTTAATTGTAAATATTACAAGGGCAGTCTTTCCTTTGATTATTGCTTTAGCTTTTTATATCCAGATTAATGGTAGCGATTCACCAGGCGGGGGTTTTCAGGCTGGTGTGATAATGGCATCTGCTTTCATTCTATTTTCTCTAGTTTTCGGCGAAGAGTTGGCTGGTAGTATTTTGAGTGTGCAGTTGCTAAAATCTATTGCTGTTCTTGGCATTTTTTTATATGCAGGTACTGGGGCGCTTTGCATGATATATGGTGGAGATTTTCTACAATATTCAACACTTGCAAATTCTTGGTTTGAGAAGCAAACTCTTGGTATTTCAATGATAGAATGGGGCGTGGGACTGACTGTCTTCTCTGTTTTTAGCTTAATTTATTATGTATTTGCGACTCTAGTGAGGAAAAATTAAAATGCTGAATAATCTACATTATATACTTTGCGCTCTGATAATAGCTGTAGGTCTTTATGGTGTTGCATCAAATAGCAACTATATAAAAAAACTAGTATGTCTAAGTATATTTCAATCAGGTGTGATCATGTTCTTTCTAGCAATAGCAAAAGTGCATGGTGGGAGCGCAAATCCTTTACCACATGTCTTAATGCTGACGGCTATAGTTGTGGGCGTGGCCACTTTAGCTGTGGGTTTGGCGCTTACTGTGATGATTAAAAAAACATACAACACTATTGAGGAAGACGAAATTTAATATGGTAAAAAATTTATTGATCTTAGAGATATTATTGCCGATTTTGGTTGGATGCGTTAATTGCCTCAATAGAAGAAGTGGATTGATTTATTTGATTACTTCTTTAGCTTTATCCGTTGTTTGCTGTTTTTCGATATATATAGCATTCTATGTTTTTTCTTATGGTGATATTCATTATTACTTTGGAGGATGGTTACCTCCAGTGGGTATCGCGTTTAAAATTACTAAGTTAAAATCGATATTCGCGATATTAATTTCTTCGATTGCTCTACTAAATTTCCTTCAAGGTAAATCTATTCTATTTAATGAGTTAAGCGATGCTAGGATACCAGGCTTTTGTGGAGTTTTTTTGATATGCGTTGCTGGGTTTTTAGGTGTTGTTTCTACTAATGATTTCTTTAATTTATACGTATTTATAGAGATCGCATCTCTGACCTCTTACGCGTTAGTTTCTATTAGTAGTAATAGGGACTCCTTTAAAGCAGCCTTCAATTACTTGGTGATTGGAACAATAGCGGCAACCTTTATTCTGCTTGGTATAGGCTATCTATACTCAGCATCTGGGACTTTAAATATCGATGATTTTATTACGAAGATGCCTGGCCTGGTCAATTCAAAATTGATAAAACTTGGCTATTATCTTCTTATGACTGGTTTATTAATTAAATCCGGGCTTTTCCCACTTCACACTTGGTTTGTTGATTCTTATAAAGCTAGTAGTTCCTTTGTACTGCCGTTCCTTGGTGCAGTTTCTTCTAAGACTTATATCCTGTTAATCATAATATTAAATTATGTAGTTTTTGGTCAGGATTATGTGAGCAACAATACCAGAATAAACTTGATGCTAATAATCATGGGGGCTGTGGCATCTTTAATAGCTGCAATTTCTGCGTTGAGAGAGAAAAATCTAAGAAATATGTTGGTATTCTCAAGTATATCTCAAATTGGATATATTTTTATTGCTATAGGATTAGGTAATAGAGTTGGGGTTATTGTCGCTGTTATTTTTCTCATCAGTAATATTTTTGCAAAAGCATCTTTATTTATTCTCACTAGCCATATCTTTCTTCTTAATAAGAGTTATATAATAGAAAAGCTAGATCATCTGAAAGAAAGGATGCCTATTACCGTAGCTCTGTTCATGATTAATGCTGCGAGTATTATAGGTATTCCTGTGACTATGGGTTTTTTAGCAAAGATGGGTTTGATAGTTGGGCTTATACAAGAGGGTAGGTTTTTTATATTATGTCTGATAGTTTTCTCGTCTTTAATATCTCTGCTATATATATGGAAATTTCTTGAATATTTTTTGTATACGAAGAAGGGCAGCAAGGATATAGAATCTCCCAGATTTAATGAGAATAAGGTAAGTATTTTTGTTGTTGTTTTGCTTAGTTCAGTAAATTTATTGTGTGGAGTATTCTTCGAAGAGTTTTTTGTGTTTCTTAATAATATGATTTTTTAAAAATGAGTGGTTTTTTATTCCTATTATTAGTAACTCCGCTGATATGTACATTTCTTTCTTGTGTTCTTCATAAGTCAAAGCATGCTATGAGCATTATCATTTTTGTTGTTAGCTCTTTTTCTTTTTTAGCTAGTATTTTATTGATAAAGGGTTTTTTGGATATTGGAGAGCATTTGGTTGCAATGAATTTTCTAGGTTTTATATCTATGCAGTTAGAGCCAATAAGTTTGATCTTTATCTGTATGGTTACATTTTTGTGGTCATGTACTAATTTATATTCAATCTCTTATCTCAAAGTTAATCATGAAATTATCCCAACAAAATTTTACTTTTTTCTATCTATCTCGATATTTGTTACGATTTGTATCGCGCTAGCTCCAAATTTAGTCGTAACTTTTATTTTTTACGAGTTACTGACTATATTTACATATCCTTTAGTAGCGCATATAGGGGGGGATAAAGAATGTAAGTCCGCTAGAATATATCTCTATATGTTGATGGGTGCGTCTATGTTGTTATTCCTTCCTGCGCTTGGGTTCTTGCTTGCGCATATAGGTCATTCAGATTTCGTTATTGGAGGTATAGCAAAGAATCTGCCTGTTGGATCTGTAACTATATTGTTTTTATTCTTTTTATATGGAGTTGCAAAATCAGCAATCGTACCAATGCATTTTTGGCTTCCTGAGGCTATGGTTGCATCTTTTCCTGTAAGTGCTGTGCTTCATGCTGTTGCAGTAGTGAAATCTGGTATTTTTATTATGTTAAAGATATCGGTATATATATTTGGTTTGGATTATTTACGATCAAATATTTTTAGTTTTTTAGATACAAATATAGTCTCTGTTCTTTGTGGCCTATCATTGTTGATTTCATCTGTGTTTGCCATTTACCAAACCCGCATCAAGCTACTACTCGCATATTCAACAATTAGCCAACTATCAATATGCTTGTTAGCCATGTCTATGTTCCATCCTTTAGCGATTACTGCGGCAATATTACATATGGTTAGCCATGCATTTGGTAAAATAACATTATTCTTTGCTAGTGGGTATGTTTACTCCAGCTCTAAAATTAGTGACATTAAGGACTTTGCTGGTCTTGGTAATAAAATGAAATTAATTATGGCAATGTTTACCATGGCTTCGCTATCAATAATTGGTTTGCCGATTTTTGCAGGATTTATCAGCAAGGCTTATATTTACTATTCTGCTATATCTCAAGATATCAACTATTTTGTGTTGGCGGTTCTTAGTATCAGCATATTGATTACTGCGGATTATTTTATAAAAGTGATATATATAATATATGAAGAACCTAAAGTGATATCTAAAAAAGCAGAGGTAAATTATAGCTATAAACTACATTCGAGCATGACATGCGCTATCATTCTTACTTTTCTAGGTCTTACTTCTTATATGTTTTTATATGACCATATTGTGGATCTTATGAGTTTAGTTGCGTATTAGATATGATGAATCTTTATTATATAGCTGCTTTTGTGATTGTGCTTTTATGTGGCATAGCTTTTGCTTATGGCTCAAAGATAGAGAATAAGAACCCAACTTATATGGCTCCGATATATTTAGGCGCAGCTATTTCCATAATGCTTACAAATAATCTGCTGATCATTTTTATGTTGTTCGAGATAATGATGCTCAGCGGAACTTTCATGATTTTCGGAGGTCGTAGCAATCTATCTAGATTAGCGGGGATTACCTATTTTAAGTTCCATATTTTATCAGGTGTACTGTTCCTTGTAGGTGCAATTCTTTACTACAAAGAATATAAAAATTTTGAATTTATCTCTGTTGATTTAGTAAGCAGATTGCACTTATTTCATTATTTTCTATTAGCCAGTTTGTTCATTAATTTGGCTATGCCTCCATTTTCTAGTTGGCTTATTGAAGGGTATTCTGCTACTACAAGCTCTGGTAGTATTTTTCTATCAGTCGGAGTAACGAAAGTAGCTATATTTTTGTTGATCAAAATTTTTCTTGGTTACCGATACCTGATCTATGTCGGAGTTTTTATGTCAGTTTACGGTATATTATATGCTCTCTTTGAGTCTAATATTAGGCGCATCATTAATTACTATATCATAAGCCAATTAGGTGTAATGGTGATTGCGACTGGTATTGGCCTGAGTAATATTGAAATGAATTTTATTGTCATTAGCGAAATTATTTATATAGCACTTTTGATGATGATCGTAGCTTTAGCTAATAGTAATCTAGGAAAGGTCTTTAAGGTGACGTGCCTGATTATATTCTGCGCTGTCGCATCTTCTTTGCCTTTTACTCCGGGTTATATAAATAAATTTTTGCTCTATCAGAATCACTTCGTTATTGAGACTATCTGGTTAAAATATATGATATCTGCAATTAGCTTAGGAAGCGCTATATCTGTGGGTATTCGCATTCCTGCATTAATCTTAGTGCAGAAAAATAATAAGAAGCCTAATGTGGTTTTATCTCAGAAAATTTCTGCTGCAGTTTTGATCTGTTTTACATTAGCTCTGGGAATAGATTCTGAGAGTATTTTGGGACAAAAGATATATTTATTCGGAGCAGAAGCTTTGAAGCAAATTGCTATATTTATATCTGCTTTATTAGTATTTGCTATTTTATCTAAGCCATTATTAAAAGCTCGTTCATATTATTTGCCTAAATTAGGCTTTGATTACTCTATATTACTCAGGAAAATCCATTTTAAGAGAGCGGTGAATTTGAGTTACATGCAAATAGCTACTCAATTGAGTGTTCCTAGATTTAAGCAAAATTCGGAGGTCATTATTTCTGTTGCAATATATACTCTGATGTTAATGTTATTATTATAGCTCTCAACTCTTGCAATTGTGGATATAAAGATCTATACTCTGCCGTGCGCCGGGTGGGAGGTTCTAGAGGTTACCTCATCTGGCGCGCGAGGCTGAGTTCATTTAGATTCATTGTTTTTATTTAAAGATAATAGCCATGCTATCATAAGCCATAATGGGATTGCAAACCAGTTTTTGAAAAACCCTGAAGAAGGGACTGGTAGCAACTTGATCATTACAGAAGTGAGAGTACCAAGGATTAAAAATTTTGTCATCCCAATTTGAGTGCGATATGCTGCGATAGAGTCTTTTATGATTGTATAAAAGAGTAAAACCACTAAAGATAATCCGACTATTCCAGTTTCAGCAAAAAATTCTATATAGATATTATGTGGATGATATTTGCAGAGGTCGCTTATTGCTTCGCAGTGACTCTCAAAGTGCATCGGTCCAACTCCGAAAATAATATTATTCAGGCCAATCTCAATTCCTGAATTCCATAATTTTCCATATGGAGAATCAGAGTAGTTCTGGAGTATTTCGAATATTGAAAATATTTGTCTGTTTATGACTTTATCAAACTTAAAAGAATACATTGCTACAAGCACTGCTATGCCAGCTAAAGCTGTGTATAATATAGCTTTCTTATTTTTTATTGAGACAATAGAAATAAGCAGTATACCCAGTATCATTTGTATTAGCGCAGATCTCTCTCCGCTTATAAATACAATGATGAATATTGCTGCCGATAGTAACAAAAAGATGAGGGCGTGTTTTCTTTCTGTAACATGTTTTAAGGCAACTGCTAAAATTGGCATAGAGAGAATTGATATAGTTGCGCCGAGAACTGGTTTAGAAAAAGGCCCGGTGAGTCGATAGAATTTGCCATCATCCCAGAGGCTGCGTCCTAAGACTTCTTTGCCGAAGATGAATTGTATATAGCCGTCTATTGTTAAAAAACACACTGCTATCAGTAATGATGTATAAAGATTTTTATTGAGATCTTTATGAGTGGTAGCTAGATATTGTACGCAGAGTGCAAATAATGGTAGCCTTAAAAATGGTATGGATTTTTTTAATGCTAGCAATATATGCTCAGAAAAAACAGAGCGAACTAGCAGATATACCCATAGAGCTAATGCTATCAAGAACCATTTTTCCTTTAAGGGATTTATGTTTTTCTGCGTTATCAAATATATCGCAAAAGAGATTGCACTGAGAGATAGTGTTGTATCTGCAACCCCGCGCCCACACGCTATGGAGAGAGGGAGCAATATAGTAAGCCAGTAGCATGAATATTCAAATAAATTTTTCTTTGCAGAAGTCATTGTGAAATTAGACCTATAAGTTCCTGCATATCGTTGGGCAGTTCTATCTCAAAGTCAAGTTTTTTTCTGGTAATAGGGTGTATAAAGCCAAGTTTTTTTGCATGTAGCATTTGTCTTTTTATATGGCTAATTTCAACCGGTAGAGAGAATTTTTTCTTTTTTTGTGGGATGTTATATTCTTGGTCTCCTACTATTGGGTGGCCTATATGTAACATATGAACCCTGATTTGATGCGTGCGTCCGGTTTCAAGCGAGCACTCTACCAATGAAATCCTTCCTGCTAGAAATACTTTGAGTGTTTTATAGTGGGTGACTGCATTTTTTCCATCTTCTTCGTCGACTACTACCATTTTTTTTCTATCTTCTTTTTTTCTTGCGATATGCGTATTGATAGTATCTTGCATTTTTAGAGGTATTCCCCAGACCAGAGCTTGATATACTCTTTTTATTTTTCTTTCTGCCAATAATTTTGAGAGTTTTGCGTGTACAGTATCGTTTTTCGCGACTACAAGCAATCCGCTGGTATTTTTGTCAAGCCTATGTACTATGCCAGGTCTAGAAATCCCGCCTATAGAAGAGAGGTTGTTTTTGTAATGTGCGATCAGTCCATTTACTAAAGTATCTGTATCGTTGCCGGCGCCAGGATGAGTTGTAAGTCCTGCTGGCTTGTTGACGACAATCAAATGTTCGTCTTCGTATACTATATCAAGATTGATATCCTTTGGTATGAGATATATTGGCTTTGGTTCTGGAGTGGTAACCAAGAATACGTCCTCGGACTTTACTTTGTATTTCACGTCGTAAATAATTTCTTTATTGAGTACTACAAGACCGGCTTTAATCATATCTTGTATCTTGGATCTGGTAAAATCTGGTAAGGAATTTGCTAAAAACTTATCAAGTCTAGTGTTTTTTTCTTGTTCTGCTTTAACTTTTATGGTTGTATTGCTCATAAATCATTTGGATTGGTAAGGTGACAGAAGAAGAATTAAAAATATTGCAATGGTATAAAATTCAGGGAATTGCTGATCCAATGAGCGATAATAGATCAAATCCCTCTAAAGATCTACATGAAAAAATTGACGTGGTGAAGCATATCTTCCGTGAATCTGAAGAGCAGAACTCTCGGGATATGGCCAATTCGTGCAATGATCTAGAGTCTCTTAAGGCTTCTGTGCTTAGCTTTGAGGGCTGTTCATTAAAGAAAACAGCAACGAATATGGTGTTTTCTGATGGTAATTGTAAAGCAAGAGTGATGTTGGTAGGCGAGGCTCCTGGTGCGAATGAAGATATACAGGGCATACCTTTTTGCGGCGAAAGCGGTAAGTTGCTAGATCAGATTTTATTAAGCATTGGTCTTTCTAGGCAAGAGAATGTATATATCACGAACAGTGTCTTTTGGCGTCCTCCTGGTAATCGGAAGCCTACGGATGAAGAGGTGAAGATTTGTCTGCCATTTCTAGAAAAGCATATTAGTCTGATCAAGCCAGATGTGCTGATTGTGGTTGGGGCCGTTGCTTTATATGCTTTATTTCAATATGTGGGTCCAATCTCAAAGATGAGACGGCAGGTGCTTAGTTATTCTAACCAATATCTGCAATCCCCTATCAACGCTATAACAATCTTTCACCCGGCCTATTTACTCCGTCAACCTTCGCAGAAGAAATCCGCTTGGGAAGATATGCTAATCGTGAAGGGTTTGTTAGGGAAAAATTAACGTTGTCTTGGTATAATGAAATTTACCAATGAGATTTTGATTCTATGGCAAAGTTATCTGATACAGATTTACCGAAAGGAGTAAGGCATATTAAGTTTTCTCAAGATGATTTCATGACTCAATATTCTGGCAGTCTTGTGTATCTGAATGAAGAGGGAGTTTGTGCTGGTATTTGTACAGAGTATTACAGATTCTATAAAAAGAGAGAGATTGCTTCGATTTATAGAGGAGAAGACATATCGCAAATCTCTTTTTTATATAAACTCGCTCTTCGTCCTTATGTTTCAAGTCATTTTGATTTTGAATTCCCGAAGACTAGCAAAGTAATTAAAGATCCAGATTCTTTTGCAAGAAGAGTGCAGTTTTATCAGATATTTTCTCAAGATCAAGAGGTAATAAAAGAAGGTCCAGTTCTAGACTTGAGTTTTGAAGGTTTATTTGAACATTCTCGGTATTTGAGTGTTTTTTTACGTGGGCCTCTAGGAGTTCATGTTATTAGTCTAATAAGGCTATGCGAGAAAGATCATAAATTCTTGGAATATAGATTATTTGATCCAAATTTCGGTGAGTATCAAAACATAAAAACTCTAGATGATCTGGATTTTGTCTGGAAATTTGTGCTTTCAGAGTACAATCCCCCTTTTACATACTATCAGGTCTCAGATACTGATAAATTGTTTATAGGCCGGAATTTATCAGAGAATAAGGGGGTTTTTCGTTTTTTAGATAAGATGAAAGAACCAATGAAGTTGGATGCACATACACTTAAAGAAATCTTAGATGAGTTGCCTAAGAAAGTTAAGGGTTACATAGGAACATTAATACCAAATGGTCCTGATGTCATGATGCATATTTTACAATTAGCGCCAGATGAGCTTTTATCTTCTTGTGCTGCTGTTTATAGTGTGTTGGAATTTGCTGAGAGAAATAACAGTGAAGAAGTAGCAAACTTTATTCTAGAAGAAGACCGATATCTAGCAGTGCGAGATTATAATGAGACGGCTTTGCATTGGGCTGTCCAAAAAGGCAGTCTAAAAATAGCGCAAGCATTGATCAAGCATATGAAGATTGAGGACATTAGCTCGCAGGATGTAGACGGACTAACGGCCCTGCATATAGTAGCTCAAAACGGAGATTTAAAGATGGTGCGCGCATTGGTTAGTAAGATGGATATGGCTAGTATACTCTTGAAGGACGCTGAAGGTAAGACAGCGTTAGATATCGCTTCAGAAAATGGATTCCATGCCGTATCAGAGTTTTTGATCAAGAAAATAGACTATCTAAGTAAAAAAAAGCAATCTCGGCCAGAGAAAAGGAATGCATCAAGTCATGAGGATGATCTTGGAAAGAGACTTAAGAGAGGAGATTCTCCATTAAAATTCTAAGCTATGCTCTATTTATAAAAAATGGCGGAGAGGGAGGGATTCGAACCCTCGGTAGGATATTCTCCTACAACGGTTTTCGAGACCGCCCCGTTCAACCACTCTGGCACCTCTCCATTTACGATAAGCTGTTTTATAACCGATATTGATAAAAATCACAAATTCTTATTTGACATTTATGGATAATCGTATTAGAAATGTGAACTCCATATAGGATAAAATTATGTACGCAGTAGTAAAAACAGGTGGAAAACAATATAAAGTATCTAAGGGTGACAAGATTACCGTAGAGAAGTTGGAAGGCGAGAAGGGCAGTGCTGTCATTCTGGACCAAGTATTGATGGTCGCTAATGGCGATACTATCTTAACTGGGCAGCCTAGAGTTGCTAATTCTGCTGTTCATGTGGAAATTCTTGAGCAATTTAAAGATGACACTGTAATTGTGTTCAAGAAAAAACGTAGACAAAATTATAGACGTAAGAATGGTCATAGACAACCATTGACTACTATTGAGATTAAAGAAATTAGAACAACTGCATAGTGAGTTAGAGATATGGCACAGCATAAAGGTGGTGGTAGTAGTAGAAACGGAAGAGATTCAGCTGGTAAGAGACTGGGTGTAAAAAGATACGCTGGTCAATTAGTTATTTCTGGCAATATTCTTGTTCGTCAGCGTGGTACAAAATTCCATCCTGGCAAAAATGTTGGCATGGGCAGGGATCACACTTTATTTTCTCTAGTAGAAGGAATAGTGCATTTCTCTAAAAAAGCTAATAATCGCCAGTTCATCGACGTTATCGCTGCTTTGTAAATCTATCTTCCATTTAAATCTCATGCGAGCGAAACGCTAGAACCTGCGACGTAACGTTTCTTGGTAGCTTAGTCCAAAGCTTTTGTCTGGAGCTAAGCGTGCTTGCCGATTTTTATCAATGGACTCATTCTAATAAATAACTAATAACATGAAATTTCTAGACGAAGCCAAGATATATTTAAAAGGTGGAGATGGAGGGGCTGGTTGTTTAAGCTTCCGAAGGGAGAAAAACATCCCTAGGGGAGGTCCTGATGGAGGTAATGGTGGAAGTGGGGGTTCTATTAAGTTCGTCGCATTAGAGAATCTCAATACATTGATCGATTATCGATATCAGCAACACTTTAAAGCTCCAAAAGGTGAGCATGGCAAAGGTGATAATAGAAA
>Ga0208506_1000507_pt1 | contig 12102 bp, 12 predicted proteins | sample CryBogCBH29Jul08_FD_184616 | JGI IMG/M metagenome (GOLD analysis project Ga0208506, IMG submission 184616) | Freshwater microbial communities from Crystal Bog, Wisconsin, USA - CBH29Jul08 (SPAdes) | ecosystem: Environmental > Aquatic > Freshwater > Lake | place: Crystal Bog, Wisconsin, USA... | reverse complement strand
ACAATTTTCTGTTCCTGCTGCAGCAATGCATTCAGAAAGTCGATCAAAATTGCTTTGTTTGCTTCTTCGCCAAAGATTTTTTTGAAGCCGTAGTCGGTGAAGGGATTTACAAATACGCCTGCCATATACATTGGGAGTTTAGGCAAAATTAAGAAAATTTGCGATCAATCATTATCCAGTTGTTTTTCTACATCAGTTGCCTGATTTCCAGCTCCGATAACCCGGTGAGTTTCATAATATTTTCGATAGGCATTCCCATTTCTATACATGCAATAGCTGTTTTAATTTGCTGATTTCTGCCTCCTTTTTCTATACCAATATCAATTCCTTTTTGTATTCCCCTCTGTTCAGCCGTATCCAAAGTACTTACAAGGTCGCGATAGCCTTTCATGCTTTGTTCGTAGCTTACTAATTGTGGTTTGCTGAAACGGGCAATTTCGGCAGTTTCGAAAGCCTGTTGGAATACTACTTCGTGCCGGAGTATTTCAGGGATTTTCTGGAAATCGGCCAGGTTTTTGATGAAATAGAGCCATTTGTCTAATTGCGTTTGTAAATCAGGCTCGCTTTTGTTGAAGTTGGGCATTTCGAGATAAACATAGGTAAGTTTGTCATAAAACACTTCGCCATTCTGATCTTTTAGCTTTATTTCATGAAACCATTTTCTGCGTTCTGAATCAGATGTGTAATCATTGAAAACAAAATCAAGAATGCCTATACAATAAACAGCTTCCATTTTGTAATTGACGCTACCTTTCTCCACCTGATCCCTGATTGGGAAAGTTGAGTAATATATAGTTCGTTCTTTGAACCAGTTTTGCTTGTTCTTTTGCAGCTCAATGATGAACTTTTCGCCCTTCTCGTTTTCGCAATAAATATCAAATATCACCCCCTTTGCATCAATGAGTTCGCCAAGCTGTTCGTTCTTTTTGAAAGTCAGGTCAACAATTTTCTGTTCCTGTTGCAGCAATGCATTCAGAAAGTCGATCAAAATTGCTTTGTTGGCTTCTTCGCCAAAGATTTTTTTGAAGCCGTAGTCGGTAAAGGGATTTACAAATACGCCTGCCATATGCACTGGGAGTTTAGGCAAAATTAAGAAATTCTCAAATAAAATAGCGCCGGGCTTATCAGTCCGGCGCTATAATTGAATTCATTTGTTATTCAAAACCTTCCGCTAAATACTTGTGGAAGTAGGGTATCGTTTCAATGCCTTTGTAGAAATTGACAACATCATATTTTTCATTAGGCGAGTGAATATTGTCGTTATCCAGACCAAAACCAAGCAGGACGGTTTTGAGACCAAGTGTTTTTTCGAAAAGCGCGATAATTGGAATGCTGCCTCCGCCCCGCGTAGGGATCGGCTCTTTGCCAAACGTAGTTTGTATCGCTTTTGCTGCAGCTTTGTATGCCATTGAATCGGTAGGGGTCACGACAGGCTCGCCACCGTGGTGTGCAGTGACTTTTACAGTAACAAATGGAGGTGCAATTTTCTCCCAGTGAGCCTGGAACAATGCGGCAATTTCATTAGAATTTTGGTTGGGGACGAGGCGCATTGATATTTTTGCGTTTGCTTTTGCGGGCAATACGGTTTTAGCGCCTTCGCCTATGTAGCCACCCCAGATACCATTTACTTCGAGTGTTGGGCGTATGCCGGTGCGCTCCAAAGTAGTATATCCTGTCTCGCCCCATATTTCGGTAATGCCTAATTCTTTCTTGTATTCATCCAGGTTGAAAGGCGCTTTGTTGATAGCTGCGCGTTCTTCTTTTGACAATGTAAGCACTTTGTCGTAAAAACCCGGTATGGTAATGTGGTTATTTTCGTCGTGCATTGATGCTATGAGCTGGCAAAGGATGGTGGCCGGATTGGCTACTGCACCACCATAAACACCACTGTGCAGGTCGCGGTTCGGGCCGTTTACTTCCACTTCCATGTAAGCAAGTCCGCGCAGGCCGCTCTCAATGGACGGGTGTTCCATGCTGATCATAGATGTGTCAGAAACCAGAACGATATCGGCTTTCAGCTTTTCTTTGTTGTTTTCCAGAAAAATGCCCAAATTAGTGCTGCCTACTTCTTCTTCACCTTCAATCATGATCTTCACATTGCATGGCAGCGAGTTGGTTTTACACATTACTTCGAGCGCTTTGATGTGCATGAACATCTGTCCTTTGTCGTCGCAGGCGCCACGGGCGTATATCTTGCCTTCTTTTACTACCGGTTCAAACGGCCCGCTGTTCCAAAGGTTAATAGGGTCGGCAGGCTGCACATCATAGTGGCCATAAACCAATACGGTTGGCAGTTTAGCATCCACAATTTTTTCTCCATACACAATTGGGTGCCCGGCAGTTGGGCATACTTCTGCTTTATCGCAACCGGCTTTCAGCATTTGGTCTTTTACGGCTTCTGCGCAGAGTTTCACATCTTCTTTATATTTGCTGTCGGCGCTTACAGACGGGATGCGCAACAGTTCAAAAAGTTCGTCGAGAAAACGGTCTTTATTTTGGGATTGATAATCTTTCCAGGCTTGCATAATACTTAATGATTTGAGTACAAAAATAGTAGTTGGCATTGACAATGCCGACTATAATAAAACGCAAAAAAGCGGCCCAAATGAACCGCTTCTGAAATAAAATATTTTTGAAACTAGCAAAACTGCTCGAAAGCCTGCATCAAATTGGCAGCAATCATTTGTGCCGGACGACCTTCAATCATATGACGCTCAATCATGTGCACCACTTCGCCATCTTTCAATAAGGCGATGCAAGGCGATGACGGAGGGTATGGCAAAAGATAAGTGCGGGCTTTTGCCACGGCTTCATTGTCAAAACCGGCAAAAGTAGTTACCAGTTGATCAGGCTTTTTTGTGCTGTTCAACACCGAAAGTATTACGCCCGGGCGGGCAGTACCAGCTGAGCAACCGCAAACCGAATTGATGAACAACAGCGTAGTGCCTTTCTGCGCCATTGCCACGTCCACATCTGTTGCTGTAAGCAACTCCTTAAATCCTCTTGTTGTCATTTCCGCCTTCATCGGCGCAACTATCTGTACGGGATACATAATCTAAAATTTTACGCAAATATACACCAATTCGCTAACAAATATGTAGATGCCTGAATAGGAGAAATTGATTTGCTACTTAGTCATCATCGCTCTTTCTGGATCGATGATGCCTTCCTGGTTTGGGTGCTGGCTGTTCATCTTCACCCTGAGTCGCTTCTGTTCCGTCTGCCGGATTTACCTCTTCGTCAATGGACTCCTCGGTAACTTTCACATTATGGAACGAGCGAACCGGAAAATAGAAATGAAGCCCGACGGCACCACTTGCTTCCGTTTGCGTATTATTGGTCGTTGGATCTACTTTGAGATTATCAAAGCCTAATTCAAAATTGAGAGCCAGGTACCTCAGAAAAATAAACTCATACCCCACTCCTCCCATCATCGCACCGCCATTGTTTTTAGTAGCAGTTTCTGCCTCGCTGTTGTAATAAGTCAGCAAACCGGCACCACAAAATAAATAGGGGTAGGAAGCCGTATAAGGCCCATACCAGCCCGGATGATTGAAGCGGAAGTGATAGATGTATCTTGCACCATAAAAAGAATAAAAATAGTTATTATCTCCCGCCATTGGTGAAGGTGCTACCAAAGCTTCGAGTGAGGACACCGGGCTGATTCCCCACTTAACCGATAAGGCTCCTACCGGGCGGTAATATTGAAGTCCGATTGCTATGCGAAGACAGGGATCCTGATACACACGGTTTGCGGGCGCTGTCTCCGGGTCTTGTTGTGGCTGGGGGTGTTCATCATATTTAGGATTTGTACCCAGATCGGAAGGAAATTCCTGAGCATTGGACGCAAAAAAAGAAAGTAAACAACAAGCGGCAAGTACTATTCGCTTCATCAACATCGAAATTTTCTGCCAAAGTATTGCGTTTAGCTGAAAAATCAAAAAGAAATGTTGCTTACTGATTAAGATTTATGCCCATAAAAGGAATGATTCGTGTTTTGGAGACCTATTGTGACGGGTTTGTTGAAGTAATAACAGGGGTTATTTTACGTTTATTGCTAAGTTTGCGATTGTATATGAAATGGATACCGGTCTTGTTGATTATTTCGCTTGCCTTTTGCGCCAATGGCCAGAAATCGGATAGTGGTAGCATTGCTGCCATACATGTTTCGGCTGATGGCTTGCATCCCGGCGAGAGAATGAATGATATTTTTACAATAGGTTGCGGGGTTGGCGACTACAACAAAATTCATCCGGACTTCTCATATTCTTCTACATCTATTAAGCAAAACATTAGCGGGTTCGTGCCGCTTTTTGTGAGGTATGAGCATGGGCTGAATCAACATGCAACTTTGGCATTCAGCGCGATGTATGATGCGCTGGATTACAACTTCGAGCAGGCAACAAGTTATCAGCAACATACTTACGTGCGCAATAAAGTGAATCATCTGAACCTTTTTGGCGTAGGGCTGGATTATTGTTATTACCTCAACAGATATATTGATGTGAAAAATCTTGATCCTTTTGTCTCGGTTGGTGTGGCGCTCTATAATATTCATGAGGATGGTGTGCCATCAGGCGATAGCACTTTTTCTAAAAACAGCCATCCCGGTTCAATTTGCCTTAAAGCCGGTGTTCGATACACAATCAGTGCGGCGGACAACATCAGCGTTTTTGCAGCGATAGGTTACGATCGGCTCGCCATTTTAGATTTGGGTGTATCCTGCAAGTTGTACAAAGGGGGAGGCAAGCAAAAAGTTAAGGCAAAGCTACCTAAACCAGCCCCTGAATCAGGCAATTGATAATCTATACCGACCTAGATATGGGGAACATAGTAAGGCGATATGAGCAGAAATACCAAAACACCCGTTATACTTACGTAAAGCCACAGCGGGAAGGTATACTTCGCTAATTTTTTGTGCTGCGGTATTTCGCTAATCAGCGCCCTGTAGGCAGTGAAAAGAATGAACGGCAAAATAATACCTGCCAGAATGATATGCGTGATCAGAATAAAGAAGTAGACATATCTCAGCGCACCTTCGCCGCCATATTTGGTATCGCCACCAAGAAGATGATGGGCAATGTACGATACCAGAAATAATACTGATAACAGGATTGCGGCAAACATGAGGTTTCTGTGAAGGGCAATTTTTTTTGCTTTCACTGCAACCAAAGCGGAAATAAGAAGCATAGAAACTGAGAAATTGATAACGGCATTGATGAGCGCGAAAATGTGGACATTAAAGCCGACATTGAATTTGAGGTTGAGGCCGGATAACAATGACACGACCGCGAAAACTACGATCGTAAAAGTGATGATCAGTATTGAAGCCTGTTTATCATTCTTTTTCAGAACAATTGCTGCCATAATAGAAAAAATTATTTAAGTGGGCAAAGATAATGTGATTTTGAATCAAAAAGCGCCTACTACATTACAGTTTTTCTTCTTATCTTTTTTGCACCTTGCTGCACATTACATTAGATTTATGTTCAGGTAATTGAAGGTAATAAACTTGTAATAAACAACTAAAAAGAGGCATTTCAGGGTAACAATCCGGTAATTTTCAGGTAATATTGGGTAATTATTTGGTCGAAATTACCATATTTTTTTTCGACAAGCATATATTAGTTGTTGGTTCTATGGTGGTTATAGTGTTGTTTTTAGCTTCATTTTTATTTTTTGGCACTTTATTTTCGGCAAAAATCACATTTTCGCTGTTTGTTGGTTAATTTGATTATCCTATGATCAATATGTTACCAGAATTTGTCCTCGCTTTTTTTGCCTGAATGCAACGGAAGGGCTTGTAACTCCCGTCTGACCCGGCCAATTACCATGCAAGTTACGAAGGGTAGATTTCGCAGGCAAAATTATTTTACATGGCATGACAGTTTTTGTACTGTGGCATCCTGATTTTTTTGATCGGGATGTCATGGAAAATTGACTGAATTGGATGCAGCGTATTGCAATACGCCACCTGAGCAATCTTAATGTGAAATTGGAACCAGTGAGGGCAAATGCTTAGACTCAGTGTTCTATTATTGGAAAATCAGAATAATCACCAATATATTTTGTAAAGTCCTGACCGGAACATACTACCTTATCTTTTGAATAGGAAAAATATAAATTTATATATCTCTTGCTTTCATCGTCGATACCAAAATTCTTAAAATGATCAAGCAGTTCTTCCTGTTGAATGATTAGCGGTATCGTCCACCCATCATTTCTTCTTGCTATAAATATATAATATATTGGAACCCGCGAAACTTTCTGTAGTTGTTTTATGGGAATTTGAAACTGTGCGCTAAAAGTGTTGTTCCTGGATTTTAGGGACGAAGTCTTAACCTGCACTCTTTTCATTACTCCATTTTCATCTTCTACAACAAAAATATCATCGCCAATATCCACTTCCGGCATCGCTACATTCCATCCTCTCAAAAGAAATTCAGCCATAACAGCGAGTTGACCGGCGCGACCAATATATAAGTTATACTTTTTTGTCACGGATGTATTTTTTCTACTTTGCCCGTTTGATAATTTACAAATTCAATGTCTGTAATTTGTTTCTTGAGTTCTTCTTTTTCCACCCCCAAAAGAGTCGGGTAAATTTGCTTTTCAATTCCGCTTTCCAGCAAATCAAAATTGCTTGCTGTTTCAAACCCGATATGCATTCTGCTTGCAGGTTGAGAGCCGGGAAATAGTTTTTTAATAAATTCCCTTACGGATGGCAAAATGCTAAACGTGAAGCCATCCATTTCTTTATAAACAATTATGCTGATAGCACTCATTTTTGTTGATTTATTTGCAAAGATACGAATGTAAATTATTAATTGGCTGTTTGGGCTGTGGTTGATTCGCTGACATAAATATCGTAAGCTGATTTCATTTTTTGTTGGTGCTCCCAATTGTCAAACGTTTCAATAGCAAGCTCTAATTTCTCTCTGCGATTCTTTAAATTGTCTAAATCATCTATTATATATTTCACAAATTTTTCTATAATCCGGACTGTTGAATGATGGGATTCAGCAAAACTATCTTTCAACGTTTCATCAAAAAAAATATTTATTAGACTATTATAATCATTTTCGCTATGTCGTTTAATTATTTCTTCTCCAATATTTTGAAACCTATCCAATGTATAATATATTTTACTAATGCTTTTATCGTAAATATAAATAGAATAAAAACTTGTATGAATAAGTCCTTTTACGCTTTTCATACTTGATATTAATTCATTCTTGGCAGTCGAGACAGCTTTCTGGAGTTCTTTCCTTTTTTGAATATCTGATTTGGATCTACCTGCATCATTATCTATTCCATTAGAAATTGAATTATCAATGTTAAATCCCAAACATTTTAAATCCTGATAAAGCCTAAACTTGCAATCATTTTGATAAGCCGGATTTATTCTTTTATTTTTTAGTTTAAACCATTCATTAATTTTTATTATGCAAACTCTCGAAATTTGTTTTAGTTGTAGTTCGTCTAAATGGTCTTCAGAGTATTCTTTTCTTATATGTTTGGCAACTTGTTTTATTGTCTCAAAATAGCTTGAAAATTCAGACCTGTCCCGGAATTGCTCAATATTCTTTTTTACATTTATTTCTTTTGTCACCCGTATCATTTCTTTAGGTACGGTATCTTCCTGCGCGGCATCAATAGGGAATTCAAAATTACATTCTTTATTTTTACATATTTTTCCGGCGGCAGGATTAACGCATTCACATTTAGGACATTTTTTTACTGGTGCTTTACCGGTTTTCGGAATTTGAGGATGATAAAATAGGTGCTCCCAATCCGTCTCGTCACTCCATTCACCATGCCCGCCTTCAATAACATTATCACCCATATCAAGTATGATATGTTCGGTTTTATAATTTCCATCCGGGTATTGGTAAGGTCTAGCACTCCTTCCGCACATTTGCTTATATAAGGTCAGTGACTTAGTAGCTTTATTTATTATTACGCCTTCCACAGATGGCTCATCGAAACCGGTTGTTGCGATGCCAACATTACATAATATGGCATTAGGCGTTTTTTTAAGCCAGTTAAAACATTCTTTTCGGTATTCTTCTATATCATTTTTAGCATCCAGATGTCTTGCATTCAATCCGGCTTTACACATTTCCTCCGTCACCAATTTTGAATGAGCTACATTAGCATTAAAACACAACATCTTTTTGCCAAAACCATATTTCAAATAGGCATCTATAGTATTTTGGATTTGCCTTTTTTTCGAGAATTCTTTCCCCATAAAATCCTCATCAAATTCTTCCCCTTTTACTTCAAGATTAGCTCTGGTAATATTGTCAATTGTATATGTAATGTCCTGAACTATACCTCTTGTCGGTCTTTCTTTGTTGATATTTATTAATTCTCTAATAGAGCATCCAATTACAATTGATGAATAGTAATTTCTCAAAGGATCTTTTTTTGTAGCAGCAATTGGTGTAGCAGTAAAACCTATTCTTTTGGCTCCTGGAAAATGTTCATATATTTTCTTGAAATTGCTAATATGCGCCTCGTCGATTATGACTAAACCAATATTTTTGATTAGCCTTAGGAAACTAGAATCTTTACTTCTCCTGTCGAAAGTCTCAACCATAGCGACATAAACCCTTCCTGTAAAATACTTTAAGTTATCGCCACCGATTGTATTTGTATCTATCGCAAGATGAGATAGATTATACCAATCAACCAATTTAGCTCTAGTTTGTGTCAATAATTCCTGCCTATGAACAAATATAATGACATTTCTATCAGTATCACGCAAAAATTCATCGGTTATTGATGCAAACACTACTGTTTTTCCGCCGCCTGTAGATAGTTGGGCAATTATTGCGTCATTTGTTTTCAATTCTACAGCAATGTCTGAAATAAATTTGTCTTGGTATGGTTCTAAACTGTATTTAGTGTTTCTCATATGTTTAATGGATTTTTGCTGATACAAACTTATAGAAATTTGTCATAAAAATGTTACTTCGATTCCATTTTCAGCCATTGTTTGCAAAAACCAACAACCGGCGGGAAAATCATAAAACACAAATGAAACCCATTATATCGCTAAATATGATTCATTGAATTATTTCAATGATTGGCTAATTATTGGGCTATAAATCAACCTATTGAGCAATTCTCTGAGTAACTGACTAAATATGGGGCAAAATATTCGCTTTGCCGAACTTACTCACTCCATACAATCCGTCTACCTCTCTGGAGCTGAATGAATCTTTTCTGATTTTTGCCGACGATGATTTCACCTGCACACGTTTCATGGTGCCGCTTTCATCTTCCACCACAAAAATATCGTCACCAATATCCACTTCCGGTGTTGCTACGTTCCATCCCCGCATCAAAAATTCCGACATTACTGCGAGATGACCGGCTTTCCCTATATATAAATTAAAATTACCGGTCATGGCTTAATTTTCACAGTTTTTCCAGTCTGGTAGTTTACAAATTCTATGATATCTATCCGCTTTTTAAGTTCATCTTTGTCCACACCCAGCAACATAGGATACACCTGTTTTTCTATACCACTTTCAAGTACGTCGAAACCGCTTGCGGTGTCATAGCCAATATATAAAGTATTTGCAGGATGCGCCCCCGGAAACATATTTCTTATTAAATCATTTACCGAGGGTAGAATGCTAAATGTAAAGCCGTCTATCCCTTTATTTACAATAATGCTGATAGCACTCATTTCAGTCGATTTATTTGCAAAGATACGAATGTAAATTATTAACTGGCTGTTTTGGCTATGTTGAATCGCTAATAGAACGGTTTCCTGTGCGACTTAGTTGTTGGACTGTTATATCTGGAGTTCAATTTGAGTCTTTCCCATCCTCAAGACTTTTTTTGCCCTATTAGTCTTAATATTTGTCAATTCCCTGTAGCATGTTCAACCCCAGAAATATCATTCACGATATAGGCTCGGTAAGAAGCCAGGTTGGAAAAAAGTTCGAACTTTTTTTCGCCGGTTTTTGCATTGATTTTTAAAACGAAACCACCGGTGCCACCGCCTATAATGTAGTAATCGCCCTCTTTGGTCACATTGCCCATATTTTGCATAAATGGCGCTGGAATATCGAATGACTTGAACCCGGTTACTTTTCTGTGTTCTTCATCCAGCTTAAACTCAAGAATACGTGAGTGGGGCCGCAATATGCTGTCGCCATTATCGAGAATCATAAAACTGCCATCAGGAAGCACCTGGGCATCGTGCTGTTTTAAAAAGTGCTGTTCGGCGGTGAGCGGAAAATCGGACGTTTTGCCACCAAGTCGCCACAAGATCTGTCCGGTCTTGCGGCTGATCTTCAAAACCTGGTTGCTATTGCGGAACGAACATACGAGATTGCTGTCTGCGGGGTCCAGCACAAAAGAATTGAGGTGCAGATAGTCGGAAATATGTGCAGAATCAGAAAAATTGTTGTGTTCCACAGAAGTGCCATACAACTCAGGGAAAGACGCGGCATCCCACTGCCAGATCAGTTTGCCATTGTTCACTTCCTGTATCAGCGGCACACAGATTTTTTTGCCGTGAGCCGGGTGCAGGCTGTCGGGTATGTTGGTAGCTACGCGCAGGTAAAGCGCCATAGAAATATAGTGATCTTCGCTTAGCAGTACGAGATCATGGGGATCCAAGCCCTGTTTGCCATAGGTTTTGATGGAGTCGTTAGGGATATAGGTGAGGAGTTTAACGGGGTTGAGGGCTGAATCGGCCAGCACAAAGTTGCCTGCCGATAGCTTGATATTGCGCATATGAAACATCTGCTGATCGTTCACCAGCCAGGTATAACGTCGCTTGCCGTTGATGGTCCATTGGCGGAAACAATAGGCTGAACCATTCACATAACGCTGATAAATGATATTGCCTTTGAAGTCCATAAACACCAGCCTGCCATGCCACCACCGGTTGATGCGATAGGGCGAAAGCAGGATATAGCGCTTGTCGGAGGTGTCGTAGTAATCTATTTTGTATTTGAATACAGGTAATGGCAATTGCCGCTGGCGATGATGTTTGAGATAAAAAAAGCCTGCGACACCAGCTGCCAGCAGCAGCAATCCCAGAATAACACCAATGACAATTATGCTCTTTTTTTTCAAATATATAATTATAATTTTTTATACAAAAACAAGGAGCTATCAATTTCCCTGGCAGTGTGCATCCGGTAAATGGCCTGGTTATTATCCATTTCCATCCTGATTTGTCCGGTGTTACTATTCATTTCCAAAACATAAAATGATGAACCACCGCAAATAAAGTAATTATCTCCAATCTTTTCTACCGAGCCCATATATTGCGAATAAGGCTTGGGTATATTCACAGGCCTGAAACCGGTGACTTGTTTGTTTTGCTCATCAAGATTGAATTCAAGAATTCTGGAGGACTGCCGTTTGGCGCTGTCTCCATTATCAAACAGAAGCAGCGTATGATTGCTGTCTATGATTTGAACATGGTGCTGCCGGTAAAAATATTGGTCTGCCTGAAGCGGGAAATCGGATGTATTGCCTCCCAATCGCCAGATGATAGAGCCTGTTTTGCGGTTTATTTTCACAATCTGATTGGTGTTTCTGAATGAAACCACAAGGTTGCTGTCGCGCGGGTCTATAACAAGCGCATTGATATGCATATAGTTATGCACAACTCCCCTGCTGCCAAAATGGTTTTGGTCTGTACTAGCGGCATAAAATTCGGGATACCGGCTGCCATCCCACTGCCACACCACCCGGTCGTGGTCTATTTCCTGAATTACCGGAGCAACGATTTTTGTGCCACTGGCTGGGTGCAGGCTGTCGGATATGTTGGTAGCTACTTTTTCATAAGCGCAAAGCGTATAATAATGGTCCGGCGATAGCAGCAGGAAGTCGTGCAGATCAAGACCCTCGTGCCGGGTTGTCTGGATATCATCATGGGGCAAAAGACGGATTTGCCGGATCTCGTGCATAGCAGAGTCGAACAATACTACATACCCTGCAGCCAGATTTATTTTGGGTACATGATACACCTCGGGGTCGTTGCAAATGCACGTGTAAAAAGTGCGGCCTTTGATACGCCACTGACGGAAATCGAAAACCGGGCCGTGCATCTGCCGCTCAAAAACG
>Ga0208506_1000506_pt1 | contig 12119 bp, 10 predicted proteins | sample CryBogCBH29Jul08_FD_184616 | JGI IMG/M metagenome (GOLD analysis project Ga0208506, IMG submission 184616) | Freshwater microbial communities from Crystal Bog, Wisconsin, USA - CBH29Jul08 (SPAdes) | ecosystem: Environmental > Aquatic > Freshwater > Lake | place: Crystal Bog, Wisconsin, USA... | reverse complement strand
TCCTCCTCATCCCCCCCCAGCAATAATTTCCAACCCGTACCCTCCACCCCTCACCAGTTAGGGAACGCCGAGCCCCAGCTCGGCATTAATATCATCCCATATCCCTCACAACTCTATTCGTTTGCAATAACGAACTCCCCCGGAAAACCTTATATTCTCTGATTATCGCACTCATGCCCGCAATAACCGCAAGGGATAAACAGTGTAATCTTTGCCCCTTATTTTTTATCGAACACATAATTGTAAATATGGAACCAATAGAGTCTATCACCGGCAGTCGCTCATGGCCACATCCTGAACTTCTTGCAGATCTCGCCCGCCTGCGCCAGACAGCCCCCCTCACCCATTGCATTACCAATAGTGTAGTTACAAATTTTACCGCCAATGTGCTTCTTGCCGCCGGAGCCTCACCGGCAATGGTTGTAACCATTGAGGAAGTTGCCGATTTCGTGCGTATTGCCCAGGCGCTGTTAATCAATGTCGGCACTATCACAACTATAGACGCCGAAATCATGCTCAAAGCGGCCTCTACAGCACAACAGGCAAAGACTCCATGGGTTCTTGATCCGGTTGCTGTCGGAGCACTTAAGTTTCGAACTGATATGGTGTTTGAACTCATCAAGCATAAGCCGACGGTTATACGGGGCAATGCTTCTGAAATTCTTGCAATGAGTGGCTTGGCAGGCGGAGGAAAGGGTGTCGATTCGACGGCCTCATCTCTCGTCGCACTACCGGCAGCTCTTCAGCTTGCCGAAGGGACAGGAGCGGTCATAGCGCTCAGCGGAGAGATCGATTATATAACTGACGGCAGGGATGTCATCGCTATCCCGGGTGGACATGAAATTATGACAAAGGTTACAGGCACAGGATGTTCCCTTGGTGCCTTGATCGCCGCATTTTTACCGGTAACCGAGACACCGCTAAGGGCAGCTTCAGCCGCCTCTGCAATCTTCGCCGCAGCAGGTGAACGTGCTTTCGCAGAATCTCGTGGCACTGGTTCTTTCAGTGTGGCATTTTTGGATCAGCTTTCAAAAATTGGCGTTGCAGAAGAGTAACTGCTTTATAGAACCCGATCATAAAAAAAGAACTGATCTCCAAAGAACGCAAAAAGGGAGCTGAAAAAATTTTCAGCTCCCTTTTTGCATCAATCAATAGCTGCAACTCATTAAAGATCACCCTGTCATTTATGATGATGATGGCTATGGCTATGGGAATGATGGTGATGATGGGTATGGGTGTGATGATGATGAGCGGTGCTAGCCAGTGCATCATTATTGACACTGCCGAGAAGAACACCCACGACACCGGCAATTCCGGCAAGCTGTAAAAATATTTTTTTCATAATTATTCGAGTTAATTTTTTGGGATCAAAGGAATATATGCGACCACTGAAGTTTCATAATATCTCCCTCCTATAAGTAGTGATTTTTTTAGTAAAAAAAAATCAAAAACCATTAAAATATGTGATATGTCCGGGTTGCTCAGGTATTGCATATCTACAGTAAAAACAATCAAATACTTAAATATTATTTTTTATTCAACAATTAATACATTAATATGATTCAGAAAATATGAATATTTTATCCTGCGCCCCTTTTTATGCAGGTTTTCATACACCTTTTCGGAGGCATCTTCCGAATTCAGACACTCCGAAATACAACATCCTGCTCATATCTGCATGAGCCTGTATTGAAAAAAGCTGTTTGTTTCCGTGAACAGTTCGCAACGATAAAATATTACAACATCAATTAAAACAAGCTGTTACATCAACAATCTAAATAAAATACCTCATGTCAAAAGCTGAATTAGTTGAAAAAATTGCCGAACAGGCCAACTTGACCAAAGCAGATGCCGATCGCGCCCTCAAGGCCTTTATCAATGCCGTATCATCTTCTTTGAAGAGTGGCGAAGATGTAACCCTCGTAGGATTTGGCACATTCACCACGGTTGACAGGGCAGAAAGACAGGGACGTAATCCCCTCACGGGCAAGGAAATTACAATTGCGGCAAAAAAAGTCGTAAAGTTCAAGCCGGGCAAAACTCTGAAAGATCAGATCGGTGGGTAACCATTGACCGCTTACAGCACACTACTCATAAGAAAGTCCATCACGCAGAAGGTATGATGGACTTTCTTTTAGTCTACTCGGCCGATATTCTCCCCCCCCCCGACTGCTCTATTTTTTTGCCGGAAGCGGCCACTTGACCGGCTCGCTTGATTTTGGCGGTAAAATCACATCTTTTTTTATCGGCGCAGACCTCCTCTCTTGTTCAACATCAGAACCTGATGCCTTATAAAGCAATTGTTTGCCTTTCTCATAAGCCCAGGCCAATATTGATCTTCCCTTTCCTTCCTTCGAATCCATAGCCGTTGATATTTTGCTCATTAACAATCCACATCCCGAAAAATCTCATGCTCCTCACTATACACATAAATAGCGCAACTTCCCCTGAATATATTGTTCATAAGCGCCAAACCCCGCCATAAAAGCATCTCAGAACATCGAATGGGCACCAAGCTCCTGACCGGCAAGTCCCCCTTTCAAAACCCGGGCATAAAAATCCCGCAAAGTATCACTCCCGTAAGATGGAGTTGCATCAGCATCGTATCGACCAGTTACGGTATTCAGCACCAGCATGGACTCAGAAGTATAGTAGCGCCCTATCCTGGCAAACTCCGCCTTATCCTTCAGCATCGGGAAAATCTTTGAAAGAGCCGATAACACAGGAATTATTATATCGAACATCAAAATCGGAACTTTTTTAAACTTCGGCTCACGGCCTGAAAGTTCAAACAGCAGCTCCCCCTGCTCTTTAGCAGAAATGGCCTTGCCCGGTCCGCCAATGGGAAGAATTTTATTCTTTTTTGAAGCATCTTCAAGACAGTCAGCCATAAAACGCGCAAGATCCGCCTCGCTGATCGGCTTGCACGATGTAAGTTCACCATTGCCGAACATGATATAGGGCTTCCCTTTTTTTACAGACTCCACCTGCCCGGCAATAGATTTAAAAAAAGCCGTCGGACGTACAATCGAATACGTCAACCCCGACTCGATCAGCTCCTTTTCAAATGCAAGCTTGGCCCTCTGAAATTCAAGCATGGGCTTCTGGACACAGATAGCCGACAGCAGCACAAACTGACCTGCTCCGGCAGCCTTAGCTGCTTCAAGCGCATTATGAGTTGCCTGATAATCAATCATCCATGCATCCTTTATTCCTCCTGTACGCGAAGTCAGGCATGAAACAACGGCATCAAACCGCTCGCCCCGTATACCATCCTTTAAAAGGGAATTCAAGGTGCACACATCCCCGAAGCGAACCTCTGATCCCTGCAGTTGCTGCTGTGTCAATTCAGCAGTAGTCGCAGCATCAATCCCTGAACGCTCACGCGCAAAGCTTACCACCTGGTAACCTCTGGCCACAAGTTCACGAACAACGAATTTGCCGATATAACCCGTAGCGCCCACCACAAATACGCGTTGCAGCTGCCGGTCAGAAGAGTTGCCTGAAAAAGAAAAACTCAAAAGTCAAAAAATTTATACGGTTGAAAGATTGCTGTCAGCCAGTGCGACTGTATGACCCAAAAATTATTTAAAAAATGCCTGAATACCTCACAATCAATACTAAAAAGCCCCCTGACCCTTCAAGAGTTTCCCCGCATTCCCCTCCCCATGATAGAGGCGCACTCCGCAGACATTCAGTATCGAACTATAATCTTTAAATGTTTTTTACACAAAAAAAACTCCCCATTCGCCCCATTACAGAACAATGTTCCCTGCTTTATAAAATTTATATTGTAAATTATTACAATATAAATTGGTATATATTTTTCTCCGCCATGGCGAAAAAACAGCAAAGCAATAATCCGGCAACAAAACTGATCTCAGAGTTAAGGGCTCTTGCCGAACAACATCTCTTGCGCAATCAATCCGATGCACCGGACTTACCGTCCTCCCCCGAAGAAATGCGCAAGATAATCCATGAGCTTGCCGTTCACCAGGTCGAACTTCAAATGCAGCAGGATGAACTGATTCATTCAAGGACTCAGCTGGAACAAAGTCTCGACAGCTACACTGATCTTTATGACTTTGCCCCGCTGGGTTATATCACTCTGAATCATGACAGTAAAATACTTGAGGCTAACCTGACCGCTTCAACAATCCTTGGCGTTGAGCGCTCCCGATTACAAGGTCTCCTTAACTTGAAAACATTTATAGTACCTGCAGACTATATGGTACTTGATGCACTGCTCGAAAAAGTATTCAAAAAGAGAGTCACCTCCGCCTGTGAAGTTATGCTTTTGTCTGACGACACTCAACCATCTCAGCGTAAGAACTCACAGGCCGGTCGCATACTTCGGATTGATGCTTCAATGAGTGATAACTCATTTTCATGCAAAGCCATTATCTCTGATATCACCGCTCAAAAAAGCGCTGAAAATGAAATACACCGGCTGAATAGGGCACTTCTGGCAACGAACAAATGCAACGAAGCACTGATTCATACCTCTGATGAATATGCATTGCTGCAAAAAATCTGCTCCCTCATAGTTGAAACTGGTGGCTACCGGATGGCATGGGTTGGTTATGCAGAAAAGGGTAAGCACAAAAACGTCCTCGCGGTTGCTCACGCCGGATTCGAGGATGGTTACCTTTATAAAGCCAGAATAACCTGGGCCGATACTCCTCTTGGTCAAGGTCCGACAGGAACGGCCATACGCACCGGCGAATCATGCATAATGCGTGACATCCACAATAATCCGCTTTTTCAATCATGGCGGGAAGAGGCTGTCAAACGTGGGTATACTTCTGTCCAGGGCTTACCCCTCAAAACGGACCATGAAATATTTGGGGCCATAACCATATACTCTGAATTACCGTTTGCCTTTAATGCAAAAGAGACAGAGCTGCTCAAAGCCCTGGCGGACAATCTTGCCTACGGCATCACGACATTGCGCAACCGTAAAGCGCATGAAGAGGTTGAGAATCAGAATAGAAAATTGAGCACTGCCATAGAGCAGAGTTCGGTTATTTTTATGGTGACCGATTCTCAGGGTAATATAGAGTACACAAACCCGAGGTTTACGGAATTGACCGGCTATACTGATGAAGAGGTAAGAGGAAAAAATCCTCGTATTTTTCAGTCAGGCCTGATGCCACTGACCATCTATCAGGATCTCTGGCAGACCATTCTTTCAGGAGTCGCCTGGCGTGGAGAGCTGCAAAACAGAAAGAAAAACGGTGACCTCTACTGGGGTTTGGCGGTAATCACGCCGATATATAATTCAGGAGGAGCAATAAGCAGTTTTGTTACCGTTATGGAAGACATCACCTCTGCAAAAAAATATCTGCAGGAACTGAGTGATGCCAAAGAAAAAGCAGAAGAAAGCGATCGATTGAAGTCAGCTTTTCTGGCAAACATCAGCCACGAAATCCGCACACCGATGAACGGCATCCTCGGCTTTTCAGAACTCCTGAAAGAGCCTCAGCTTTCCAGTAAAGATCAAAGCGAATATATCGACCTCATTCAACAGAGCGGCCGGCGCATGCTCAATCTCATCAGTGATCTTGTAGACATTTCACGCATTGATGCCAAAGAGACAACGCTGCAGATAACCAAAACGCCGCTCAACACTCTCCTGCTCGACCTTCAGACACTATTCAGTCTTGAAGCTCAAAAAAAAGGATTGCGGCTGCACTGCAGCCCGGGACTTTCTGACAGCGAAAGCATTATTGAAACAGATAGCGATAAACTCAGACAGATTCTCTCAAACCTTATTCAGAATGCCCTGAAATTTACAACCAAAGGCGGAATTGACTTCGGTTACACCAGAAAAGAGAACACCCTTGAGTTTTACTGCATCGACTCAGGAATCGGCCTTCCGGTTGAAAACCGTGAAAAGATTTTTGACCGCTTCCACCAGATCAACACCACCTTGACCCGCAACCACGAAGGATCAGGCCTCGGCTTGAGCATTTCCAGGGCATTCGTACAACTCCTCGGCGGCACCCTCACCGTCAACTCCATCGAAGGCGCCGGCTCAACCTTCACCTTCACCCTCCCCTACACCCCCTCTTGTTAGCCGGATTACGGCCAAAAACCCTAAATACAGAGTTATACCGTATGTTTATCATGATAGCAATTCTGAATAGGGAGAAAGCACATTTCTAAGTGAGACAATAATACTCTGAAATGTCTTAAATTGAGACACCCCCTTGTTTCACCTCTATAGGTGAGTAAAGTCGCTATCGGCATAAAACGGTATGGTATTATAGATTCACCCAGCAAACATCGAATAACAGGATCTCCCCGCTTCGGCAGGGTTTGATGTATACGATCATTGGCATATAATTTAACGTAATACTTAAAACGGTGAGAAAAGAGAGTTTGTGATAAGAAATGACTTTAGGGGATCTCTATTTATTCTAAAGTGCTATAAGTATATAATATATAATAAAATAGCGTCGTGAAATAAGGGCTATAATTCGTATTTTAATGAAACCACTCTCATTAAGCCCTTCATCATGAAAAACATCAATCCATTAGGCATGTTTGACGAGCATTTTCTGCTTGAAAGACTCACAAAACTCAAAGATCCTCTCGTCAAACTTGAAGCACATATTGAATGGAAGATTTTCGCTCCAATACTTGATGTGGTGTTCAATAAGCCTGAAAACAGATGCAATGCTGGCAGGCCGCCTTTCGACCGGGTTTTGATGTTCAAAATTCTTATTCGCCAAAGCCTCTACAATGTTTTGGATGACCAGATGGAGTACCAAATCACTGATCGCCTGAGTTTTAAACGATTTCTCGGCCTGAAATCGAGTGACCGAGTCCCTGATAGTAAGACCATTTGGAAGTTCCATGAAACCCTTATTCAAGAAGCGGTTATTGAAGCATTGTTTAATCGATTTAACCAAGTACTTGATGAGCAATGTATCTTTTCTAAAACAGGTCAGATAGTTGACGCCAGTTTTGTTGAAGTTCCCCGACAACGAAATACCCGGGAGGAAAACAAAGAAATAAAAGCCGGTATAACTCCCGCAGCATGGAAAGAGAAACCCAATAAGCTCAGGCAGAAAGACGTCGATGCTCGCTGGACCAAAAAGAACAACATGCTGTTTTACGGCCACATATATTACATCAAAGTTGATCAGGGAACAAAACCCATCAGCACTTATTCTGTCAGTAGTGTGTCTGTTCATGATTCCCAAGAGCTTGAAGCGCTCATCGATCGTGATGACGCTGGCCAGAAACTCTATGCCGACAGTGCTTATACCGGCCAGGATGCAAGCATTGACAAGTGTGGCATGACAAGTGAAGTGCATGAAAAAGGCGTCAGAAACCACCCGTTGACGAATGAACAGAAAACATCAAATCGCGTGAAATCAACTTTCAGAGCAAGGGTTGAACATATCTTCGGTTATATGACCAACAGCATGGACGCCATGTATATCTGTACGATCGGAATCCTAAGAGTTGAAGCAAAAATTGGTCTGACGCATTTGACCTACATCATGATGCGGTGTGTACAGCTCAAGAAAAAAATCTGTGCTGTTATGGGATAAGAGCGTCCGGTTGGAAGTAAAACGGTGTATTTAATGTCCAAATCGTGACAAAGAACAGTTGTTACCAGTTCAAGAAAAACTGAAATGATGACCTATGCCGTTCGGCCCGCTTTCAGTGGTGTTAAAAATCATTTAATCGAGGTTCCAATAATAGAGAAGGATAAAATTCCTTGTATGTTTTTTATGCTATACGGAAAGGCTTTTGCCAGTGCATATTCGAGGTCATCCAATGTCATATTTGCCAGAACCGGACTTATAATTCCACTTTGCGGTGTACCGGCTTCTGTAGTAAAGAGCTGTTTTTGATACTCAAATCATGCCTTGAGCCATTTCTGAAGAATCATTTTGTCAACTGGTATGTTGTCGATCAACCATTCTTGGCTGATAGTATCGAAACAAGCTTTGATGTCCGCTTCGAGCACCCATTGGGCGCGATCGCCCCTTGCAAGACAGGAGAAACATTTTTCCCCTGCATCTGCTGTTGAGCGCTCAGGTCAGAACCCATAGGAGTGCCGATCAGCAGTAGTTTCGGCAATGGGTTCCAGTGCCAGCAGATAAAGAGCTTGCATGGCACGGTCTAGCATCGGTATACCGAGAGGTCGTGTTTTGCCCTTCTTTTTCGGAATAAGAACTCTCCGAAGTGGAAGCGGCTTGTAGCCTCTCCGTTGCAACGATGATATCGCATTAGTCTTTGCTTTTGCTTTTGATGTGTTCCAGATAACCTTGTCAACTCCGGGAGTATTTTTCCCCCGGTTTTCACTCACTCGTTTGACGGCTAGAATGAGTAGGTCAGCAACCACTGCAAGGCTTTTACCTTGCCATGTTTACCAGCCTGTGTTGCCTTTACAATAGGCGCCTGAAGCTTTTTTACCTGTCGCCGAACTTGAGACCAGTTGATCACAGGCCAGCCTTGGTCGGAAGGCGCACATACCAATAAATCAGTATCCATTTGCATTCTTCCTGTTAAAAAAAATCTTCAGATTTCTTGTAAAGCGAGACCATAAGGTAGTCTAGCCGTTTTCACGGAGGATGATGTTGCAACCCCTATCCACCCCATTACAAGGCGGCATTTGCTTTTTGCTTAATCCTTTACCCACAGCTACATGGTCGTTCCTTACGGTTCGATTGCCCGAAAATCGGGCGAAGCTATGGGCATACCGTGTTCCGTGTAATGAATATGCGAGTGAGATAGGCTCCATCTTTTCACCGGCGGGGGTTATTGGCCGTGTAAACTCAAACGAAACAGTAGCTTGCGCTTGTTAGTAGTCACGATGTTTATTGATGATTCACTTACGTTAGCCATGTCACTCTGCCACTTGACCATCTCCGCCTGCTACTGGCAGATTCAGCATTCCCTAACGGGTCCGCCTACAGTTTCCTGCGGGTACTTTTCCCGACAGCTTCACACAAGGCAATTGCTTATCTTGCATGTGTCGGTCAGCTCCGCTGACTGAATAGCGAGTCCGTTCTACCGGACAATTCCAATACGCAACTTCACATCGCACTGAATTATACAGGCTATAATCTCGAGTCCAGTTCTTTGTTAAGGGAATGTCTTTGAGATTAACGAAGATCCAGTTAATGTGGCTTTTGCCATTTTCTTGAAGACATCGTCAAAGACTGGAGATACGAATCGAGATCCTTCAGTAGATATATGTCCGGAATTTCGATAGAGGAGTTTGTTATTAGCAACCACGATTACGTGTCCTGCTTTATCAAACATTCTATACTCCGGAGAAAGCAGTGTCAGATTTTTCTTTTGTGCTAATTCAAACAATACTTTATTAATATTCTTATTGTCTTTATAATAGTCATTATAGCTATCCTCCGGAAGCTTGTAGAATTCTTTATATTTTACAGATAACCATATTGCTTTCACCGGCTCAAATGTTAGTGATGGGAAGTCTTCTATCAAGATTACTTTCCGATTCATCTTTTGTAGAGTATCAATAGTTTTTTCTAATCCAGAACTCACCAACTGAAGATCAGAATTGCAGTTCATATAATTATGGTCAATATCATCTAATGTTAGAGTTATGCTTTTTGTGTAAACCGACCATAATGCCGCAATAAAGACCGTTTTTATTTCTGGATGAGATTTTATAAATTCCATTACTTTTTTATTGAAATAATATTCTTGAAGTTTCTTACTTCGATCTATACCTATTATCGGAGGTGTCGAACTAAGTGTAGTTACAAATCCAGATAATCCATATTTTATTGATAAATCTTGCATTGCCGGAATGTAACTCATTGCGTGAGAGTCTCCCCATAAAACAAAACTTGGCTTTATATTTTTCGCTCCAATTTGAGGAATAATTCCTCCATCCATATTGACCTCAATTTGGCCATATTCACAATTATCATACCAGTCCCAATGTGCAGCCCCTGCAATTCTTTCAATCGCCTCTTGGCAACGACCGGGCATACCGCTTTCAAAATAAATCATTCTTCCGATGATTGACGCAATAACCATGACTATTGCAGATAGAGCGAAGAGTTTTTTTCTCTCTGGAATGATAGGCTGGTTGCCTCGAAATGGTTGTTCAATAAACCTGAGAGAAAATGCTGAAATCAGAAAAGTTGCGAGGATGATTCCAATAATTTCAAGAGATGTTAGGTCTCTGGAAATCATATACTTCGCAAACACAAATAGTGGCCAGTGCCAGAGGTATAGTGAGTATGAAATGAGTCCGATGTAGACGATAGGTTTGAGACTGAGGAACTTGCTGATGACTGACGATCCGCCGCCTATCCCGCTATAGATAATCAAACTGGCGCCCATTACTGGCGCAAGAGCCGCCGCACCTGGAAAAACTATTTCTTCAGTATAGAACCTCACGCTTAAAACAATGAGGCCGAGTCCAACGATAGAAAAGAAGTGTCGATGGAAGTTCGATTGGAGTTGAGGTATAACTCCAAGTGCAAGAATTGATCCGAAAAGCAATTCCCAAGCTCGAGTAGGGACAAGGTAAAATGTTGCTGTTTGATTTAGATAAGTCCCATAAATGCTAGTAATAAAAGATACGATTCCGATACATAGTAAACATATCAGGTATTGGTTTTTCGTGAAGCGATTAAAGATGTTATAGAGAACTGGAAATATTGAAATATATAAAAGCCATAAAAAAATGTTTACAACTTTCAGAGGGATAATGTTATTGTAGCCATTTATATCTTTAATGAGAGTATTTAGTCCAAAACCAAAAAGACAGGTAGTAAGTCCAGCCCCGATTATCCATAAAAGATATTTATTCTTTGAAAACCGGTTAATAGTGATAAGTAATAGAGGAAATAATATATAGAACTGTTCTTCGACAGCAAGGGACCATGTATGAAGCAGAGGTTTTGTTATTGAGGCAGTATCGAAATACCCTGACTCCCTCAAAAAAAGAATGTTCGAACTAAATAAAGTCGTGGCTGTTATGCTTGTGCCTAATATTTTAAATAAAAAAGGATCAAATAATAAATATCCGACGGCGACTGTAAACGCAATAACAGGGAAGAGAGCCGGAAATATTCTTCTTATTCGTCGCTCGTAGAACCGTGCAATAAAGAATTGTCTACCGTGAATCTCTTTGAGAATGATGGATGTGATGAGAAAACCAGAGATGACAAAAAAAATATCAACACCGACAAATCCACCTGAAAAGCCAGGGACGCCAGCATGGAAAAAAATGACTACCAAAACAGCTAAGGCCCTTAGGCCATCAATGTCCGCCCTATACTTTAATTCCATCAATATGTAGGTTCTAGTGAATTAAGCGACCAATTCTAAATTCTCAATTATCCCGCAGACATTGCTATTGGCACAATAGAGGTCTCAACATGCCATAGAGTTCGGAAAGTCATTCTTAAGTGTCCGTTTGATTCATTATTGCCACTCCATGACTGTATGTATCTCTCTAAATAAAAAAATAATAAATCAAGAGCCGGTGCTCAAGATCTTTGCTAAAACAGGTCAGATAGTTGACGCCATTTTTGTCGAGGTTTCCCGACAAGGCAATACCCAGATTGAAAACAAAGAAATAAAAGCCGGTATAACTCCCAATGCATGGAAAGAGAAGCTCAAAAATGGTTCGACCTAGTCTTGGAAAACATCAAGAGAGGCACCTTGTCAGATTCAATAAAAAACCGACCACACCACATATATGAAGGACAGTTTTACTAGCAGCCTGTCGTGCTTACGAATTGTCAGTTTGTCGCAAGAATGGTCTCAATAATCCGCATGGTCAATATTTTGGCCGACCAAACCATTTCGAAAAGTTCAATACTCCAGAATACAGATAATTGACCTCTATTAACACCCGATTTCGCTTTGCAAACTGCAACAACCGGGATTTTTGGTCGTGGTCTGGCCAAGATGTGCATGCGTTTCAGATTCCAGGTCAGGCTTACCAGTGTCCATTCTGCGTCGGCATTCTCACGGCCTCTGCGTAAAAACTGTCGATACCCAAGAACCGATTTGATGATACCAAATACCGGCTCCACAGTGCTCTTCCGTTTGCATAGACCGCCTTGCCTGCTTTGCTCTTTAATCGACACCGCATTTTG